>ENA-OPAH01001516-OPAH01001516.1-human-gut-metagenome-genome-assembly--contig:-NODE-1516-length-14886-cov-4.366125_pt1 | contig 14886 bp, 11 predicted proteins | sample MGYA00241050_ERZ501416 | MGnify/ENA primary metagenome ERZ501416 (study PRJEB25962, sample SAMEA2042632) | human gut metagenome | biome: human gut; feature: human-associated habitat; material: faeces... | reverse complement strand
TCGACCACGGCGACCCGGCCCCGGGCGCCCCCGAGCTGCTCTCCGCCGTCCGCGAGCGCCGCGACTACCTGCGCGCGCTTCTCGGCAACGGGGGAGACCCGGCCTTCGCCGAGCGCATCAAGGCGCTCGCCCACGAGGTCATCGGAATGCGCGCGCTCGACGGGCTCGACCTGCGCGCGCTCGGCCCCTTCTTCGACTACTACCTCACCTTCGCGATCTCCGCCGAGGTGGGCGTGCTGCTGCGCTGGCTCGAGTCGGGCTGCCGCGAGAGCGTGCCCACGATGGCGCGCCTCATGACGGCCCTCATGTTCGTGCGCCCCGGCGACCTCTACGACAACCCCATCGACCTCGACATCCCGAGCTTTGCCCTGGCTGCCATGTGCTCCGAGGAGGAAAACTAGATGACCGACAAGACCGCCGCTTCCATCCAGGCCGAGAAGGACGCCCGCAAAGCCCTGGAGCTCACCCAGGACGGTGCCGAGCTCTCCCCGGCGCACCGCACGGACTTCAGCCACGCGCACCTGCGCCTGGGCATCGACGTGGGGTCCACCACCGTCAAGCTCGCCGTCATCGACGACAACGACAACCTCGTCTACGCCAACTACGAGCGCCACCACACCGACATCCGCGCCACGGCCAAGGAGCTCTTCGCCCGCGCGCGCAAGGTGATCGGCTCCGCCCCGATGCGCGTCTCCATCACCGGCTCGGGCGGCATGCTGCTCGCCAGCTGGCTCGACCTCGAGTTCGTGCAGGAGGTCATCGCCTCCAAGCGCGCCGTGGAGACCCTCATCCCGCAGACCGACTGCGCCATCGAGCTCGGCGGCGAGGACGCCAAGATCATCTACTTCGACAACGGCATCGAGCAGCGCATGAACGGCACCTGCGCCGGCGGCACGGGCGCCTTCATCGACCAGATGGCGAGCCTGCTGCACACCGACGCCGCCGGCCTCAACGAGCTCGCCAAGGGCGCGACGCAGATCCACCCGATCGCCAGCCGCTGCGGCGTCTTCGCCAAGTCCGACGTCCAGCCGCTGCTCAACGAGGGCGCCCGCCCGGAGGACATCGCCGCCTCCATCTTCCAGGCCGTTGCCAACCAGACCGTCTCGGGCCTCGCGTGCGGCCATCCCATCCGCGGCCACGTGGCGTTTCTCGGCGGCCCGCTCCAGTACCTCTCTGAGCTCCGCAAGCGCTTCTACCTCACGCTCAACCTCGACGACGAGCACATCATCGTGCCGGAGAACGCCCACCTCTTCGTGGCCACCGGCGCGGCGCTCGCCGGCGAGTCCGACAAGTACGTCACCTTCGACGAGGTCATCGCCGCGCTCGAGGGCCTGCACGACGTCCAGGGCTCCGAGGTCGAGCGCCTCGACCCGCTCTTCGAGACCGAGGAGGACTACCGGGAGTTCAAGGAGCGCCACGACGCCCAGGTGGTGCCCAAGGGCGAGCTCGCGAGCTACCACGGGCGCGTGTTCATCGGCATCGACGCCGGCTCCACCACGATGAAGGCGGCGGTGGTCGGCGAGGGCGGCGAGCTGCTCTACACCTGGTACGGCAACAACAACGGCGACGTCCTCGGCACCGCCCGCACCATCATGGACGACATCTACGAAAAGATGCCCTCCGACTGCGTGATCGGCCACGTGACCACCACCGGCTACGGCGAGCAGATCCTCATCGAGGCCCTGCGCGCCGACTCCGGAGAGATCGAGACCGTCGCCCACCTGCGCGGCGCCAAGGCCTTTGTCCCGGACGTCGAGTTCATCCTGGACATCGGCGGCCAGGACATGAAGTGCCTCCAGGTCAAGGACGGCGTCATCGAGCACATCATGCTCAACGAGGCGTGCTCCTCGGGCTGCGGCTCCTTCATCGAGAGCTTCGCGGTGTCCATGAACATGTCCGTGCAGGAGTTCGCGGCCGCGGCCGTGGGCGCCAAGAGCCCCGTCGACCTCGGATCGCGCTGCACCGTCTTCATGAACTCCCGCGTCAAGCAGGCCCAGAAGGAGGGCGCGACCATCGGCGACGTGGCGGCCGGCCTGTCCTACTCCGTCATCAAGAACGCCCTGTTCAAGGTCATCAAGCTGCGTGACTTCGACGAGATCGGCACGTACTGCGTGGTCCAGGGCGGCACCTTCATGTCCGACGCCACCCTGCGCGCCTTCGAGCTGCTCACCGGGCGTGACGTCATCCGCCCGGACATCGCCGGCACGATGGGCGCCTACGGCGCGGCCCTTCTCGCCCGCGACCGCGCCGGCGCGTACGGAACCTCCACGCTGCTCTCCCGCGAGGACATCGACAACCTCAAGGTCAAGCACACCAACGTCCACTGCGGCCGCTGCTCCAACAACTGCCTGCTGACGATCAACGACTTTGGCGGCGGGCGCCGCTTCATCACGGGCAACCGCTGCGAGAAGGGCGCGGGTGGCTCGCGCGCAAAGAAAAACGACGCCCCCAACCTCTTTGACTTCAAGAACAAGCTGCTCTTCGACCGCCCGGTGCTCTCGCCCGACGAGGCCCCGCGCGGTACGGTGGGCATCCCGCGCGCGCTCAACATGTACGAGAACTACCCGTTCTGGCACGCGTTCTTCACCAAGCTGGGCTTCTCGGTCGTTCTCTCCGACCAGACCTCGGCGGCCACCTACGACGCCGGCATCGAGTCCATGCCGTCCGAGAGCGTGTGCTACCCGGCCAAGCTCTCCCACGGCCACATCATGAACCTCATCGAGAAGGACCCGGACTTCATCTGGATGCCCTGCATCCGCTGGGAGCGCCAGGAGGACGACGGGGCGACCAACCACTACAACTGCCCGATCGTCATGAGCTACCCGCAGGCCCTCGGCCTCAACGTCGACGAGCTGGGCGCGGGCTCCAAGATCGAGTACCTCTCGCCGTTCATCCCCTACGACAAGAAGAAGGAGCTCAAGCGCCGCCTCTACGAGCTCGTGAGCGAGCAGCGCGAGAAGGACGCCGCCGAGGGCCGTGGCCGCGTGCGCGGCGAGCACATCACCCGCGCCGAGATCGACGCCGCGGTCAACGCCGCCTGGGAGGCCGACCTCGAGTTCAAGGACGCCATGCACCGCGCCGGCGACGAGGCGCTGCGCTGGATCGAGGAGCACGACGCCCACGGCATCGTGCTCGCCGGGCGCCCCTACCACAACGACCCGGAGATCAACCACGCCATCCCGTCGCTCGTGCACTCCTTCGGCTTTGCCGTGCTCACCGAGGACTCCGTCGCGCACAAGATGGCGCCGGAGCGCCCGATCCGCGTGATCGACCAGTGGATGTTCCACAGCCGCCTGTACCGTGCGGCGCGCTTCGTGGCGTCCCGCAACGACCTCGACCTCATCCAGCTCTTCTCGTTTGGCTGCGGGCTCGACGCCCTCACCACCGACCAGGTCCAGGAGATCCTCGAGGCCTCCGGCAAGATCTACACCGTGCTCAAGATCGACCAGGTGTCCAACCTGGGCGCCGCGCGCATCCGCATCCGCTCGCTCATGGCCGCCCTCTCGGAGCAGCGCGAGGAGCTGCGCCGCGCCGCGAGCCAGGGCAGGGTCCACGAGGTCGAGCCCGTGGGCGTGCGCCAGGCGGACGGCTCGCTCGAGCGTGCCCGTCACACGCAGGAGGGCCGCGTGCCCGTCTACCGCGAGGCCGCGAGCGCCGCGTTCGAGAAGGTGCGCTACACCGAGGACATGCAGAGGGCCGGCTACACCATCCTCGTCCCGCAGATGGCGCCGATCCACTTTGACCTGCTCGAGGAGCTACTCAAGAGCGCCGGCTACAACGTGGTGCTGCTGCCCTCCGTTGACCAGGGCGCCGTGGAGGCGGGCCTCAAGTACGTCAACAACGACATCTGCTACCCGTCCATCCTCGTGACGGGCCAGATCATGGAGGCGGTCCTCTCCGGCAAGTACGACCTCTCGCGCCTGGCCGTCATCATCACGCAGACCGGCGGTGGCTGCCGCGCCACCAACTACATCGCCCTCATCCGCAAGGCGCTCAAGGACTCCGGCCACCCGGACATCCCGGTGATCTCCCTCACCGCCGCGTCCGGCCTGGACGAGAAGAACCCCGGCTTCAACATCTTCAAGCAGCCGGACGTGCTCATCAAGGCCGTCAACGCCCTGCTCTACGGCGACCTCATCATGCAGCTGCTCTACCGCGTGCGCCCCTACGAGGCGGAGGCCGGCGCGGCCGACGCGCTCTACGACCGCATGATGGCGGAGGCCAAGGGCACGATCGTGGCCGGCGGGCGCAAGCGCTTCTACGACCTCTGCCAGCGCACCGTGGACGCCTTCGAGGCGCTGCCGCTCGTGAACGACCGCTCCAAGCCGCGCGTGGGCGTGGTCGGCGAGATCCTCGTCAAGTTCCACCCCACGGCCAACAACCAGGTGGTCAAGGTCATCGAGCAGGAGGGCTGCGAGGCCAACGTGCCGGGTCTCGTGGACTTCTTCCTCTTTGGCATGACCAATGCCATCAACACCAACGCCGAGCTCGGGACCAAGGCCACGAGCCGCCTCTCGCACATGGCCGGCATCAAGCTCATCGAGGGGATGCGCGAGCCCATCAACCGTATGCTGGAGAAGACCACGCGCTTCCAGGCGTACCCCGACATCTTCGAGCTGGCCTCCAAGGCCGAGCAGGTGCTCTCCCTCTGCAACACGATGGGCGAGGGCTGGCTGCTCACGGCCGAGATGTGCGACCTCATCGAGACCGGCACGCCCAACATCGTGTGCTGCTCGCCGTTTGCGTGCCTGCCCAACCACGTGGTGGGCAAGTCGGTCATCAAGCGCCTGCGCCAGATGCACCCGGAGAGCAACATCGTGGCCGTTGACTACGACCCGGGCGCATCCGAGGTCAACCAGCTCAACCGCATCAAGCTCATGATCTCCGTGGCCAAGGAGAACTACCGGACCAACCGCGAGGGTGGCTTCCACCTGGAGAACCCGGTCGACCCGGTGACCAACGACGCCGTGGCTCCCTACACGGGCAGCCACCGCTTCGAGGACTCCGTGTCCCGCGGCGACGGCTCCGCGTGCGGCGTGCACGGCGGCGCCGGCATCCAGCTCACGCCCGAGCAGCTCGCCCAGATCGAGGAGGCCAAGCGCAAGGCCGGCGTGAAGTAGGCCTCACGGCACAGACCGCGCTGCTCGCCCGCGCCCCGGTTACGTTTGGGGCGCGGGCGTTCTTCTCGCCCGGCGATTCTCTTCTGGCGAGAAGAACGTGCAGGTTGTGGACGTTCTTCTCGGCGGAAGCGTCCGTAACCTGCACGTTCCCTCAACGCGTGCAGCTTGCGGACGCTCTGGGACCGGAAACCGTCCGTAACCCGCACGTAAGGTCGCGCGGGTCGGTGGTCGCTGGAATCAGGTCGGGCTACGCACCGTATCGGGCGAGAAGCTCGCCTCTGTTCCTGAGAAGGTACTCCCGCATGAAGGGAATCGAGAAGCCCACGTAGCCCGGGGCAGTGCTCTCTATGATCTGGCGCTCTATGAGCAGGCGGCGGTAGGTGTTCGCGCTGGCGGCGGGCTTTCCCATCCGGCGCGCTACTTCAGCGGTCGAGGAGACCCCCTCGTCCTGCGCCATCGCGAGCAGGTAGTCCATGCTCGGTTTGGTGAGCCCCGCGAGCGCCGTCTCGAGCACGGAGCGATCGAAGCGGTCGAGCGCGGCTCTCACGCCCGCGCGAGCGTCTTTTTCCGTGATCGTTGCCGAGGCGTCCACGTGTCTGCGGCCCTCGCGCCAGACGTGGTATCCCACGAGCTGAATGAGGTAGGCATAGCCGTGTGTGGCCTCCGCCGCGCAGCTCAGGGCCTCGTCGCTGATTTCAAGGCCTGTGAGCTCGATTGTTTTTCTCAGCGCTCGCGCGACCTCGTCAATGGGGATGGGGGCTAGCTCCTCCGGGAGCGCGCGTCTCAGGAAGGTGATGCCCTCTCCGTTGAGCAGGTCGAGCACGCCCGTGGTGATGCCCGCAAAGACAAGGCCGATGTTCTGCTCCTCGCGAATCATGTACTGCACGTTCGTGGCTATGGCGGTCATCTCCTCGATGGAGGCGTCCTGCACCTCGTCTATGGTGATGAGCAGGCCTCTCTCGTGCTTTGTGAGGGCCCGGGTCGTGTCGGAGATGGCCTTGCGGAAGCTGAGTTCAACCCTGGCTCCGCCGAGCCTCGTCTCTGCGGTGACAAAGGGTAGGGCGATCTTTACGTCGAGCCCTCCGATTCGCTTGTCTCGCGCAAGCTGGTCTTGGATCGAGGCGCACAGCGGCTCCTTGCCCGAGGTGTTGATGACAGCCCAGCCTCGTTCACTTGCGAGTTCCCCAAGCTGTGTGAGAAGAACGGTCTTGCCCGACCCCCTCGGGCCGGTGATGCGCATGAGCCTCCCGGGCGCTCCCGCGCCCTCGTCGAGGCCGTCCGTGAAGTCGTCCAGGACCGAGGACCTTCCCACAAGGACCGGAGGGGTCATGCCTGCCGTCGGCTTGAAGGGGTTGACGAGGTTCTTGCTCATGAGGGGCTCCCTGAAATGGCGTCTCTTGAGATCATAGAAATTATAGAGGATATAGAAATAGTAGAAGATATAGAAAGCAGCGTGTGGTCAGCGCGTCGTGCATGGCGAGAAGTACGTGCAGGTTGTGGACGTTCTTCTCGGCGGAAGCGTCCGTAACCTGCACGTGCCCTCAACGCGTGCGGCTTGTGGACGGTTTCTACCTCCAGACCGTCCGGAAGCAGCACGTAAGGTCGCGGCTCAAATCCACCGCACTTCTCGACCCGTTTTGTCCGTCCAGTTGTGACAAAACGGACCTTAAGCCGAAAACACCCCCTTGTTAAGCTCACCTATGTAGAGCACGTGAAGACGATAAGCCCGGAGGGAGGTTACCATGGCACTCTTTGCGAAGGACCACATGCTCGGGACCATCGAGGTCTCGAGCCAGTCCGATGCGTTCGAGGCGCTCGCGGCCGCGGCCGTGCGCCTGGGCGTTGCCACGGACCAGGCGGCGGTCGTGGCCGACTACAAGGAGCGCGACGGAGCTCGCGAACCCGCAGTACGTGGCGAAGTACCTTGATCTTGTAGATGCCAACAACGGCAATGTTTGGCTGAGGTCAAGCGCGCCAGTCACGGTATACTGGCCGTATCCGGAAGGCACCGACCAGAGCACGGAGTTCCACCTCGTGCACTTCGAGGGTCTCGATCGCGAGATGGCGAACGGTGACATCTCGAGCAGCATCGAGTCGGCCAACACGCAGTACGTCGAGGTCGAGAACACCGAGCACGGCATCAAGTTCACGACCACGGGCTTCTCGCCCTTCGTCCTGATGTGGGATGCCGGGTCGGACACCCCGGATACTCCGGACACTCCGGATGCCCCGGAGGAGCCTGCGGACACCACCAAGCCCGCAGGTGACGTCACCAAGCCCGCCGACAACGGCGAGCTGCCTGACGCCGGCGACGCAACCAACGTCGCTCTCCCGATCGCGGTCCTCTGCGGAGGGGCCGCCCTCGTTGTCGCTGCCCTCCGCGTTGCGCGCAAGCGCTAGCACGGGGGAAGCGTTTTCCTTTTGACGGGGCGCGCGGGTCGAGGTTCTTCTCGCCCGCGCGCTCGCGCTTTTCTTCTGGCGAGAAGTACGTGCGGGCTGCGGACGGTTTTGGACTCCAGACCGACCGCAGCCCGCACGTAAGGCGGCGCGGTCCGGCTGCGAGGCACTTCTCGCCCGGTGCGCGCTATCATGGGGCGCGGACGTTTGCAAAGGGGAGGAGCGCTCATGACAAGGCTGGTCTTCGTTGACATGGACGACACGTTTCTCTCGCCGGACAAGAGCGTCTCGGCGGAGAACATGGCCATCCTCGACGAGGCGCTCGGGCGCGGCGTGCAGTTCGTCCCCTGCACGGGCCGCAACGTGACCGGCGTGCCGCGCGAGCTCTCCGAGCACCCGAGCGTGCGCTACGCGGTCTGCTGCAACGGTGCGCTCGTCTGCGACGTGCGCACCCACGAGGTCCTGCGCGAGGTCGACATAGACAAGGGTCTCGTGCGCTCGCTCTACGCCGACGTGCGCGACCTGCCCATCACCTTCGACCTCTTTGCCGACGGCATCGTCTACACAGCGTCGGACCGCTGGCCGCTGCTGGACCGCCTCTGCCTGACCCCGGAGGGCCTCGCCCCCATCAAGCGGGTCCGCACCTGCTTTGACGGCACGGTCGACGAGATGATCGGCGCGGTGGGGGACATCTGCCGCATCAACGTCTTCTACCTTGACGAGAAGGACGCGCGCTCCGTGTGGGCCGCCGTCGACGCGCGCCCCGAGCTCATCCGCTCGAGCTCGCTTCCCTGCAACGTTGAGATCACCTGCGCGGAGGCCCACAAGGGCTCCGGCCTGAGGTGGCTCTGCGACCATCTTGGCGTCGACCTCGCCGACGTGGTCGCCTTCGGGGACTCGAGCAACGACCTCACGATGCTCGACGTCGCCGGGGACGGCGTGGCCATGGCCAACGCGAGCGACGAGTGCAAGGCGGTGGCCGACCACGTCTGCGGCAGCTGCGCCGAGTCCGGCGTGGCCCGCTACCTGCGCTCGCTCTGGGCGTAGGGGGCCGCGGGCCGGCCGGCTTGCCCCCCCCGCTTGGCGCACAATTCCGGAATTGTGCGAAAACCGCCCCGGACGACTTGGCTTTTCTAAGCGCGAGAAGAACCTCAACTGGGCTTTTCTCGCCTCCCGCGCCGCGCGCGGCGCACAATTCCGGAATTGTGCGCGAGTGGCCTGCGGGCCAAGGCCCCCGCAACATGACGACGGGGCGGGGCTTGCTCAAGGCCCCGCCCCGCCTGCTAAAAGGAGGAATGCGTCTTTCCCGTCGCCGCTAGAGCATCACCCAGGGCAGGCGCGACTCCGGCACGATGACGCCGAGCAGCACTATGAGGGTGACGGCGATGACGGCGCCGAGGACGAACTGGAGCACCACGTTGCGGGTGTTTCTCCCGGCCCGGCGCTTGAGGACGAAGTTGGTCTGCGATCCGTCGGCTGCCTCGAGCGCGTCACGGAAGGCCTTTGCGCGCCGCGCCGTCGGGCTGCGGCGCATGAACAGCAGGACGAGAAGGCCGATAAGAACGACGGCCTCCGTGATGCGCACTGCGAGCTGCGTTGACTCGGGTGCCGTGCTCGAGACTGCGACGAGTGCCACGGCGCAGGTCGCCGTGACGACCGAGACGAGGGCCATGACGGCGGTCTCGTAGGTCTCCGTTCCGTCTATGACCCTGAGCATCAGCTCCTCGTCCTTCTCGACGAGGCGCCCTATCTTGACCTTGAGGGCAACGGCAAGGGCAAGCAGCTGCTCCTGTGAGGGAAACTCGTCCCCCGTCTCCCATGCCGCCACGGTCTCGGGGCTGACCCCCGCCTTCGCGGCAAGCTTGGCCTGCGTGAGGCCCCGTCCCTCCCGCAGCCGGGCAACCGTGCTTCCAAACTCCATGCTGACTCCCGTCGAAGAGCGTGCAGGGCTAACGACCGGGACCATTCTTGAACAATAATATGGAGAAATAATGAAGAATTTTAACCTATTCCAAAATAATATACAAATTACGAAGAATAATATGCATAAACAAATGTGATGAAATAACTAGCAGATTTGTCTACACATTTAAATCATTTTGTCTAAATTATGAACGCTAATTCATATAAATCAAATAATCTGCAGATAAGACCCATAATTTGTAAACTGCGAAAACAGAGGAATGAGAACGAACTGGGAAAAAGCCGCCGACAACAAGCAAAGATAATCCCTAACAATATGTAGAAAATATGTAGCAAGCTCAGCATTTTGAAAACAAAATATGCAGACATAAAATCGGGCCAACAAGACCAGGACAGAGGAGGTCCCATGAGCGAGCTCGTTCTTCCCAAAGTGACGGTCATTCTCCGCGGATACGAGACGAAGCAGGTTCTGAGCGTCGTCGAGCAGCTCGTGGGTACGAGGGTCAACTCAATCGAGGTGGCGAGCAACTCCCCCCACGCCATGGAGTCCATCTCCGCCGCGCGCCGCGAGTTCGGCAACGAGGTCCACGTGGGCGCCGGCACCGTCAAGAACGCGGAGATCGCCCGCCAGGCCATCGATGCGGGCGCGGAGTTCATGCTCTCGCCGATCATGTTCACTCAGGAGATCTTCGACCTCGCTCGCGACGCCGGCGTCATCACGGTTCCCGCGGCCTTCAGCCCCACGGAGATCCAGCGGATGATCGACATGGGCGCCGACATCGTCAAGGTGTTCCCGGCCGGACAGCTCGGACCGGACTACATCAAGGCCGTCCAGGCCCCGCTCGGAAAGCTTCCGCTCATGGTCGTGGGGGGCGTCAACGTGGCGAACGTGCAGTCCTACTTCGACAAGGGCGCCACGTACGCGGGCATCGGCTCCGGCATCTTCGACCCCGCAGACATCGAGGCGTGCGACTCGGCCAAGCTCGCCGCCGCGGTCGCCCGGCTCGAGGAGAGCGTCACCTGGTAGTCGTCGCGCATCGCGACAGGATAGGAAGAAGGAGACAGCATGGCAGATCTGAGCTTTGACAGCTCGCTCGTCGTCCGCATCGACGAGAACGGCCTCACCTGCGAGGACGTGGAGCGCCGCCTGGCGGCCGTTCTCGAGGAGCAGGGCTACGTGAAGGACACCTACGCCCAGGCCATCGTCGACCGCGAGGCCAACTTCCCCACGGCGCTCGACATGAGCGGCCTCAACGTTGCCATCCCGCACTGCGACGTCGCAAACGTCAACAAGGCGGCCATGTGCATGGGCGTCCTCGCTAACCCCGTCGACTGGCACAAGATGGACGAGCCGGACGAGACCTGCAAGGTCTCGGTCGTTTGCATGCTGGCCCTCACCGAGGCCCACGCTCACCTTGAGATGCTCCAGAAGGTCATTGCCTTCGTCCAGGACCAGGAGCTCGTCGCCAAGGTCATCGACGCCAAGAGCGCCGACGAGGCCTTCGCCCTTGCTGAGTCGCTGATCGCGTAGGCTCGCCCGGCGAGAAGAACATCGGGAAAGCGGCGCGCCGGAGGGCGCGCCTGAGGACGTTCTCAAGAGAGAGGAAAGAAAAATGGCAGCAAAGCGCGTTCTCGTGGCCTGTGGAAACGGTGTCGCCACCTCCACCGTCGTGGCCTCCAAGATCAAGGACTACTGCGCCGAGAAGGGCGTGAGCATCCAGGTCTCCCAGTGCAAGATGCTCGAGCTTCACGACAAGGCCAACGACTACGACCTCGTGGTGACCTCCGGCAAGTTCAAGGACGCCGACGTCAAGACCCCGATCATCATGGCGATCGCCCTGCTCACCGGCATCAACGAGCAGGCCACGCTCGACAAGATCGTCGACGCCCTGAAGGACTAGTTGACCTGCGGACTCGTCCGCTGGCAGGCGGGTCCCGTCGCCCCGCGCACCTGTTAGTGAAAGTGAGAAAGGAAAGGCATGGACGCGTTCCTCAATGGCGTCAGCACCGTCTTCCAGGCGCTCATCGACGCCGGCGCCTACGTCATGCTGCCGATCATCATCACGATCATCGGCCTCATCTTCCGTATGAGCATCGGCAAGGCGTTCAAGAGCGGCATTACCATCACCTGCGGATTCGTGGGCATCAACCTGCTCGTGAACCTGCTCAAGTCCGCGGTCTCCCCGGCCGCGAGCGCCATGGTCGAGAACTTCGGCCTCAACCTCGACGTCACCGACGTGGGCTGGGGCGCCATCTCCTCGGTTACCTGGGCCTCCCCGATCGTGGCCTTCCTGGTCTTTGAGATCCTGGGCATCAACATCCTCATGCTCGTCCTCAAGCTCACCAGGACGATGGACGTCGACATCTGGAACTACCACCACATGATGATCGCCGGCATCCTCGTTTTCTTCGTGACCAACAACATCGTCTGGGCTCTTGTAGCCACGGCATTCACCGCCGTCATGACGCTCAAGTTCGCCGACTGGACCTCACCGCTCATAGAGCACTTCTTCGGCATCCCCGACGTCACGCTCCCGACGATCTCCTATACCTCGTCGATCATCATCGCGGCGCCGCTCAACTGGGTCATCGACCGCATCCCCGGCCTCAACAAGGTCAACGTCTCGATCAAGAATGTCCAGAAGTACCTGGGCATCTTCGGTGACCCGATGATGCTCGGCCTGATTCTGGGATGTGCGATGGGCGCCCTGGCCCTCATGCCGATCGACCAAATCTTCCTCACCGGCGTCAACGTCGCCGCCGTCATGGTGCTCATGCCCAAGATGACCGCCATGTTCGTCGAGGGCCTCATGCCCATCTCCGACGGCGCCCAGAAGTTCACCACCAAGCACTTTGGCGGCCAGTCGCTCTCCATCGGCCTCGACGCTGCCGTCGTCGTGGGCAACCCCGAGGTCATCACCACGGCGCTCATCATGATCCCGATCACGATCCTGCTCGCCTTCGTCCTGCCGGGCAACCGCATGATGCCGCTCGCCGACCTCTCCGTCGTCACCTTCCGCGTGGCGCTGGTCGTCGCGCTCTGCCGCGGCAACGTGTTCCGCTCGATTCTCATCTCGATCCCGGTCATGGCCGCGATCCTGTACGCCGGCACCTTCGCTGCCCCGTACCTGACCGACCTCGCCACCTCCACGGGCCTGTCGTTCGACGGTCAGATCGCCTCCATGGCCGGCCCGTCGCTGACGCAGACCGCCATCGTCTTCTGGACCTGCATCTCCGAGAACGCGATCATCTTCGTGCCGATCGCCGTGGCCATCTTCGTGGCCGTGTGGGTCCTCGTCGAGAAGAAGATCGGCATGGACAAGATCGAGGCCTACGCCGCCGAGTACGAGGAGATGGAGTAGGCACCATCCTGCAGTCTCGCGCAGGTGCCGCCGACGGGGCGGCACCTGTCGCGCTATCGAGAAACTGAGGGGAACAACCATGGAACGTGCGATTGACAAGCTGGAGCCCTTCCAGCGCGCCATCTCCAAGGCCCACCTCGCCGCCGCCGGCGTTGCCGTTGACTCTCTCGAGAACCCCGACAAGCCGCTCATCGCGATTGCGAACAGCTGGAACGAGGTCTGCCCGGGTCACGAGCCGCTCAAGAAGCTCGCCGAAGAGGTCAAGAAGGGTGTCCTCGAGGCGGGCGGAGAGCCGATCGAGTTCAACACGATCGGCATGTGCGACGGCATCGCGCAGGGTCACGCCGGCATGCGCTACTGCCTGCCGCACCGCGAGATCATCGCGGACTCCTGCGAGGCCATGATCGTCGGCGAGGGCTGCTTCGACGGCGTGGTCTACCTTGGCAGCTGTGACAAGATCATCCCTGCGATGCTCATGGCGGCGGCGCGTATCGACCTGCCTGCCGCGCTCGTGACCTGCGGTCCCTGCTACGACGAGATCAAGCCCTCCGAGTCCAAGGCGCTTCGTGCGCGTTTTCTGGCGGGGGAGGCAACCGAGCGCGACGTCATCGAGGGCACGCTTCGCTACTACACCGGGCCCGGCGTCTGCCCCTTCCTCGGCACCGCCAACACGATGGGCTGCCTCACCGAGGGCCTCGGTATGATGCTGCCCAACGGTGCGCTCTGGCCCAGCTCCACGAGCCAGCGGCGCTTCTCGGCCCGCCAGACCGGAGCGGCCGTGGTCGACCTCGTCCGTCGCAACGTGCGTCCGTCCGACATCATGACGCAGGCCGCGCTCGACAACACGGTCAAGCTGCTCGCCTCCATCGGCGGCTCGCTGAACGCGCTCATCCACCTTCCCGCGCTTGCGCACGAGCTTGGGCTTGAGTGCACCTGGGCCCAGGTCGCCGAGATCACGTCCAAGACGCCCGTCATCTGCAACGTGGTCCCCAACGGCGACATCTCCTGCGTGAACCTGTACAAGGCGGGTGGCATCCCGGCCGTCCTCAAGACCATCGAGGGCGACCTCGACACCTCCGTCATGACGGTCACGGGCAAGACCATGGCGGAGAACCTCGAGACCTCGGTGCTGCGCTGCGACCGCTCGGTCATCCGTACCCAGGACGATCCCGCCTCCGTCGCCAACGGAATCCAGGTCCTCTACGGCAACCTCGCTCCCGAGGGCGCGCTCGTCAAGACGAGCGCCGTGCCCGCCGACCAGCACGTCTGGAGCGGCACCGCAATGGTGTTCAACTCCGAGGAGGAGGCCTTCGACGCGTACAACGCGCATGCCATCAAGCCGGGGACGGGCGTCATCATCCGCTACGAGGGCCCCAAGGGCGGCCCGGGCATGAAGGAGCTCCACCGCGTCACGGAGATCATGAAGGGCATCCCCAACTCCGCCGTCATCACCGACGGGCGGTTCTCCGGCGCCTCCGGTGGCCTCTCGGTCGGCTATCTCTGCCCCGAGGCCTTTGACGGCGCACCCATAGCGCTCGTCGAGGATGGCGACAAGATCAACATCGACCTCACGAAGAACCTCATCGAGGTCGAGGTTTCCGACGAGGAGTTCGCCCGCCGCAAGCAGGGCTGGCAGCCCGTCGTCCACGAGAACGGAGGCCACCTGCTCGCCCGCTACGCGAGGCAGGTGAGCTCCGCAAAGACGGGCGCCGTCATCGGATAGCGCCCGCGCCGCGAGGTTCTTCTCGCCGCGCTAACCCCCTGCGACAGGGTGGTCTTCCCGTTCCCTCAGCCCCGTGGTCGCGCAAGACCCCGTGGTTGCTCAAAGCCCCGTGGCTGCGCCAACCCCCGCGGCCGCGCTAACCCCCGCGGCCGCGCTAAATCCCTGTGATTGGGTGCGTCTCTTTATATGAGAAATTGATTTATGGTCAATCGAAGCTAAATAGCGACAGATTACGTTCAATCGAACGTAATCGTGGGCCCCATCTTACTTTCGCATCAAACTTGACACCCAATCGCAGGGGGTTTGTGCCAAAACGGACCGCGCGGCGGACGCGGACCGCGCGGCGGACGCGGACCACGCG
>ENA-OPAH01001512-OPAH01001512.1-human-gut-metagenome-genome-assembly--contig:-NODE-1512-length-14911-cov-3.493673_pt1 | contig 14911 bp, 10 predicted proteins | sample MGYA00241050_ERZ501416 | MGnify/ENA primary metagenome ERZ501416 (study PRJEB25962, sample SAMEA2042632) | human gut metagenome | biome: human gut; feature: human-associated habitat; material: faeces... | reverse complement strand
CCGACGGGTTCGACATGCACAGATCCATGATTTCCTTCCATTCCTGGTAGTAGTTGGCTACCGATTCCGGTGTACGCTGTTTGTCTGTTCCTCCGTTGTAAGTATGAGGTGCCCAGCTGTTGCCCATGTCGCCGCTCGGCATATCCTGCCATACGATGATACCCAAACGGTCACAATGTGTGTACCAACGTGCCGGTTCCACCTTGATATGCTTGCGAATCATATTGAAACCGAAATCTTTCGTCTTCTGTACATCATACAGCAAAGCCTCGTCTGTGGGAGCTGTATACAGTCCGTCGGGCCACCAACCCTGGTCCAGCGGTCCAAACTGGAACAAAGCCTCGTTATTCAGTTCCAGGCGTACGATGCCATCCGCGTCACGACGGGTGGAGTACTTACGCATGGCAGCATAGCTGTCCACCTTATCCACTACCTTGCCTCCGCTTTTCAGAGTCACTTTCAGCGTATAGAGGAAGGGGGAATCCGGACTCCACAACTTGGCATTCCGGGGCATGGACACCTCCACCGGCTCTGCATTGATACTTTTGCCGGTGGCTACCAGTTGATTGCCGTCATACACATTCACTTCCACAAAGTCGGAAGGGCATGCCTTATTCAATTCTGCCTTCACTGTCAGCATATTACGGTCAATATCGGGAGTAATACGGAGGTTCTCGATATGTTTTCCGGCAACCGGCTCCATCCATACCGTCTGCCAGATACCGCTTACGGGAGTGTACCAGATACCTTCCGGATTGCTGACCTGCTTTCCACGGGGTTGAGGCCCTTTATCCGTTGGGTCCCAAACTTTTACGACCAACTGATTATTGCCTTTGCCAGAAAGGGCGGCAGTAATATCGAAAGAGAACGGAGTAAATCCCCCCGTATGGCTGCCTACTTTCACATCATTCACCCATACATCCGTTTTCCAGTCGACAGCACCAAAGTGCAACAGCACTTGTTTTCCCTTCCAGGCAGAAGGAATTTCAAAACTGCGCTGGTAGACCAGTTCCTGGTTTTCATTGATTCTTTTTCCAACTCCGGACAAGGAGGATTCGATGGCAAAAGGAACAAGTATCTGCCCTTCGAACTCTGCCGGAAGATGCTCACCTTTATTTATAACGGCATAATTCCACAGTCCGTTCAAGTTCTTCCAGTCACTCCGTTCCATGATGGGACGAGGATATTCGGGCAACACATTCGCGGGATTGATCTGGGATGCCCAGTCCGTTTTGATTTTATCACCTGCCGGCTTCCATTGCGCCGAGCCTCCGATTGCAAACAACGTCAAGAATGACGATATGAGGAAAAATCTTCTCATAGTATTATAACTTTTTATTGGTTTCTACGAAAGCAAAGATAAGCCGATTCAGAAAAAAAGAATAGAAATTTAGAACCAATAAATAGTATTTTTGTGGAATATCAAGGTATTACCGTCTCATTTTATCAAAGAAATTCATCAAAGGCACCTTTTTCCGCTTTTCTTGCCACGCCTATGACAAGGTTTTGCCTTCCCATTGGCAAGACTTTGCCACCGCGTTGGCAAAACTTTGCCATAGGCGTGGCAAAAGTTTGCCAAGGCAGTGACAACTTGTTGGCAAAATACCTCCCTGATATACAAGGAGTAGCAAACAATAGACAGCAGGGAACGACTAATATCCCGGATTCTGCTGGTTCTCCAATGCCGGATTGGCATTTATCTCATCTTGCGAAATAGGAAGCACAATCTTCTCGAAAGTACGGTCGATTGTTTTTCCACGGTGACTCACCGGAATATCTTGAAAATCGTCGTTGAATTCGATGGTTCTGCCCATACGCATCATGTCGAAGAAGCGTTGTCCTTCACCAAAAAGCTCCTTGCTGCGCTCGTCCAGAATCATATCATCGGTAATGGTAGCGGCAGTGGCTGGTGCCAGTCCGGGAGAACGCCTGCGGATTTCATTCAGGTAACCGGCGGCGGCATCTGCGCCTGCTTCCTGCTTCGTGGAGTGCAAGGCTGCTTCGGCGGCAATCAGATATATCTCGGAAAGACGGATTATCTTGATATTGACGGCTGTATTGGTTGCCTTGCCGTCACCTGCCAGAGTGGTACTGCCCATATACTTGTAGCAGGCTCCCTTGCGTTCAATCTCATTGTCCACCCAGTATTCATCGTTGTCCATGATTCCCCAACGCACATCCGTCTCGTCTTCACCCAGACGGTTCAAGAAATAATCGCTGGCAAGATACCAGCCCATGGCATTCTTCAACTGTCCGTAGCGCATCAGGTAAAAGCCCAAAGAAGAAGTTCCCAGGTCTGATTCCTCAGTGGTGATGCCCAGCTCAAAGATGGACTCGGAACCAAACTGCTTGCTCCAGGAAGCCGTCCAATCGGCAGGCTCATACAGTTTGTACACACCGCTTTCTATAATCTCCCGGGCAGCGTTCAAAGCACCGTCATAATCTTCCATATAGAGTTTCACACGCGCTTGCAGGGCTATGTTGGTGTAATAGTCCGCATATCCGCTCTGCTTTGTCTTCTTCTTGGCAAGCAGGGCCGCCCCGTCCGACAAGTCCTGCAGAATCTGGCGATAGTTCTCCTCCACAGTAGCACGGGTGGGCTGGGCGTTCACCGTAAGCGGCTCGGTTACATTGGGAACTCCATAAGAGGTCTTGTTGTAATTGTAAGGAAGCCCGTAGAGACGGACCAAATCGAAATAGAACAGCGCCCTCAGAGTCAACGCCTGCCCTTTGGCTTCGGAAAAGTCTTCCATACTGCCCGATTCTTCCAGCTTCTCAATGTTGCTCAACAAGGTGTTGACCTGCAGAATGCAGTAATATCCACGGCTCCAGAAACCGGAATAAGTATTGCTGTTGGAAGTGTGGTTGAACGTATAGAATGCATCCAGTCCGCGTCCGGCAGCAAAAATCGTGAGGTCACCGCCCTTGGCATCACCGTACATAAAAAGGTTTCTGCCGTAATAGGACGATGAGGTCATCGCACTCATCACACCGTTGATAACCACCTGCGCATCGGCTACCGTACCGACAGCACCTTCTGCATTTCCGGAGTTGGTGGGCTGCATATCCAGAAAATCGTCACACGAAGTGAATGTAAAGGCACCAAGTATCACAAGTGCCAATAAATGATATATCTTTTTCATTGTTAGTTCCTCCAGTTCATTAAAATTTCAATTCAACGCCAACGACAAACGTTTTTCCGATAGGGGTTTCCCAACCACGTGTGCCGTATTCGCTCACTTCGGGGTCTGCCTCCTTGTATTTGGCTATTGTCCAAAGGTTGCTGGTAGTGAAGAAAAGGCGGGCATTCTCGATGAAAGCCTTGCGGGTCATGGCTTTGGGCAGCGTATAGGCCAATGAGAGATTCTTCAAGCGCAGATAACTGGCATTGAACAAGTGGCGGCTGCTGTATTGTTGCGGGTCATCGAGGTCTACACCTTCGATACGGGGCTCTGTACCGTTCGTATGGTCTGGCGTCCAAAGGTTGTTGTAGTAGCTTTTAGCACGGATACGCTCCCAATAATAACCGTCGTCGGCCACATCCATGTAGGCTCCATCGTACAAGTCTCCTCCTATCTTATAGGTAAAGCCCAACGAAAGGGCTATGCCTTTGTAGGAGACCGAGGTATTGATGCCCCCATACACTTTGGGAACGGCATTGCCGATGATGGTGTAGTTGGCATTGTTATAGTCATAAGTAGCTCCGCGTCCGTTATACTCAAAATCTCCGGCCTTGCCATTCTTGGGGTCATTTACATAGTAGACGTTCTTGCCGTTGGTCTTGTCCACACCTGCCCATTCGTATCCATAGAAAGCCAGCGTGGACTGACCTTCCCGGTATACATATTGCGCACGGCTGTCGCTACTGGTGGGGTCGTACCAGATAATGTCCGCACCGCCATACAACTCTTTCACCTCAGAACGGAGAAAGGTTGCGTTGACACCGGCACTCCATAACCATCCTTTACTATCAATGATGTCACCACTCAACTCCACCTCTACCCCATGGTTATTGATGCATCCTACGTTCCGCAACGTAGAGGAAAATCCCGTAACCATCGAAATGGGAACATCCTGGAGCAGGTTCTTCGAATCACGGTTGAATTATTCCACCGTCCCGCGCAGACGCTGGCCGAAGAAGCCGAAGTCGATACCCACATTCGTGTTGTAGCTCGTCTCCCAAGACAGCTTGTCATTGGTGACGGTAGTGATTGTACCGCCCGGGTTACCCATGTACTTACTGGTATAGCTCATCAAGCTCATATAGCCGTAATTGTCCGAAGGCAGCGTACCGTTAATACCATAAGAGGCACGTATACGCAGGTTGCTCAGGAAAGAATATTTGCTCATAAAACCCTCGCGCATGATGTTCCACGCTCCTGCCACTGACCAGAAGTTTCCCCAACGTTCCTGCTTGCTGAGCCGGGAAGAACCGTCGCGGCGGTAAGAACCGGAAATGAAGTAGCGTTCATCGTAATTATAATCCAACTTGGAGAGCACGGACACCATCGAGTTTCCCCAGGAATATCCGGCAGAAGTCTGCGTTCCGGCAGTAGAAACTGTATGAATGGTGCTGACCGCAAGATTACTTCCTGTGGCACGCACATAGTCTGTCTTGTTCTTCTCCGCTTCGAAACCCACCATGGTGCCAACTGTGTGTTTGTCGAAGGTGCCGGTATAATTGGCGGTAGTGGAGGTAACCATCTTCTCGTATGTAGTACGGTATTCGTTGACATTCCCATTGTCTGCCGAGCCTTTATAGTGATTGGCACTGTAATAGATATGGTCTTTTACAGTAGTATTGTCGTAAGAGTAGATAGAACGAAGGTCCAGGCCCGGCATCAGATGCAGGGTGAGCGTCTCCGCAGCCATGATTTTGGTACTGGTAGAACCGTTCTCCCACTCTTTGTCATAATAAAGCCCATTGTAGGCGTAGCTACCGTAACGTTCGGTCCAGAGCTCGCCGGTCTTGTAATCAGTGGGCCAGTAGAGTCCCCACAGCAAGTTACGGGTCTGCATGAAGTAATTGCTGCCCGTGTTGCGTGTATCATTATAACCGCTTTTCTTGGTACGCGCCAGGCTGGCATTGGTGGTCAGTTCAAGGAATTTCCCCACCTTCTGGGTGAGGTTCAGGCGACCGGAAACACGGTCGAAGCTGTTCATCTTCAAACGTCCTTCGTCCTGGGTATAGGAAAGGGAAGTGTAATAGTTGGTATTCTGCGTAGCACCACTGACGGACATATCGTAGGTCTGATAAATGGCGGTACGGAAATATGCCTTGTCCCAATCGTAGTATTTGCCTCCACGCCCGGAGTTGTCGTACTCAAGGATATTGACGTTCTCGTAAGCTCCCGTACCATTTGTGGTAAATTGGTAGCCATGTTTGTTGAAACGGCTGTTCAACTGGCCTATGGCATAGGCTGCTGCCTTTTCGTCCGTTTCGCCCTTACCGCTTGTACGGGCATCGTGAAATACGGTGTAGAGCATATTCACATTCTCCTGTACGCTGGCCGTTTCATAGTTGTCCGTTGCCCAGCAGGGCGTGAAGCCCACTTCGGCTTTCAGCGTCACCACCGGCTTGCCAATCTGTCCTTTTTTGGTAGTAATCAGAATGACGCCGTTTGCCGCACGCGACCCATAAAGCGAGCTGGCCGCCGCATCTTTCAATACAGAAATAGATTCGATGTCTTCCGGGTTCAACGTATTCATGATGTTGTTGGTAGAATAGAGCTCACCGCTCATCTGCCCCGTATTGCCCGAAGAGACCGGAACACCGTCCACTACATACAACGGTTCATTCCCGGCATTCATAGAACCTATGCCACGGATGCGGATGGCCGGTGCGGAACCCGCCTGGCCGGAATTATTCGTCAGTTGCAAGCCCGCCACTTTACCGTTCAACGCGTTTTCAAAGCTGGTCGTCGGAATGTCTTTCAGCGCATCCGCTTTCACTAAAGAAGCCGAACCTGCATAGCTGCTCTTTTTGGCCGTGCCGTAAGCCACCACCATCACTTCATCCAGCAGTTCCGAATCCGATTTCAGCACCACCTTCATAGCAGGCTTTATGGCAGCTTCTACTTTCTGCATACCTACAAAAGAGACAATCACTGTCTTTGCCGTGCCCGGCACATTCAAGATTGTAAATTTACCTTCGATATCGGTCACAGCCCCCAGCGTTGTACCCTTCACCAATACCGATGCCCCAATAATCGGCTCATTGTTGTCCTCGGCAAATACTGTTCCCGAGACCGTAGACGTCTGAGCCATCACTCCCGCCCCCATAACCAGGCAGACAATGATTAACAAGAAGAATTTCTTTCTCATGCTTCTCTTCCTTAAAATTAGTCAATCAAAACACTTTTTAATATCCAAACGCTGCAAAGGTATGTATCTTTTTCAAAAAGAAAAGCAATAGTATTCAAAAAGCTTCATTTTGATTGTATTTTAAGCCAAACACAAGCAATATGTCTATAACCTAAGCATTCCAAGCAATAAGTATGATGCTGGATACGGAAATATAAGCAATGCCAAAGAAGATATATCCGGATTTTAAGATATGACACGTCCCGGCATACAACTTTTTTCGTAACTTTGCACAGTTTTAAAATACACTGAACGAATGGAGTTTAAGTATGACGTTATTGTAATCGGCGCCGGACACGCAGGATGCGAAGCCGCTGCCGCTGCTGCAAACCTGGGTTCGAAGACTTGTCTTATCACAATGGATATGAACAAAATCGGACAGATGAGTTGTAACCCGGCAGTGGGAGGCATCGCCAAAGGACAGATAGTACGCGAAATAGACGCCTTGGGAGGATATATGGGATTGGTGACAGACCAGACAGCCATACAGTTCCGTATACTGAACCGTTCCAAAGGTCCCGCTATGTGGAGTCCGCGCGCGCAGTGCGACCGCAACAAATTCATCTGGGCATGGAGAGAGATACTGGAAAATATCCCCAACCTGCATATCTGGCAGGATACCGTGCAGGAAATCCTCGTTGAAAACGGTGAGATTACGGGAGTAGTCACATTATGGGGAGTAACGTTCCATGCCAAATGTGTAGTACTCACCGCAGGAACTTTCCTCAATGGACTGATGCACGTGGGACGTACCATGCTTCCAGGCGGACGTATGGCAGAACCTGCATCCTACCAATTAACCGAATCCATCGCAAAGCATGGCATCACCTTTGGACGCATGAAGACGGGAACCCCCGTACGCATAGATGGACGCAGCGTGCATTATGAGGATATGGAAATCCAAGACGGAGAATGTGACTTCCACAAGTTCTCGTTCATGGACACTCATGTACGCCATTTGAAACAGCTCCCTTGCTGGACCTGCTTCACCAACGAAGAAGCACACCGCATCCTGCAGGAAGGTCTGCCGGATTCTCCCCTTTTCAACGGACAAATCCAAAGTATCGGCCCACGTTATTGCCCCAGTATAGAAACCAAGATTGTGACTTTCCCCGACAAACCGCAGCACCAGCTTTTCCTGGAGCCCGAAGGGGAAACAACCCAAGAGCTCTACTTGAATGGATTCTCTTCTTCATTGCCCATGAACATCCAGATTGCAGCATTGAAAAAGATACCGGCGTTCAGAGACCTCGTCATCTACCGCCCGGGCTATGCCATCGAATACGACTTCTTTGACCCCACCCAACTGAAACATACGCTGGAAACGAAGAATATAAAGAATCTGTTCTTTGCCGGACAAGTAAACGGAACAACCGGTTACGAGGAAGCAGCTGGACAAGGAATCATGGCAGGTATCAACGCCCACATCAATTGCCACGGCGGAGAACCGTTCACCCTTGCAAGGGATGAAGCATATATCGGCGTTTTAATCGATGACTTGGTAACAAAAGGTGTGGACGAGCCTTACCGTATGTTTACTTCCCGTGCCGAATATCGCATCCTGCTCCGTATGGATGATGCGGACATGCGACTCACGGAAAAAGCCTGGAAGCTGGGACTCGCCAAGGAAGAGCGGTACAAGCTGCTGACAGAAAAACGTGAAGCCGTGAACCGGATTATAGACTTCGCGCGGAATTACTCGATGAAACCGGCATTAATCAATCCGGTATTGGAGCAGCTCGGCACAACTCCACTGCGCCAGGGATGCAAATTGATAGATTTGATAAACCGTCCGCAGATAACGATTGAGAACATTGCCGAACACGTCAGTGCCTTTAAACGAGAACTGGATAAAACATCCGATAGAAAGGAAGAAATTGTAGAAGCTGCAGAAATACTCATCAAGTACGAGGGATACATCGGACGCGAACGGATTATTGCGGATAAATTGGCAAGATTGGAAAGCATCAAGATAAAAGGCAAGTTTGACTATAATTCCATTCAATCCCTTTCCACCGAAGCCAGACAGAAGCTGATGAAGATAGATCCGGAAACAATAGCCCAAGCGAGTCGGATTCCGGGAGTATCTCCAAGCGACATCAACGTGCTACTGGTACTTTGCGGACGATAGAGCGCAAAGTTCCACGTGAAACAAAGAATTCAATAAACGTATTAAATAAACTGATTATGAGCAAAGAAACTCTTACCAAAAGCATCCGAGAAATACCCGACTTCCCCATCCCGGGAATTCTATTCTACGATGTAACTACCTTGTTCAAGGAGCCTACCGCCTTGCAGGAACTCTCGGACACACTATACGAGATGTATAAAGACAAAGGCATCACCAAAGTAGTGGGTATAGAATCAAGAGGATTCATTATGGGCCCCATTCTCGCCACCAGACTGGGGGCAGGCTTCGTACCTATCCGCAAGCCGGGAAAGCTTCCTGCAGAAACCATTGAAGAAAGCTATGATAAAGAATATGGCAAAGACACCGTGCAGATGCACAAGGATGCCATCAATGAAGACGATGTAGTATTGCTACACGACGACTTGCTGGCAACCGGTGGAACAATGGAAGCCGCCTGCAAACTGGTGAAACAGATGAACCCCAAGAAAGTGTATGTAAACTTCATCATCGAGCTGAAAGAGCTTCATGGCAAGGATGTGTTTGGAGATGATGTGGAAGTGGAGGCTGTGCTGTCGCTTTAGCCATTTCATATTTCACCACAGATTACACAGATTAACACAGATTATTTATCCACCACAAAACACAGTTTTATCAAAGAGAAATCTGCGCTAATCTGTGTAATCTGTGGTGAAACGTCGGTATTATGGAAGAACTCAGAACTAACGACTACCTCAAAGGGATTGTATCCAACCTTCCCGAAAGTCCCGGTATTTACCAATATCTGAATACCGAAGGGACTATTATATATGTAGGAAAGGCAAAGAATCTGAAGCGAAGAGTGTCTTCCTACTTCAACCGGGAGCACGAACCGGGAAAGACGAGGGTGCTGGTCAGCAAGATTGCAGATATCCGATATATCGTGGTGAATACGGAAGAAGACGCGCTATTGCTGGAAAACAATCTTATCAAGAAATACAAGCCTCGCTACAACGTACTGTTGAAAGACGACAAGACGTATCCCAGCATCTGCGTGCAGAACGAATACTTTCCACGTGTATTCAGAACCCGGAAGATAATCCGTAACGGTTCCTCCTATTATGGCCCTTACAGCCATATACCTTCCATGTACGCATTACTCGACCTCATCAAGCATCTATACCCTTTGCGTACATGCCACCTGAACCTCTCTCCGGAGAATATACGTGCCGGGAAGTTCAATGTCTGCCTGGAATACCACATCAAGAACTGTGCAGGACCTTGCATCGGGAAGCAAAGCCAGGAAGAGTATCTGAAAAACATCGCTGAAATCAAGGAAATACTCAAAGGGAATACCCAGGAGATAGAACGGATGCTTTTCCAGCAAATGCAGGAACTGGCAGCCGAAATGAAGTTTGAAGAAGCACAGAAGATAAAGGAAAAATACCTGCTGCTGGAAAACTACCGGGCAAAATCGGAAGTGGTAAGCAACGTGCTGCACAATATCGACGTGTTCTCCATCGAAGAAGACAGCGATGAAAAGTCCGCTTTCGTCAACTACCTGCACATTACGAACGGTGCCATCAACCAGGCTTTCACCTTTGAATACAAGAAACGATTGAATGAGAGCAAAGAAGAACTGCTCTCTCTCGGCATCATCGAAATGCGGGAAAGATACAAGAGCCTTTCTCGCGAAATCATCGTGCCTTTTGAGCTGGATATGGAGCTGAAAGATGTCGTCTTTACCATCCCGCAACGGGGAGACAAAAAGAAGCTGCTGGAACTCTCCATCCTCAACGTGAAGCAGTACAAAGCCGACCGCCTGAAACAAGCCGAAAAGCTGAATCCGGAGCAACGGACCGTGCGCCTGCTGAAAGAGATACAGCAAGAGCTGCACCTGGACCGCCTGCCCATGCAGATAGAATGTTTCGACAACTCCAACATCCAAGGTTCCGACCCCGTGGCCGGGTGCGTGGTCTTCGTCAAGGGGAAACCTTCCAAGAAGGATTACCGCAAGTACAATATCAAGACCGTAGAGGGACCGGACGACTATGCCTCCATGAAAGAAGTCGTAAAACGACGCTATCAGCGCGCTATAGAAGAGAAAGCACCCCTGCCCGACCTTCTTATCACCGACGGTGGAAAAGGGCAAATGAGCGCCGTAAAAGAGGTGATAGACGAGCTTGGCCTGAACATCCCCATCGCAGGACTTGCCAAAGATGGCAAACACCGCACTTCCGAGCTGCTGTATGGCTACCCTCCCCAGACCATCGGATTGAAACAGAACACCCCCCTCTTCCGACTGCTGACGCAGATTCAAGATGAAGTGCACCGCTTCGCCATTACCTTCCACCGCGACAAGCGCAGCAAACGGCAGATTGCCTCCGCACTGGACGAGATAAAAGGCATCGGTGAAAAGACGAAAAGCGCGTTGCTCAAGGAGTTCAAAAGCGTGAAGCGTATCCGCGAAGCATCTGCCGAGGAGCTTGCCGCCGTGGTGGGAGAAGCGAAAGCCAAAATCATCCAGACCTATTTCTCAGAGAAATAATGACTGATAAATCAGCCTGCAAAGCCATGCACACAACGAATTAATTCGTAACTTTGTTCCCTCAAAAAGACAAGAACAACATGAGAGTAGTGATACAACGTGCCGGACACGCTTCCGTCACCATCAACGGAACCTGCAAAGCCTCCATTGGAAAAGGCCTCATGATACTCGTAGGCATCGAAGAATCCGATGGAAAAGAAGATATTGACTGGCTTTGCAAGAAGATAGTCAACTTGCGCATTTTCGATGACGAAAACGGCGTAATGAACAAATCCATTCTTGAAGCAGACGGCGAGATACTGGTTATCAGCCAGTTCACCCTCCACGCCTCCACCAAGAAAGGTAACCGCCCTTCCTACATACGGGCAGCACGACCGGAAATATCCGTCCCGCTGTACGAACAATTCTGCCGGGAACTGAGTTTAGCATTAGGTAAAGAAATAGGTACCGGCGAATTTGGTGCCGATATGAAAGTAGAACTAATGAACGATGGTCCCGTAACCATCTGTATGGATACAAAAAACAAGGAATAATGACGTTAGAAGAAGCACAGAAACAAGTGGATTCCTGGATAAAGGAATACGGAGTACGCTATTTCAGCGAACTCACCAACATGGCCATACTGACCGAAGAAGTGGGCGAAATGGCCCGCGTCATGGCCCGCAAGTATGGAGACCAGTCCTTCAAAGAAGGAGAAAAAGACAACCTCGACGATGAAATGGCAGATATTCTCTGGGTACTTCTCTGTATTGCAAACCAGACCGGAGTGAACCTAACAGAGGCTTTCCGCCGCAACTTCGAGAAGAAAACCAGACGTGACCAGACAAGACATATCAATAATCCTAAATTGAAAGACCATGGAGAAGAATGAGCCTACCCAGAGTAAGTATGACGCCGCCCTGGCTAAGTACAACACCCAACTGGATGATGCAGAAATAGCTGCACAAGCTGCCAGAATCATTGCAGAGAAGGTACCGGCAAACAATACACCGGAGGTAAAGAAATTCCTGTTCAACTGCATCGACCTTACCACCCTGAAGAGTGAAGACAGCGATGAAAGCGTCATGAAATTCACCCAGAAAGTGAATAAATTCGACGAAGAGTTCCCCGACCTAAAGAATGTGGCAGCCATCTGTGTATACCCCAATTTTGCAGAAGTCGTAAAAGACACGCTGGAAGTGGAGGATGTAAAAATAGCTTGTGTATCAGCAGGTTTCCCCTCCTCCCAGACTTTCATTGAAGTGAAAGTGGCAGAAACTGCCATGGCACTGATGGAAGGCGCCGATGAAATAGACATCGTTATTTCGGTGGGCAAGTTCCTGGCTGGAGACTATGAAGGCATGTGCGAGGAGATACAAGAACTCAAAGCAACCTGCAAAGAGCACCACATGAAGGTAATCCTCGAAACCGGAGCTTTGAAGACGGCTTCGAACATCAAAAAAGCATCCATCCTTTCCATGTATTCGGGTGCCGATTTCATCAAGACTTCCACCGGCAAGCAGCAGCCTGCCGCCACGCCGGAGGCCGCCCTGGTTATGTGCCAGGCCATCAAGGAATATCACGAGCTGACGGGTATCAAGGTAGGCTTTAAGCCCGCAGGAGGAATCAACTGCGTGAACGATGCACTGATTTATTACACCATCGTCAAGGAAGTGCTCGGCGAAGAATGGCTGAACAACGAGCTGTTCCGTCTGGGAACCAGTCGTCTTGCCAACCTGCTGCTTTCGGAAATCAAGGGCGAGGAAATGAAATTCTTTTAAGAGGAAGCTGCATTTACCTATAAATAAAGCCTGATGGAGTGGGTTCCATCAGGCTTTTTCATATTATCAACCGGAAACAGTTCCGTCATTTTTCCCGTTCCACCACATAGTCCAGATACCCGGCTAGCGCTGCTTTTACCTCCGTGTCGGGCAAAGAAGCCAGCAAAGAAAGAGCCTTTTCCTTATAGTCATACATCACTTGCGAAGCATACTCTATACCACCATTCTGCTTGGTAAATTCGATTAAATGGGCTATTTCACTAGGCGTTGCCTCTCCGTTCTTTATCTTCACGGCAATCTCTTCCGCTGTTTTATTCTTCACGGTATTGAGTACATGGAGTACGGGCAGGGTCAACTTCCCTTCCACCATATCATTTCCGGTAGGTTTGCCTATTTCCTTGCTCTCGGAGTAATCGAAAATATCATCCTTTATCTGAAAACAAAGCCCGATATATTCACCGAACAGACGCGCAGATTCCGCCTTTTCATCGCTGGCTCCCACCGAGAGAGCGCCCGCCTTCGTACAAGCTGCAAAGATCACGGCCGTCTTCTTGCGGATAACGTCGAAATAGACTTCCTCGGAGAAATGGAGATTGCTGACGTTGGAAAGCTGCAGAAGTTCACCATCTGCCAAATCCTGCCCCAGGCAGGAGACGATGTCGATAATGTCATGGTTACGGGTCATGCCCACTTGCACCAACGCTGTTGCAAGCAGATAATCGCCTGCCAGCACGGCTACCTTATTATTAAAAATGGCATTAACGGAGAGTTGTCCACGGCGTTCAGTACTTTCATCCACTACATCATCGTGTACAAGGCTTGCATTATGGAGAAGTTCCAGTGCAACCGCAGCATGCAGGGTTGCAGGACATACTTTACCGAAAAGCTTCGCAGCCAGAAGCACCAGAATGGGGCGCATCATCTTCCCGTTCTTCTGCCGGATATGCGCAATCACGCTGTTCAGCAAAAGGTTGGAACTGGAGAGGGTACTTTCAAAAAGTTTCTTGAAGTCCTCCAGTTCCTCAGAAATCGGAGATTTTATCAATGATGAGTTGTCCATGCATCGCTATTTGCCTACAAAAATAGTAATAAAACGGTTAATACGGTATTTTTTTGTACTTTTACCATGAAAAAAAGGATTAAATGTATGAATTCAATCGATAAACTGTTTTTGCTCGATGCCTATGCACTGATATATCGAGCCTATTACGCGTTCATCAAGAACCCGAGAATCAATTCAAAAGGATTCAACACTTCGGCCATTCTGGGCTTTGTAAACACCCTGGAAGAAGTGCTCAAAAAAGAGAATCCCACACACATAGGAGTAGCCTTCGACCCGTCGGGCCCCACCTTCCGCCACGAGGCCTACGAGCAATACAAGGCACAGCGCGAGGAGACACCCGAGGCCATCCGCCTTTCCGTACCTATTATAAAGGACATCATCCGCGCCTACCGCATTCCCATCCTCGAAGTATCCGGCTACGAAGCCGACGACGTGATAGGCACGCTGGCGCTCAAGGCCGGGGCTGAAGGCGTAATGACATATATGCTTACGCCCGACAAGGACTACGGACAGTTGGTTTGCGACAACTGTAAGATCTACAAACAGAAAGGCAACGACGGTATCGAAATCGTCGGCCGGGAGGCGATCCGCGAGAAATACGGCATCGAGAATCCGCAGTTGGTACGCGACATCCTGGCGTTGTGGGGCGATGCTTCGGACAACATTCCCGGCGTGCCGGGCATCGGGGAAAAAACCGCCTGCAAGCTGGTGCAGGAGTGGGGGACGGTGGAAAATATCCTGCAAAACGCCGATCGGATCAAGGGCCGGCAGGGTGAGAAGATCGCCGAGTGGGGCGACAAACTCCTGTTGGCCAAGCGGCTGACGACCATCTGCCTGGACGTGCCGATCGACTTTCGGGAGGAAGATTTGACGGTGTGCGCCCCCAGGATCGACGAGCTGAAGGCCCTTTTCGCCGAGCTGGATTTCCGGATATTCCTGAACGATCTGACGAACCTAGCTCCTGCCGAACCGCTGCCCGAAGGGCCCCGTCAGGCGGCCCAGACCCAGTTGGCGGAGGTGGCGCGTGCGAAGTCCGCAGCCGCTAAAAAAGCTGCGCTGGCGGGGCAGGG
>ENA-OPAH01001495-OPAH01001495.1-human-gut-metagenome-genome-assembly--contig:-NODE-1495-length-15023-cov-3.000267_pt1 | contig 15023 bp, 17 predicted proteins | sample MGYA00241050_ERZ501416 | MGnify/ENA primary metagenome ERZ501416 (study PRJEB25962, sample SAMEA2042632) | human gut metagenome | biome: human gut; feature: human-associated habitat; material: faeces... | reverse complement strand
TTATTTTTTTATATTATAATTTTTATGATTTTGTTTTGTAAAAATTATTATGTAGTATTTTTTATAGAATATTTAGTTGTAGTTTATTTAACTAAATTGTGTTACTACTTTATTGTATCTACAATGACATCTATTGCATTGCTTACAAAACTTATTTTCCTTTGACTAAATATCTCATCATTATAAGATAATGTAACAACTGCTATTCCAATAGGTTTGTATTTTGTTTCTTTAAATATTTGTAATTTATCTTTCTAAACTCACATAAAAATCTATAAAAGATTCCTCGTTATCGCCAATACTTTCAACAGCTATTTTGCTAATTTCAGTTTCAAAACAATCCTTCAAATCTATATCTATAATTTCATCAACTGAGCCTAATGTGATATGAGGAATATAGTATTGAGGCAAATCTTTGTTTAATAATCTATGATATATATCTATACTAATATTTCTGATAATATCATTTCCCTCTACTATATTTAAAAATATATAATATTTATTTATCCTTTTATCTTTTAGAAAACTTATTCCTTTGCACTTTATATTAAATCTATTATAACTTTTACAAATATCAGATAATTTTTTTCTTATCTCATCATTTTTTAAATCTATTTTAAATGGAAAAACAAGAGTAATATGAGGAGGTAATATTTGTGATAACTCATCGTATCTATTTCTAATATTTTGTATCTTATCAATATTATCAAATTGAGGAAATATTAGTATATCTCTTTTTCCTTTATTTATATAATTCATAAATTAATCTCCAATACAACTTACTATCTGTTGTTGTAATATCACAAAATTACTAACTAAATTTTAAATGTTATCTCTATCAGTTAATCATTATTTAAAAAATTCATAATTAAATCAATGATTATATCTTTTTCTTTTGGGTTGGATTCTGCTATTAATAATGTTAAAGCTGTTAATGTATTATTATCTATTGTTTGTATTCCATCTTTATATAAAATACCATAAAAATTCAAAAAATAAATAAATAAGGTTGCTGCAATTCTTTTATTTCCATCTGCAAATACATGGTTTTTTACTATTAAATATAAAAAATTTGCTCCTTTTTCTTCAATGCTTTTATAAATATCTTGTCCATCGAAACTTTGATAAATATTTCCTATAATTGAATCTAAACCTTTATCTCTTTCTACTGCAAATAGTGAATTTTCTTCGTTAAATCTTAACCTATTTATTATTCCTATGCATTCCTTGTATTCAATTTTTCTTTCATCTATATTTCCATCTATTTTCTTTAATGTTCTATGGTCATAGTCATCTAACAAATCAAGTGCTTTTGAATAATCTCCAATTACTTTTAAGATTTCCTTTGCATCATTTCCTTCTAGTCTTTCATCTATTCTATTAGCAATATCTATTAACTTTATTGTTTTTTCTAAATATGCTAATCTTTTTTGATTTACTGCATAACCTCTTAGCATATAATCTTTTAATATTTTATTTGCCCATTGCCTGAAAATCACACCATTTTTTGATTTGACCCTATACCCAACAGATATAATTACATCTAAATTATATATTTTAGATTTCCTTCCTCCTGTACTTTTGTCGGAAATTCCGACAGAAGTTTTCTCTTCAAGTTCCCCTTCTTTAAAAATGTTGCTAATATGTTCACTTATAGTTGCATGTTTTACATCAAATAATTCTTCCATTTGTGCTTGAGTAAGCCATACAGTTTCTTCTTTTAAGTTTACTTCTAATTTTACACCTTGATTTTCAAATAAAATAATCTCATTCTTTTTTTCTTCCATAAGAACACATCCTTTTTAAATAAATTTTAGTCCTTATATTATATTTATTCTTATATATAAAATTAATCTCTGTTTTGTGAACTAATTCTAAATTCAAAATTAGTTATCATTATAACCATGTTCTATCGTATTTAAACATTTTTTCCAATATTGTTCTCTTTTATATATTTTTTCAGTATCATAAGATAGTCCAAAATACTCAAGTAATGTAAAAGTAAAATATTTTTCAAAATATTTTTCACCATTTTGTTTGTATAAGTTTTCCAATCTTACATTTCCACCATGTTTTGAGCTTAAATAATTACCCCATCTTTGAGCAACACCATATTGACCTGTAGCTGAACCAATATATAGTTTTCCATTAGAAGTATCTGTAAGGCAATAAATACCAGTAATTTTTTTCAAAGCTTCATAATATGTTGGCATTATTTTGCCCTCAAAAATGTCATTTAATTTTTTGTAAGGTAAATTAACATTATCATATCCTTCAAATTGTTCTCCACTATATATACATGGTAATATTTCTATTACTTCTTCTTTATTGTTTAAATAGGATAAGTTAAATGTATATCTTCCCATTGTATTACCTTTATGAAATTTCATTATTAATCTTCCAAAAAGAGGTTTATATTTTTCTAAAATCTCAACATTTGATCTTCTATTTTCAGGAACATCTAAAATTGTAGCTGCAGAAATAAATAACCATTCATCATAAGATTTTCGTACAAAACTAAATACTTTTTGTCCGACATGAAAATTACTCTGAGAACCATATTTTGGCCAATATGAACAATCATTTATTCCGCTTTGCTTTTCTTTTTCTGATAATGATAACCATTTATCAATATATAATTGTCCATTTCTACCTTCTGACATATTTAATTCAATTTTACAATTATTTATTTCTTCTTTACTTAAATTAAAAATATTATTTAATTTTATTTTTTCCATATTCGTACCTCAAATTATCTTTTTTACAATTTTTTTTCATAATACTGTATCCTTTTTAGGAATAAAGAATTTACTCATATCATTTTTTTCAAGAGTAAGTAATGCTACTTTGTTTTTTATTCCACCACCATAACCTGTTAGATTTCCATTTGTTCCAACAACTCTATGGCAAGGAATAATAATACATATTGGATTCCAACCAACTGCTCCTCCAACTGCTTGACTAGACATTCTTTTTATCCCTCTATTTTTTGCAATAGTTTTAGATATATCATTATATGTTAAAGTTTTTCCAAAAGGTATATTATTCATTATATATACTACTTCTTTTCTAAATGATGTTAAATTATTTATTTTATATTCTGGTGTAAAATCTGGTTTCTTGCCACTAAAATATATATCAAGCCATTTGCTTGTTTCTTTAAATATTGGTAATTCTTTTTCTTCACAATTTATTTCATGTTTTTGTATATCTCTTGAGCCTTCAAACCATAAACCTGTTAAATATTTACCATCACTATTCATTAATATATCTGAAAATCCGTTTGGTGTTTGATATTTATATTTGTATACCATAAATATATTCTCCTAACATCTTATATAATTATATCACAAAACAGTTACATTAAAACAATCCATTTATTATACTTATTTATCCCTATTATCCTAAATGAATATATAAAAGAACGTGCTCAAGATGAGATTCCTCATTGATATTCTTTTATAATTTTAAATCATCAAGTTTCATATTTGGAATACCTATATATACATCTCTATTTCCATCTAACTTATGTACTTTTATTATTGAATAATTTTCATAATGATATTCAGTACTTCCTCCATCTTTATAGATTTCTGCCTTTATTACTTTCCCATCTTTTTCATCCTTATTTGCTTTTTGTATAATTCCATCTATTGTCATCTTTCCACTCTTTAGAGAGTCTTCTAATGACATTGTTTTATTATTTAAAGTTACATTTACTTCATCTAATCCATAAAAATATAAATTATAATCTTGTTTATCTGAGCTTAAATTTTTATTGTTTAATATTTTCTTTTTTGTTATATCATTTGATTTTTTTACTGTTATTGTAAAATCTTCATATCCTTCTGTTGATATTTTATCCGTATTAATTTGTGCGGGATATGATTCCATGATATATCCAGTATAATAAATAACAACTTTTCTTCCAATTCCATACAAATAATCTATGTGGTCTGTTCCATAATTAATTTTAATTTTGTCTGCTGATTTTCTTTCTATTTCATCTTCGTTTGGCTCTACTATCATGTATGTTGTTGTTTCTTCTAATATTGTTCCTACAAAACTACTATATTGTGGAGTTGCTATATTTTCTAAACTTTCTCCGTTAGCTTGTATTATATTTTCTTTATTTATTGCTCCAAATAAAACTGCAACATTATCAATATTTAATACCATAGTTTTGTCGTTAGCTTCTAATATATTACAATTCAAAAATTCTTTACAATTAGTTTCTCCATCTAATTGAGGTAAATATTCTTCACCTATGAACATATTTATTTTTCCTATTGATTTGTTTAAATCTCCTGCATAATCAATAAGTAGATTAGATTTACCATATAAGACATTACCAAACTTAACTAATTTTGTTGCATCTATATCTTTTGTTGTTATTTTTAAATCTTTTAGTTTTATTCTTTCTTCATTATCTCTAGGTGTTTCTTCTACATTACTATATATTTTCTTACCAAAAACTTTAATTTCAATACCATCTATATAACCATCATCTATGTTTTCATCTAATCTATGATATTTAGTAATACTATACAGTAACGTCCTATATTCAACTGTTCCACCATCGTTTAACCTATTTATTTGAATTGGAAACAACAATATTATTAATAATAAAATTACTATTATAATTACAATATTTTTCTTTTTCATAACCTCACCTTTACCTTTCTATTATTTAGATGCTTTTTTCTTTGCATTTAGTTGGTGTTTTGTTAAAAAATTGTTAATATTAAAAATATAGCTGAGACACTAAACATTCCTATACTTAAATAATTTGTAGTATCCATAATTTGTTCTTCTACTATAGTGTTTTCAGAAAAATCTTCATTTTCTTGTATTATTTCACTATCTTCTAATTTTTCATTTTCTTTATTTTCTGCTTCAATTTCATTTTTATTACTATTAATATTGTTTTGATCATCCTTTATAACTGGTAATTCTTTTTTATCATTTTTTAATATTATTATTCCAAATACAAAAGTTATTATAAACATACTTAAATTGCTTAATGTTATTTTTAGTGTATGAATTGCTTTATAATATCTCCATTTCACAGTATTCGTCGACTCTCCTAATAAACTTCCTATTTCTTTAAAAGTTAAATTTGATAATAGCTTTAAAGAAACTACCTCTTGTTCTTTAGGATTTAAACTATTTATTAATCTATTATAAGAATCTTGACTTATAAATTTGTATATTTCATTATTTTCATCTTTAATACTATAAATATCTTCTAAATTAACATTTATTTTTTGGAGAAAACAATCCTATTTTATCATAATAATGTAATGTACGCTTATTAACATTATGCAATTTTGCAAATTGAGATGTTGTTAAATTAAGAAAATCTTTATTCATAATATTTCCTCTACTTATTATATTATTGATAGTTCATTATCTATATATAATTATTTCATATATTTTTCATAAATTTCTTTATTAATTTCAAATTCTGGCGCACCACTAGAACCAGCTCCTACTTCATATTTGTCAAAAACTATTACAATATTTCCGTTTTCAGAAAAATAAAAATTTTGGTCATCATCTATTTTTCTAAAACTCCAATCTTTTGATTCTTCATCAAACCAATATACAATGTTTTCATCTTCTTCCATTCTGGAAATCATCTGTCTCTTTATCTCTTCACTTATAGCATTTTTATATCCATCATTTTCAAATAAGTCCGATATTTTAATTATTTTATCAGTGTTTTTATCTATATGGTAATATTTATATTCAAGGCTACTGCTAGCTGCTACTTGAGATATTGTTAATTTTAATGTAAACCAATTATTAGTATTTGTTATTATTTCTGGATTAATTCTTATTGAAAGATGATTTTGCGGATTTTTTTCTGAATAATACTTATCAATAATTCTCTGTGTAAGTCTTCTTATATCTTCATTTATAAGGTCATTAGACTCACTTATTGTATTATCAGCATCTTTTATGCTAGGTATATCAGCATTTAATTCACTATTTCCCTCTTTATCAAAATAATTTCTTATTGTAATTACTTTAACAATATTTCCTATTATAGGTAACTCTTGCATAGCATAAGATATTTTAGGACTTATATTAGGAAGTACTATAAATGTTAATAAAATCAATGCTATTGCAAATCTTAAACTATATCTCCTAGCTAAATTAAAATTAGTTTTCTCATTTTTATCTGTTAAGTTTTCTAAAGTTTCATCTATAGATTTGTAAAATTTATTAGGTGCTTTTATATTTTCATCTTTAGCAATCTTTTTTATTTTTCGATCATCTAAAAAATTCATATATTTATAACCTCCTTAATTTTTTCTCTACCTCTTGATAATTGCTTTTTAACTGCATCTACATTTGTACCAGTTATTTTACTTATTTCTTTTATAGACATATCTTCATAATAAAATAATGTTATTGTTGTTCTATAAGGTTGATTTAATTTTTGTACTGCATTCCAAAGAGTTAAATTTGAATCTATATCTTCTTTATCAGCCTCGATATTTTCTTCTATATCTACATAATTTTTATTGTTTTTTAATATTTCAAGAGAAGTATTGGTTACTATTTTATATATCCAAGGCTTAAATTTTCTTTTATCTGTTAAATTTTCTAAATTTTTATAAGACTTATAAATAGCTTCTTGAACCGCATCTTCTGCATCCGCTTCATTTTTTAATATACTATATGAAAGTCTATACATACCATTTTCTAAATCTTTAATATTTTTACAAAACCATTCTTTTTGGTCTACTATTAACATATTTGCCTCCTTAATCTACTGCATTTTGGCATAACCAATTACTCCACTCTTTATAGTATTTTGCATAAATATGAACATTGTCACTCGTATAATTTGAATTTAAATTTCCATTGTCATCATCAAATTTCTCATTTATATCTATATAAAAAATTCTTTTATTATCTGCAAATTTAGAAATTTGATCATTAAATTTATTTATATTTGTATTATTTACTATACTGTCTTTATCCGATTTCTTCGATGCTACATGTAAATTTGCTTGTATATATATTATAGCACTACTTTGACTATCTTTTATATAATCCACTAATTTTTTATAATTTTCTAAAGTTTGATTTGTATTATATCCTAATTCATTTATACCTAGCATTATATATATTTTTCCGAACTTCTTTGAACTCAATAACTGTTCTAGATTAAGTTTTCCTACTTTTGGAACAGAGACGGTCTTGCTAAATACATTATATACACTCATTCCTGTATATGCAAAAAATGTAGCATTATTCAAATCCCCATATTCTGATATTCCTATTGTTCTAGAATCTCCTATAAATAAAGCATCATTAAAATATGACTTTTCTACTGAGTGTTTTTTACTTATGTTTGACTCTTCTTTATTTTCTTTTATATTTTCATTTGTAATATTTGTCTTACTATCTTCTTGATATTGTACTACATTATTTATTTTATCTTCTTTTTTAGTTTCATTCAATATATTATTATTTGAAAGTGCAATTGAATCACTTTTTATACTTTTTACTAAAAAAAATCCTCCTATAATTAAGACTATTAAAATTATAACTATTCTTTCTTTTTTCATACTTTTTCTTCCTCTTATACTATATTTACAATCAATTTTATAAGTTTAATTTACATTAAATAAATGATTGCATAAGAAAAGTTTAATGTAAATTATTAAGTTTCTTCTAAAAACTAAAATATAAAAATGGATTATTTAAGCCTATATATAAGTAATAGATTGAACCACAGAAAATGGTTAATAATATTAATTTCTGCAACAAATTATTTTGTTTTGATAATAATAGTTTTTCTGGTAATTTAGTAGCACATATTATTCCAACTATTATTAGAATTCCATAAATTTTTGCATATTTAACAAAATCCAGCAAATACAAACCTTCACTCCATGTAAATAACTTACTAAACATTATTCCTAATTGTTTTATATCTGTTATAGCAAAAATTGACCAAGATATTGGGATTAATAATAACATATATAAATGTCCAAAAAACTTATATTTATCTAAATACTTCTTTATCAATAACTTTTCTATAACAATTATTAAACATATAAATAAGCCCCATAATATAAAATTATAATTTGCTCCATGCCATAATCCTGTAAGAATCCACACTACTAACAAATTTAAAATAGTTCTTATTTTTCCTTTTCTATTACCTCCTAATGGAATATATATATAATTTTTAAACCAATTTCCCAAACTTATATGCCATCTTCTAAAAAATTCTGTCATACTTGTTGATAAGTAAGGCGTCTCAAAATTTATAGGAAGTTTAAATCCCATAATTTTCCCAAGACCTACAGCCATAAAAGAATATCCACAAAAATCAAAATATATTTGTAAAGAATATGCTATTACACCTAACCAAGCAAGAACTGTAGAAATACTTTCAATTCCAATCATAGAAATATCATTCCATAGACATCCTATTCTATTTGCTAATAATACTTTAAATCCTAAACCTAAAATAAAATATTTTACTCCGATTATAATATTTGATTTGTTATTTTTTCTATCATCCAATTGTCTACTTATATCGTTATATGATACTAGTGGACCTGATATTAATTGTGGAAACATAAGTACATACGTTGCATATTTAATTATAGATTTTGCTGGCTTACATTTTTCATTATATATATCAACTATATATGATATTGATTGAAAGGTATAAAAGCTTATTCCTATAGGTAATAATAAGTTTAATGGTTCTATATAAACATCACTTATGTTTGATATAATTGAAATTATAAAATCCGAATATTTAAAGAATATTAACCATATTAAATTATATATAATTCCAACTATTAAGATTTTTTTATTTTTATTTTTTTCTAGTTTTTTTCCTATAATATAGTTTAATAAGATTGCAATTCCCAAAAGTAAGACATAATGCGGATGTTCCCATGCACCTATTATATAAAATATTATACTACCTATTAGCAAAACATAATTTTTATATTTCGTAGGAGATACAAAATACAAAATTAAAAATAATGGTAGAATAAATATAAACTCTAAGCTACTAAATATCATTAATAATCCATCTCCTATTTTAATACTACTTTTTAGATTATTTTAAAGATATAAAAGTGACAAAGAATTTATATTTATTTTAAAATGTTGTTAATCTTTTATAAATATTAAGTTATTGTTTATTTTTTCTCTTTACTACAAATTTATCAAGGCAAGCAATTGTGGCAGGTAATATAATTAATATTAAAACTGTTGCACACAATACTCCCTGTGATAAAGTGTTACATAGCATTGATACAATACCACTAGAAAATTTTCCTACCAATAATGTTGCAATAATTAATATTGAAGAAGATGTAAGAATTGTGTGTATTGATTTATTATAAGCATTTTTTACTGATTCTTTAACATTTAATTTTTCTCTTGATTCTATATAATATGAAGTATATACAATTGCATAGTCTATAGTTGCTCCCATTAATATACTTTGAACAACTAGCAATGCAATAAAGTATACATGTTCTCCAATCATTCCTAATATTCCCATGGTCATATATACTGCACACTGAATAATTAATACAAGTACCAGTGGTGTAGTAAATGATTTAAAAGTAAAAGCAACAACTATAAATATAGTTACCATTGTAAGAATTGATATATAATTAAATTCATTTTCAAAAGTTTTGCTCATTTCATAAGACATTAATGAATCTCCAATTATATAACTTTCTGTTCCTTCTAAATTATCATAAATTTTTTGTATAAACTCGTAAACCTCATCGGATTCCAAATCAAATTTAGTATTTATTATTACTCTTGAGTAATTACTTCCAATTAGTTTTTCTTTATTATCTTGTATTATATTTTTAGCTTGCTCAACTTTTTCTCTCATATTGTTATCTATAAAGTCATTAAATCTACTATCTGTAAATACTTCATCATTTACATAATTTATAAAATCTTCTATAGATATTGCCCAGTTATTTTGATAATATTTTTCGCTTCCATAGTAAATATATAAAATATCAATAGTATCCTTATCCATAGAATTTGTTAAATTTGAAATAATTCCAAAAATTTCTTCTGCATTATATTCTGTTTTATTTATTACTGAATTCATAATTCCATTAATTGTATTTAATTTTAATGTCTGTTCGTTACTAATTTTATTTGAATATTTTTCATTTTTAACAACATCATTTAACATAAATTCTACAAAGTCTTTTAATGATGAACTCATATTACTATCAATATTTTTAGCTGAATATAGTGAGTATAAAAGCTTCACATCATCATTTTCTAAACCTAATAAATTTGAAATTTCATTAGCTGAATATTTTTTATTATTAATTACACTTTCCATTACTTTATCAATTAATTTTAAATTGCTTACTGTATCTGCTTTTATGCTTCCCTTTAATTCACTATCTTCTTTATGTTGTAAAATAAAGTCTACAAAATTTATTGGTGTTATTTTCAACTTAGTTGTTTGTAAACTATATAATGTATATATCATCTTTGTTTGATTAGTATCAATTCCTACTAAATTTGATAATTCTTTATATGAATATTCTTTGTTATTTTCAGTGCTATTCATTATTTTATATGCCATTTGCAGTTTATTAAGATTTTCTTTATTCATATTGCTAGATATTTGCTCATTACTGCTATTATCAAGAATAAATTTAACAAACTGATATGGGGTTTGCTTCCAATTCTTAGTATTTCCTTTGGTATAATTATATAGTCCATATATTTGATATGTTTGTTTAGTATTTATATTAAATATTTTAGAAATTTGTGTTGCAGTATATTTACTAGGGTTTAAGCTATCATCTATTATTATCTTTATTAATTTAATATTACTTAATGAAGTTTTATCTAAATTATTTGATAAATTATCTACCATTAAATTAATAAATTCTTGTGGTGTCATTTGATAATTATCTGGTAATTGTAAGGTTTTATAAACGGTATCTACTAATCCATTACTTATATTGTTAAATATATAAGATAGTCCTTCTCTATTCATCTTTGTTGTATTAATGTTATTTTCATTTTTTGCAAATACTGATACTTTATTTATTGCACTTATATCAACACCATCTAGATAATTTGTATTATTTTTTAAATAATTAACAAAGTCAATAAACTCTGATATCTTTAAAGTGGTACCACTATCTATTGTCGTATATTTTAATAATAATAGTTGTTTAACTAAATTTTCATCAATTCCAAATAAGCTTGATAATTCTTTTGAATTCATATTTTTTTCAATTATATTTTTATTACTCATTGTTTGTAATAATTTTAAATTGGTAATTGTATTACTATCAAATTTATTAGAATAGTCTTTATTAGTTAATACATTATTTACAACAAAATTTGAAAATTCATTAATTGAAAGTTTGTTATCCACTCCATATATGCTGTAATAATATAAATATAATTTATCTACTGTATTTTTATCAATTTCAAATAAATTTGCCATTTCTGTTGAATTCATGCTTTTTGCTATTGTGTTTTTATTTAAAAATTTATTTAAAGTAGTTAAACTATCTTTTGCAGATTTTGGTATATTACTAGAATAGTTCTCATTAGTTAAAACATCTTTATTTATAAAATTAACAAAATCTTTAATTGGTAATTTTATATTAACTTTATTTGAATAATAATATATTGCTCCAATTATAGAATATGTAACATACCATACAGTTATCCCTATTGCAATTGCAATCATTGGAATAGTAAAGATTTTATTAATTGCAACAATAAGAACAATTTCTACAACATTTGCGATTAAAGATACAATAAAAGAAAATCTTGTATTTCCAATTCCTAAAATAAAACCACATATAGCCTGACATAAAGGAACTAAAACAAAACAAAATGTTGCTACATTTAAAAATGTCATTGCTTCTTTTAATACATCTTCATTTTGTGAAAATACTTCACAAAATGGTTTCGAACATATTATTAAAAATATTAGTATTATTATTGTTGGTGCAATTATTAATTTTATTGCATTTTTCATAACTAAATTTAAATCATTATATTTTTCTTTACCTATAAATTGTCCTACAATAACGGTTAAAACTGTTCTTATTGTACCTCCAACAACCCAGATTACAGATTGAAGTTTTGATACAATTCCATAAGCCGTACTTCCAACAATTCCAATTGAATTAAAATCTGTCTTCGCCCATATGGTATTCATTTGAAAAGTCTACCCATTCTTCATCAACATCTTTTATATCTTTGTTCATTACATTAAATATAAATGAACAAGAACTCTCCAACAAAATACTGCTGAATATTTTTCTTTAAAATCATCTTCTAATACATTAAACTCAATTGTATCTAATCCTTTTGATTTTGTTTCGTATATAAAATCTTTTGTAACATCACTCGCTGTTATATTATATCCTAAATCTTTTATGTATTTTGCATTTACACCATCTGCAGATCCAATTTCAAATATTTTAGCACCTTTAGGATAATTTCCGTATATTTTCTTTTATAAAATTTTGAAAATTTTCTTTTTTAATTCTTGCTTCATTAGGTTTATTATTATCGTGTTTTATTCCTGTCTGTATATAGGTTTTGGCATTTTTTTATATACTTCTATGTTTTTTTTATTTTCTTCGCTCATTATTTATACTAATTTATTTTACTCTAAATATAAAATTTCTTTTCCAAGTGATTTTGCATATTCTATTTCAGATTTAGTGCTTGTTCCTATATATCCTCCAACATTCACAACATAAATTGCATCAGATATTTTTATCTTCTCTTTGTGCATTTTATCTAAAATATCTGCCTGTTCATCTGTATAGGCATCTTTATTACTATTTGTTGGATATATTGGAGTTATAACTGCATTTTCTTGTAACTCTAGTTTTTCAGCAACTTCTATCATTTCACTTTTGAATTTTAAACTTCCACATATAGTTATTATTTTCATTGTATATTCTCCATTTTATTTATAAGTGTATTTCTAAACAAATTCTATTATCTCTAATATTTTCTTGAGCCTCAATTTCATAAAAGTTAAAGTTATTTTTTACTAAAAAGCTTAACATTTCTCGTCTTGTATTTCTTGTTTTTATTCTTAAATTCTTATATCCTTGTTCTTTTGACCAATTTTTTAGATATTCCGTCATAGCAGTTAATCCCCCAGATTTTCTATATTGAGGAATAACACCTGCCATCCAAGAATAAAAATTAGTTTTATTATCTTGAAATTTATCATATCTTATAATATAACCTGCTGGTATTCCATCTATATATCCAACTAGAATTACTTTATCTAAATTTTTATATCTATTTTCAAAGTATTCTTGTTCTGGTTTAGTTTCAACAAATTCTGGAATTTCACTATGTACTTTTTCAAAATAATATTTTTGAATTGCTGTTTTTGATTTTACTTCATTAACATTATCTATATATGATGCTATTTTACTTGTTATTAGCATTATTAAATAGGCAATTACAACTAACAATTCTTTCATTATCTACCGCCTCGTTTTCTTTCATTTCTTATATTCATTCTTAATATCATTTATAAATTCAGGTAAATTAGTAAATGTAGCTATAACTCCTCTATTTGTAAGTGCAAAAATATCTCTAGTTTTTTTATCTATTTCTTCTTTTACTGCTTTAGGAACTTTAATTGATATTCCTGCTTTTTTATATTCTTGTTCTATGTATTTTTCTAAAGTAGGAAACATATTTTGAATTAAAAAAACGGCTTTTTTTCCAGCTAAATTTCTTGCAAACACAAAGTTATTTGGCTCTATTCCTTTTTTAGATTTGATATCATTATATAATTTTAAATATTTATCATATTTAGAAGACATAGGCACGAACCACAATATATTTTTATCAATTTTATCTCTAAAACAAAAATAAGTTGGCCTTTTTGTTCCAGCTTCTTTATTTTCCATTAAATGATATTTTGGATTATACTTTTCAATAAATTCATCTTTTATAAAATATAATTTTCCTTCTATAATTTCCATCTTACTCCTTGTATAATAAAAAAGGGAGTACAAAGACTCCCAAATTTATTCACCAGTGTATTTTCTCTTTGCCAACTGGGTGGCTGATTAATCGATTGTCTAGGGTATTTTACTCTTTGCCTCCTAGTAGGCAGTATTTATTTATATAATAATTATAGCATCTTATTATTTGATTTGTCAACTAGTACAAAATAATTTTCTAAAATTATTATATATAATATTATATGCTATTTTTTAATATATAATACAAATAATTTCATGATACCCAATATTTATATAAAAAACTGTCGCGGCATCAAAGTTTTGTGCAATAAGAGACAACTCTTTAACAGCACCTTTCCGAATGCTCATTAAGATAATGGTAGGCGAGAACCATCTCCGCAAACATAAGAGGCTACAGCAGCATCCAGAACTTTCTCTACACCGTAATCATAAATGATTTTTTCTAATTCTTTTAATTCTGCAAATGTGTAAATACATTTTCCATAATAATGCCACCAATGTATAAGTAAACCTTTTTCAATAGCCATTTTATCGGCTCCTTTCTTTTTGCAATTGCAAAATGTTGTAAAAATTAAACGTTGTCTAGTAGTGCATACCTCCATAGCACTATTCTTAGAAAGATTTTTGGGAATTTTCCTATATATATTTTAGCATAATTTTACATAATTTGCAAAAAAATTCTGAATTGTTCTATTTCCATGTATCTCCATTAATATATTTTGTCAAAGCCATAATAAATGCCATTTCTGTTAAATCTACTCTTGTTACTTTGTTATGAGTTAATAATTGTATTCCTCCCTTTTGGTTATGTCTTTCCTTATCTTCACCTAAAACTTTATCCATTACTTGGCTTAAATCTGTCCTTATAACATCTTCAGCAAGTCTATCTGGAACTGGAAAAGATGGGCTTGTACCATAACTTTCAAAATCGAAATTATCTTCTATTACTGCAATATTTGTAATCATCCATCTGCCTAATAAATTATTAATCCC
>ENA-OPAH01001489-OPAH01001489.1-human-gut-metagenome-genome-assembly--contig:-NODE-1489-length-15092-cov-3.024207_pt1 | contig 15092 bp, 16 predicted proteins | sample MGYA00241050_ERZ501416 | MGnify/ENA primary metagenome ERZ501416 (study PRJEB25962, sample SAMEA2042632) | human gut metagenome | biome: human gut; feature: human-associated habitat; material: faeces... | reverse complement strand
CGTCGGCGCGAGCCCGAGGTAAGGTTCACCACCACTGAGCGCCTCTGGATGGCGCTCGGGGCGCTCAAGGCGGGCCTCGTCGTCGGACTCGTCTACGTCGTGTTTCTCGGCCTGGTGATCGTGGCCCTTCTCGCCATCTGGAACATCCTCTAGGGCGGAGCACCCCGTTCACGAGCACGAAAAAGCGCCACGTTCTTCTCGCCGGGCGAGCGGAACGTGGCGCTTGGCGTTAGGTGCGAGAGGCCTAGAGGCTGATGCCCATCTGAGCGGCGTGCGACTCGAGCACGCCGACCGCCTCGTAGGGGTCAAAGACGCCCTGGACGGAGGCGTCCATGGGGCACTGGCCGGTCTTGGCGCGGTTCTGGATGTGGGGGACGAGCTGGTCGTAGCTCGTGGCAATGCCAGCGGCGAGAAGAACCGCGCGACCGGTCCAGGACATGACGGGGGAGAAGACCGCGTTGGGGCCGAGGACCGCGTAGAGCAGCGCGGGGGCCTTGCCCACGACCTTGTCGGCAACGGAGAAGCCCTTGAGGCTGTGACCGTCCATGACCATCTTGAGCAGGGGCTTGACGCCGCTCTCGGTGATGACGTGGATCTCCTCGCCGCGCACGGCGACGCAGGTGGCGTCCTTGTTGGCGATGAGCAGGGCGCGGGCGAGGTCAAGGTCGGCGGCACTTGAGGTCATGGAGCAGCAGGGGCTCATGGGGCAGTCCTCCCTCTCGGTTGAATGCAGACCAAGTGGGAGATTATCACATCTGGGATGGCGCGCCGGCGTGAACGGGAACGTTCTCGGACAAAATCAGCTACCGTTCACCGATTGTATACGCCCGCTCACGTAGAAAAAGAGGCCCCCCGGGTGATGTGTGACCAGCGTTGTGCTTTAAGCGCCGGATGCCTGGCGGCCGCACAATTTGGGATTTGTGCGGTCGGGCGTGGCGAGAAGGACGGTGCGGGGTCCGCGAAGCGCTACAACCGCGCGTGGGAAAGGCGCGAAGGCCATGTCGTGCACTGGATCGAGGGCGCGGGGCACAACTCGTGCTGCGATAGGCCCGATACGGTCAATTCGCTCATCGAGGAGTTCATCAGGCGGGTCAAAGGCTGAATTCATTCCCAAACCTTGACACTCATGCCCTGCGATGTAATATATATTTTGCATGTACGATATATATTGCATTACCGAAGGCGAAGCAGGGAAATCCATTGGAAGACGAAAAGAACGAGCGCATGCGGGCAGCACGCACCAATCGCGGTCTTTCGCAGCAGGAGCTTGCGGATGCGGTCGGCGCCACGCGTCAGACCATCGGGCTTATCGAGGCCGGTCGCTATAATCCCAGCCTCAAGCTCTGCACAGCCATTTGCAAGGAGCTCGGCATGACGCTTGACGGTCTTTTCTGGGACGAGGGGAGATGACGATGTATCTGATCCGAAAGTGGAACGAATACATGGGCCCGAAGGACGAGCGCCTCGAGGCCGAGGAAAACAAGTCGATGAAGGTCGCATCCTATATCTTGCTCGTGGGGTCAACCATGAGCCTGTATTACTGGATCATGGTGAACCAGGTCGCAAACACCACCGATCATCCCGTGCTCACGCCCCTTGGCGCGTCCGTTGTTCCCGTTGATCTCCTGCTGATACTGACGATTCTTGCCGCGGGCTTTGCGTCAGTGGGCATGCAGATTCGCGGTGGGGCGTTTTCGAGCTACAAGCGCTATGCCGAGGTGGATCGCATCCCCTGGGACTACGTCGCCAGCTTTGCGCTGTTCTGCGGGGCGGTCCTTGGGGTTTTGACGTGCGGCATGCGCATCCTGGCGGAAATCCAGATCGTCGGCATCGAAAACGTCGCATGGTTCGGTGACCTTGCCATCGGCGTGGTGTTCTTCCTCATGGGCTTCGTCGTCGGCTTTGTCGCCATCTCCCTCACCATCAACGATGCCATCAAGCGTCGCCGCCTGCTTGAAGACGAGCTCCAGGATTGACAGTGGGGGCTGCTTGCAACTGGCGGGCGAGTGCCGAGAGAAAAGCAAAAACGCTTACATGTCCGATTTCAGCCAATTCTTCTGCTTCGTTGTGACTATTCTGGTCTGGCAAATGAATCCGCAAGGCAAATGTTCGACGAGCGAGCATATAAGGAAAGCGGAGAAAGCGGGATAACTTGAACTCCATTCTCTCAGATGTGGCGATGGGCGAGGATTTGAACACTTCGGAAAAGCGGAGAAGGGCGCTCTACAAGGTGTTCGAGTCTGGCGATACGCGATTTGACGGTCAGGTTTTCGTGGGCGTTTCCTCGACGGGAATCTACTGCCGAACGGTATGCAAGGCGAAGATGCCCAAGTACGAGAATTGCACGTTCTTTCGCACGGCGGCCGAAGCTGAGGCGGCTGGTTTTCGCCCCTGCATGACCTGTCGTCCCGAGCTCGCTCCGGGACTTTCGCTTGTAGATGCCAGGTCAAATCTTGCGCGAAGGGCCGCTCGAATGCTGCAGGCAAGGTGCGCGTCTTCGATGAGCATCGAGTCGGTCGCCGCCAAGCTCGGCTATACGGGCAGGCATCTTAGGCGCGCCTTTGAAGCCGAATACGGAGTGACACCCGCCCAGTACCTTAGGACCTGCAGGCTTCTTTTGGCGAAATCCCTGCTTACCGACACCGACCTTCCCGTTTCGCGCGTGGCGAAATCGTCCGGTTTTGGCAGCGTGCGGCGTTTCAACGATGCATTCAAGGAGCACTACCGGCTCACGCCGAGTGATTTGCGCAAGAAGCACGGGAAGGCGACCGTTCGATCCGGAACTATCACCGTGCACTTGAGCTACCGGCCACCATATCGGTTCCCGGAGTTGCTCGCGTTCTTCCGGGATCGCGCGCTCGCTCATGTCGAGCTGGTCGATGACGTGTCGTATACCCGTACTGTCCGGCTTGAGGACCGTGACGGAAACGTCGCATGTGGGTGGGTACGTGTCGAGGACGATCCCGCTGGCAACCAGCTCGTCGTCACGATGTCCGATGAGCTCGTTCCCGCGGTTTCCGAGGTAATCGCCCGCGTGCGGCGCATGTTCGACACGGATAGCGACCCCATGGCGATTTCGCAGGCGCTCTCGCCGCTCGACGAAGCAGTTCGCGGTGTGCACATCGATGGAGTCCGGGTGCCCGGTTGTTTCGATACGTTCGAGATAGCCTGCCGTGCCGTAATCGGACAGCAGATTAGCGTGAGAGCGGCCAACAAGCTTGCGGGGCGCATCGTCGAGCGCTACGGCGAGAGAATCGAGACGGGAATCGAGGGGCTCGACAGGGCATGGTCCCGCGTTACGGAGGTGCGTTCGCTTGCGAGCATCGAGGACGCGTTCGGGGAACTCGGCCTGATCAAGACGAGGTCGCGTGCCATCGACGCGATGGCGGCAGCCATTGATGAGGGAGAACTCGATCTGGATATCGGCGCCGTGGCAGAGGAGCAGATGGAGGCGCTTCTTCGGATACGGGGAATCGGTCCGTGGTCTGCCAACTACATCGCCATGCGCACCATGAGTTATCCCGACGCGTTTCTCGAGACCGACGCGGGGGTTGCGCACGCACTGCCCGAGCTCACGCCGAAGGAGCGGCTCGCTCTGGTCGAGGATTGCCGTCCGTGGCGCAGCTATGCGGTGCTGGCGCTTTGGGACTCCCTTTCAGGATGACGTACACGAGCAGCCAAGGAGGCATGTATGTTCTATTGCAGCGAATGCGAATCACCCGTGGGTACGCTCACGATAGCGAGTGACGGGCAGGCCGTCTGCGGTCTGTGGCTCGATGGGCAGAAGTACCACGGCGCCCCGAGAAGATGGTGCCCGACGATGACGCGGCGGGCTTCGCGGAGCTCAGGGCGTGGCTCGAGGCCTACTTCGCGGACGATCCGCAGCCCATCAGCGACGTGCCGTTGGCTCCCAGGGGAAGCGAGTTTCAGCAAGCTGTGTGGAAGAGGCTCATCGCGATTCCTCATGGCGAACTCACGACATACGGTGCGATCGCGTCCGAGCTCAAGCGCGAACGGGGCAAGGCGTCTGCCCTTGCGGTTGGTGGCGCGGTCGGACACAACCCCATCTCCATCATCATCCCGTGCCATAGGGTCGTCGGATCGGACGGAAGCCTGACTGGTTACGCAGGTGGCATCGAGCGCAAGCTCTGGCTACTGGAACATGAGGGCGTGGACACGGGGGAGCTCTACGTTCCCAAGCGCGGCACGGCGCTGTAGCAAGTGGCTCGTCTGCGCGTTCTGTCGTGCATCATCCGCTTGCAAGAAGCGTTGTCCTTCGGGCTCGACCTATACCCGAAGACGGCGTGCGACCAGCAGGATGGACAGGGCTGCCAGAGCGGCGAGCACGAGCACCGTCAGCATCGAGACGTCGCCGGTCATCGCGAGCAACGAGTTCGGCGCATCATCGTCGTCTTGTGCCGGGGCCTTTCCGTCGTCCTCGGTCGTGCCCCCGATACCTTCATCGGCAGCGTCCTTGTAGGCCACCGCATAGGCGGAGAAGCGGTCGGTTTCGAACGTCAGTGTCTTCGCGTCGGCGTCGAAGGAGGAGGGGATCACGCTGGCCTTGCCATCGTGTACGCGTATGACCTCGTAGGACCGCGTCTTTTTCGACGTATCGCCCGTTGTCGAATCGGGCAGCGTCAGGCTCACGACGAGAGGCTCGTTTGCCTCGTGGACCTGGACCGTCTTGCCGTCGACTTCGTAGAAAAGCGCCAAGTCGATTTCCTCTGCGAGCGTCCAGTCTCCTAGTGCCCCGGCTATTGCCGCGGCATCGGCGTCCGTAACACCGCGAGAGGATTCAAGCCAGATGCTTGCCTCCATGCCACCCTTGACGAGGTCCATGGCCTCATTGTCGAGAACCTTGCCCGCAAGGGCCGCTCCCTTGTCCACCAGCCGCGCGCGAAGCGCGTTTCCGGATACGTCGGTGACGTCCTTGACGTCACCGATCCTGATCCAGGTCGGCGTCACGACAACCGGACTGTCGGGCATGACGAACTCCGCGCGATCCGCCCCTTCGTACGTGAAGGTGACCTTGTCCTGTGGCAAGGCGCTCCAAAAGTCCACCATGTAACCCTCGCGTTCGCCGGAATAGACGGTCACCTTGTCACCCGCGGCATACTGCCCCTGTCCGCTTTGCTGCGCGTAGCTGTTGCGGACCATGACCGGATACACCGTCTTGCCATCGCGCGTGTCCTTGCAGGCGAGGCCGAAGGAGGCGAGGCGGTTTGTCCTGAACCGGAGCGTGTCGTCGGAAGGGTCGAAGGTGGCGGGAATTACTTGCGCCTTTCCGTCGTAGACGCAGACGACCTTGTATTCGCGCGTGATCGACGGGTCGGCGTTCACCGCCGAGTTGGGAAGCGCGAGGCTGATCTGCACCATGGCATCGTCTTTGGTCTGGGCAGCCCCCTTGACGGGCGCCTCGCCGTCTACCTGCCAGTAAGAGGTGAGCTTGAAGCTGGTTATGGGGAGGTAATCGTCCAATTGCGCCTGGATGAGCGCGGCATCATCGTCGCTTACTTCGCGGGTCGATTCCAGCCAGAGGTCGACGTCCTTTCCGCTTGCAATCTGCTGGAGCGCGTAGGCGGGGAGTATGGCATCAGCGACGTAGTCGCCGGGCATCACGAAGTCCGCGCCCAGATAGTTGTCTGCCGCCACGGTGACGTTCTCGATATGGCCGGGCCTGATCTGAGAGGTTGCGTCTGACACTGCAAGCTGGTTTTCATCTTCGGCATACGCCGTCATGCCCGCGGTGGGACAAAGTGAAAGCACGAGCGCGAAGGAGAGCGTTACCAAGGCGAGCTTTTTCATAGGTGATCCTCTGCACTGCCCTGTAACAAGAAAAGGACAACGGGAACAAGATGAGCCCCATTCTATCATGCGGCCTTGCGTCGGTAGGACCTGCGGCGTGTGGCGTACGGCGACCGCGCTTGGATGCGATTTGCGCAATTAGACTCTATGCAAAATAGAGTATTCGTGATTTTGATACATGTAAAACGCATGTATAATGCAGGCAAGAGTAGGAGATAAGGAGATGCGTCATGACCGCATTGCAGGTGAGGGACTTTCCAGCGGAGCTCTACGAGGAACTTCGTGCATACGCAAGCGCGAATCACAGAAGCATGGCGCAGCAGACCATTGCCGCCGTCGCCCAGATGATTCATGGTGGCGATGAGAAGTCCGACGCGCCTTGCAAAGTGGATGCCTCGCGCATGTCCAAGCGCGAGGAGATACTGCGCAGGGCGCAGACGCGTCGACAACGCAGGAGGGGCGTTGTGCCCTCTCCCGAGGAAATGCTTCGTGAGGCCCGCGACGAGCGTGACCATGACATCGACATCCTTTTGCAGGAGAGTCTCGGGGGCGAGCGATGATAGTCATGGACGCAAACGCGGCGCTTGCCGTTGCAATGGGACTCGATGTCGGGGATGCTCTCACGCTGTTGCACGATGAAGACGAGGAGATTGTCGCTCCGACCTTGTTCGCGGCAGAAGTCTGCCATGCCCTGAGCAAGTACGTGCACGGTGGCTACATGGAGGTTCGTGATGCCGTCGATTGCGGACGTGACGCCCTTTCCCTTGTCGACAGGTTCGTCGATGACGGTGTGCTTTGGGTCGAGTCCCTTTCGGAGGCTGTTCGGCTCGACCATTCGTCATATGATATGTTCTATCTGCTTCTCGCGCGTCGCGAGTGTGCAACGTTGTTTACCCTTGACCGCAAGCTCCAGGATCTCAGCAGCAGATGCGGCGTCAATTGCGTATGCTCGATAAAGATTTGACTATCCCGTTTCCTATCCTCTCTTGAGCGAGATATGGCAGAACACGGCTACGACGATGAAGCCGATTCCGCCGATGATGCCCGTGGGTGCGGGCCCGACGAAGGGATTGGCCGTCCCGGCAATGAACATGAGAGGGGCGGCAGAGCATCCGTTGAGCGCCCCGTGGGCGAACACCGCCGGAAGGCAGCTCTTGGCCCGGAGGGTAAGCCAGCTGAACAGGTAGCTCAACGCCACGCACAGGCAGCACATCGCGAGGATGCCGAGGATGGGCCAGCCGGGGTAGCCGAGCCCATAGTTATGGCCGAGCACCGTTATCGGCGCATGCCAGAGACCCCAGATGATACCGCTTGCCGGTACCACGATACGCACGCCGTGCCTCTCTGACAGATGCGGAAGCAGATAGCCCCGCCAGCCCCATTCCTCGCCGAAGCACGTCACGCAATTGAGCAAGGGCGCCACGATGACGAGGGCAAGCTGGGCATATCCAAGTGCCACTATCTGCGATGAGGACATGGTCATCGGTTGCCCCGCCGACTCCATTTGCCGTGCCGTTTCCACGAACGATGACATGGACGTGTCGAGTTGCCCGGGATTCAGAACGAAGTACGCGGCGGCTCCGATCGTGACCAGGGCGATGGGCCCGAACCATCCGATGAGGTAGTACCTCCACGTCTGTCTGAAATGCACAGGCCTAATCCACGCGTTGCGAAAGCCCTCGCCGGTGAGCAGCCGCGTGATCGCGACGCCTATGGCGGGAAAGAACATTCCCGCACCCACGAACAGGACGGTGACGGGATCGCCGAGCGGGCTTTCTCCTGCGCTCATGAGGGGAAGCGCACGTGGATAGACGGTTGCGAACCAGAACGCCCACGTGAGCGCGAATGTGATGACGCAGTATGTCGTCACGCGGCGTTTTGCCAGACATTCGCGGATGCGCCTCATCGCGGATCACCGCCTTCGCAAGCGCAGGTGCCGGGCACGCAAGTTCCCGGTGCGATCTCAAGTGGCTCTGCGTGATAGCGCTCGACGCACCAGTCCTTGACGCCGCAGCAAGGGCACGTGAGCTTGCGGGTGCGTGGCGTGTGTCCGGATATGAGGAATGCGCCCAAGCGTGGACGAAACTCCGCCTTGCAGGCAGGGCAGAGATAGGTCGCATGGGCACCGTAGTGAAAGACCTGCCATAGTCCTGCCGCGATGACGAACGCCAAGGCAATCGGGAACGGCCACCAGATGCCGGATACGATGCCGTATACCAGCGTGCCAATCCATGCGACGTCCATGCAAATGCCCACGACGATCATGGTGATCCACTGGCGCTTCCGTGCTCTCTCGTCACTCATTCTCATATCCATGGCCGCTTGCGATGTCATGGTGATGTGGCCGCAGAGCTCGAGGTCGGATTGCATGATCTTGATGCCATCGAGCATCGTCGTGCTCTGCGCGATTTCCTCCTCGAGTTGCGATGCGCGCTCCTCGAGAAGCGTCTCGAGAATCGTCCCGCGATTCGGGCTTTCGAGGATACCCCTGATCTGCGAGAGCTTGAGCCCGAGCGCCTTCAGCATGAGGATGAAGCGCAGGCGCTCCGCGTCCTCATCGGCGTACATGCGCCTGCCGCCTTCGGAATATCCCGAAGGGGCGAGCAAGCCCTTCTGGTCGTAGTACTGCACGGTACGCACGGTGGTTCCGCATACATTGGCCAGCTCTCCGGTCGTGTAGGTCTTGTCTTCGGTCATGGATTCACCTCCTCAGGACCGAGTTCTACAACGTGACGCCGCGTCACGAGCAAGGGATAATCGAAAGTGTTTCGAATTTTCTCATGAATCGGCGGAACGAAGCTGCAATAAGGTGCGAAGAGGCACGCAGTTGTCAGCCCCGTCAACAGAGAACGAAACCTGCTCGGTAATCTTACGTATACGTATGATACAATCTGCGATGATAAAAAAATACGTATAGGTAAGAATCGAGAGAATATGACTCTGAATCGAGACCAGGCCATTGCGCAAGGAATACGAACGCAAAACGCAGTGGATCTGGGCATCATCCTTCGAAACCGCCGCAAGAAAATGGGATATACGCAAGAGGAGCTGGCGGACATGTTGGGATTCAGCTCACGTTTGGTAGGGGAGATAGAGCGTGGAAGGGGCACGGTTGGAATAGACAAGGTGCTTCTTTACGCGACAACGTTGGGCATTGATATTGTCGCATTTGAAAGGTAACAGCCATGAGCAGGGGAGCGCTCGTCGTATACCGTGAGTACTTGGGATGCTTCGAAGAGGCAGGGCATTTGGCGCCCTCGGATGAAGGTGTCGTCTTCGCCTATTCCGAAAGCTATCTTCAAAATGAAACAGCGCATGCAATATCGCAGGCGCTGCCCTTGCAAGTCGAAGCGTTTTCTCCTCGCGAAACGGAGTCATTCTTTGAGGGGATTCTGCCAGAAGGAAGGATGCGAAGAAATCTGAGTCGGACCTTTCACGCCGACGTTAACGATACGAGTGCGCTCCTTGCCCGTTTGAATAACGAATCAGCTGGTGCGCTGGTATTCAAAGAAGAGGGAGAAGAGCCTGATGAAGATCGTGGCTATATTCCTTTAACGGCAGACGATTTTGAACACTTCGCCCAATATCCCCGGGAGTTTTCCTTGCAAGCTGCCAGCCGCTCAAGGCTTTCTTTGGCAGGAGCACAGATGAAAGTCGGTCTGTTCTTCGACGATTGCTCCAATACATGGATGTACCCAGAGGGAACAGCTCCTTCCAGCCACATCATCAAGGCGAGCGATGGCAGTTTCCTTGGACAAACTGTCAATGAGGCGATCTGCATGGAGACGGCAGCTATGCTGGGGTTCGAAACGGCGGCATGCCATTTGATTTCTCTCGCGGATCTGGAACCCCTTATTGCTATAAAGCGCTTTGACCGTCTGGATGTGGGAGACGAGTTCTTGCACCGTTTACATCAGGAGGACTTTCTTCAAGCGCTGCCGGAGTTTTTTGATAAGTACGAGCCTACGGATGGGAACTATGCTCATCATTGTGCTCGGATTATCAACGAGAGAAGCCAAAACCCAGTTGGTGACAAGCGATTTCTGTTTTCCCGATTGCTATTCGATTGGGCAATAGGAAATGCCGATAATCACCTGAAGAACCATTCAATGCTCTGGCATGAAGATTGGTCAGCCCAGGAGATATCTCCGCTCTATGATGTTACGTGCACAACGATATATCCCGAGATTGACAGGGAGATGGGCGTGTCTTTTGGACGATCCCGACGTATCGATAATGTCACGCGCGAAGACATCATGACGATAGCAAGGCTGTGCGGAGTTGGCGAAAAGTTTGCAGGCGCGGAACTTCAAACCTTGCTGGAAGAGTTCCCGACAGTCCTTGAAAAAGCGGTAATGAGCATCGTCGAACAAGGGTTTCCACAAGCCGAGAGCCTAGGGGAGCGAATTCGCGATAGTTTCATCGAGCGCAGAGGCAGACTCGACAAATAACGATTCATCGTCTTCGGTCATGGATTCACCTCCTCAGGACCGAGTTCTACCCGAAAGGAGAGCAGATGGAGTGGCTTGACGAGGTCCGCGCTCGAGACAAGCGAGGCAACCAGGTGCTGTTCGCGAAGGATTCTGCCTTCCTGGAAGACCTGAGGAGCATGATTTCCAGCCAAAGTCACAGGGCCTTGGTGCTCTGGGCGCTCGACTTGGCCGACGAATCCGTCACGCAGCTCGCATCGAGGTATCCCAATGATTCGCGACCGCGCGAGGCGCTCGATGCCGCACGCGCCTGGGCCGCGGGCGAGATCAAGACGCGCCAGGCACAGCAGAAGATCCTCGCATGTCATGCGGTCGCGAAGGACATCGACAACAGGGAGGATATCGCCATGTGCCATGCGGTGGGCCAGGCATGCTCTGTCGTCCATACGGTCGGGCACGCGATCGGCTATCCCCTCTACGATTTGACGGCGCTTGTCCGAAGGCACGGAATCGATGACTGCGCCGCGGTCGTCGAGGCGAGGAAGAGCGACTACGTCGAGCGATTGATCTGGTGGAGCGGGCACCCGAGCGTGCATGGAGGCACTTGGGCGAATTTCATAGAGGGATAGCAAAGGCACGATTCTCATGGCAGACATCTCGGCAATCTCGCGACTGGATGACCGACCGGGAGGCCAGCATTGACGTAGGGCGGGTTTGCCGTGGTACCGCGGTTCCACATGTGCATGGAAACTCATACAATGTGCGGGATGGTCCGACGGCGTCGGGTAACGTCATCCGCTTTGGGTACCCGAAAGAGGAGATGCGTCGATGTATCACGGTGAACTCACCATGTATCTTTCCGGCCTCGATGACGCGAGCGTGCAGGCGCTCCAAGATGTCCCCGCGCTGGATCCCTTCACGCACCGTTTCGTCTCGACGCCTTCGTTCGACCCGGATCTCGCGGCCGATGCCGACCTGACGATCGTCGCGCTTGACGCCGAGGCCGACACGTGGGTCTTGCAGGATTTCCTCGAGGACAAGGACGATTCCTGCGACGTCATAGCACTTGCTCCCGCCGGCCGTTCGGCCGAGACCGCCGGGCTGCTATCGCGCCTCTCGGACATCTGGCCCGATGACATGCCCGCGAGTGAGCTCGTCTGGCGTTTCGAGGGGTGGCAGCGCCGTCGTAAGGAGCGTGCGGATGCCCTCGAGACTGCCCAATTCCTCGAGGCGACCATCAATTCCATTCCCTGCCTGATCTGGTACAAGACCGCCGATGGCATTCACGAGAAGGTCAACGACAGCTTCTGCGAGACGGTTGGCAAGGAGAAAGATGACGTCCAGGGGCGCGGACACGCCTACATCTGGGACGTCGAGTCCGACGATCCGGCCTGCATCGAGTCGGAGGCCCAGGTCATGGCCACGCGCAAGACCTGCGTTTCCGAGGAGGTCGTCCAAAGCGGCAGCGGCACGAAGCTTCTGACGACCTACAAGTCGCCGCTGTACGATCTCGACGGCAGCGTCATGGGCACCGTGGGAGTCGCGATCGATGTGACGCAGGAGCGCGCCTACGAGCGCGACCTGCTCCAGAAGAACCAGACGCTCGAGAACATGTTCACGGCCATGGACTGCGGCGTGCTCACGCACACGCTCGACGGCACGCGCGTCATCGGCGTCAACCAGGCCGCGCTCGACATCCTCGGGTACGAATCCGAGGAGGACCTGCTCGCGCACGGATTCGACATGGTTGCCGACTCGGTCGTCGATTCCGACAAGGAGATGCTGCGCGAGAAGTTCGCCACGCTCAAGCAAGCGGGTGATAGCGTGAGCTTTGAATACAGCGTGCATCACGAGGACGGCAAGATCTTGCATGTGCTCGGGAGCGCCAAGCTGATAGAGCAAGATGGCGAGCTCATGTACCAGCGCTTCCTGCTGGACTACTCCGACCAGAAGCACGAGGAGGAACGCCGCGAACGGCACCAGCAGTCCCTCATACGCGCGCTGGGCGTAAGCTACCTGGTCATGTGCTCGTTCGACCTGAACACCGGCAGGGGAGAGCTGCTGCGCATCTCCGACGAGGCGGACGAGGGACTGCGGAGCATCTTCGACGGCTCCCTGACGTACGAGCAATCCCTCTTCGACTACGTGGACAGCCGGGCGCTACCCGACGACCGTTCCATGCTATGTGACATGCTCGCGCGCGATCGCGTGCGCGAGGAGCTCGAGAATCGCAAGCGCATCAACGTCATGTACCGTTCGCTCGTCGACGGGGTGATGGGATATCGCCAGGTGACGCTCGTGCGTGCCGGGTCATGGGCGGAGGATTCCGGCGATGACCGCCTGGTGGTCATGGGCCTGCGCAACGTCGATCGCGAGACGCGCGAGGAAATCGAGCGAAAGGAGCAGCTTGAGGAAGCGCTGCAACGCGCCAATCGCGCCAACGAGGCGAAGAGCCTCTTCCTCTCCAACATGAGTCATGACATCCGCACGCCCATGAACGCCATCATCGGCTTCACGACGCTGGCGACCAACCATATCGACAACGTCGAGCGCGTCGAGGACTACCTGGGCAAGATCCAGGCCTCCAGCACGCATCTGCTCGACCTCATCAACGACATCCTGGACATGAGTCGCATCGAGTCCGGAAAGGCATCGGTCGAGGAGAAGCCGTGCGACCTCGTGGAGGCAGCGGAGCATCTCGGCTCCATCGTCCAGTCCGAGGTCGGCGAGAAGGGCCTGCGCTACGAGGTCGATCTCTCCGGGTTGCACCACCCAATCGTCATGTGCGACGAGCTCAAGCTCAAGCAGGTGCTGCTCAACATACTGGGCAACGCGGTCAAGTTCACGCCTTCCGGCGGTTCGGTCTCGTTCTCGATATCCGAGGCGGCCGCGGATGCTGACGGGAAGGCGAATTACACGATGACGATCGCCGATAGCGGCATCGGCATGGACGAGGCGTTCATCAAGCATATCTTCGATCCGTTCGAGCGCGAGCGGACCTCGACGCTATCCGGCACGCAGGGCACCGGCCTGGGCATGTCAATCGCCAAGCGTCTCGTGGACATGATGGGCGGTGACATCAGCGTGACCAGCGTGAAGGGCGAGGGCAGCACCTTCAGCGTGACGCTTCCCCTCGAGACGCTGGATGAGGGCGCCGTTCCGGCCCAAGGGGACTGCAGACGCCAGGAGCTTTCCGAGCAGCTACATGGCCTGCGCATCCTGCTCGTGGATGACAATCTCCTCAACCGCGAGATCGCCACCACGTTGCTGGAGGACGCGGGGTTCGTGGTCGAGCAGGCGGTCGATGGCAGGGATGCGATCGACCACCTTTCCGATGCGGCGCCCGGATACTACCAGCTCGTCCTCATGGACATACAGATGCCGGTCATGAACGGTTACGAGGCCGCCACCATCGTTCGTTCCATGGAAGATCCGGTCATCTCGCACATTCCCATCCTCGCCGTCACCGCGGACGCTTTCGAGGAAGACCGTCAGAGGGCGCTCGATTGCGGCATGGACGGGCATATCGCCAAGCCAATCGAGATAGACAACTTGCTCTCGGTTCTGGAAGACGTTCTGCTGCCCGCGTGACGCACCGGTTGCCCGCATGCGTCACGCATCCGGGGATGTGTGGTAAGGGCGGCGTGGGCCACGCGCCTCCATCTGTGCTATATAATCCTCACGGATATTCGATCTCGACGAGGGAGATAGACATGGGGAAGAAGCTAGTAGCTGTTTTCGTGACGATTGCCTGCGCGTGCACGCTGTGCCTCGCGCTCGTTGGCTGCGGTGGCGGCGATCCCAAGGCGAATTTCACCGGCGCCTGGGAGCTCGAGACGATCGAGGACGCCGATCTGGGCACGGTCGACACGGCCATTCTCAAGCAGATGAACATGCCCGTCAACATGACGCTCAACGAGGACGGCTCCGCCGACTTCGTCATGTTCGGCCAGAGCATTGACGCGACCTGGACGGCCAACAGTGCAACGCAGATGACGCTCACGCTCGCGGGCGAGGGCGACGCCATCTTCACGCTTGCCGAGGGCAAGCTCACGAGCGATGACGGCGAGACGACGATGATCTTCGCCAAGGCGGACCAAGCTTCATAGCCTACGTTTCGCAAATCATGCGTGCAGGAGGGCCCGTCCGCCGGAAGGTGGACGGGCCCTTTCGTATCCGATCGCGGGTCCTAGATTGCGGATGTCCCGCGTTCGCCGGTGCGGATGCGCACGACCTCCTCGACGGCGCTCACGAAGACCTTTCCGTCGCCGACCTCTCCGGTACGTGCCGTCTCGCAGATGAGATCGACGATCTCCTGTGTGCGGTCATCGTTCACCACGAGTTCGAAACGCACCTTGGGAACCATGTTGAGCAGGACCTCCGTGCCACGGTAGTACTCGCTCCAGCCGTGCTGGTTGCCGCAACCCATGACCTGGGTGATCGTCATACCCGAGACGTTCGCGTTGAAGAGGGCCTCCTTGAGCGGCTCGAGCTTCTCGGTTCTCACGATCGCGATGATTCTCTTCATTATCGTGTCCTTTCACCTATTGGGCGCACGTGCGCCACGTCCTAGTCGAGTCCCAGATACGCGGGGTAGGCGCTCTCGCCATGGAGGGCGACGTCGAGGCCGGCGGCCTCGTCTTCCTCGCTGACGCGGGCCTTGCCCCTGTAGACGGCCTTGACGATGAACCCGAGGATGAGGCCGCCGACGATGACGAAGGCTATGGTGACGAGTATGCCCAGGATCTGGCTTACGAGCAATGAAGGATCGCCCGTGTAGAACAGGCCGCCAAAGTCGGTCCAGGAAAGCTCGGGCACGCAGAACAGGCCGGTGAGGATAACACCGACGCTGCC
>ENA-OPAH01001480-OPAH01001480.1-human-gut-metagenome-genome-assembly--contig:-NODE-1480-length-15153-cov-3.034243_pt1 | contig 15153 bp, 10 predicted proteins | sample MGYA00241050_ERZ501416 | MGnify/ENA primary metagenome ERZ501416 (study PRJEB25962, sample SAMEA2042632) | human gut metagenome | biome: human gut; feature: human-associated habitat; material: faeces... | reverse complement strand
ACAAACACACGGCAGCCCATTGCCGCCGCGGTGCGCACGGCATCAATGGTATAGCGGATATTCTCAATCTGAGCCGGCATATCATTGCGGCCCGCGCCAATGGTGTGCGCCCACGCCAGGTGGAAAAAGGCATCCGCCTGCACGGGCAGCCCGGCTGCGGCCATGCACTGCGGCAAATCCGCCAGGTTGGCGGCATCGCAGGCAACTACATACAGGTTTGCATCCTTGGGCAGCGCTACGGCTCGCGGGCTGCCGGGGCGGCAGACCGCCACCACGGTACACCCGGCCTGCAGCAGCCGGCTGCACAATGCTGTGCCCACGGCTCCGGTGGGGCCGGTTACGATTGCGGTTTTAATGTTACGTTCTATCATCATTCACTGCTCCGGCACCAGGGGGATAAACATCTGCTTTTCCAGCTCTTCCCGCGGCAGGAATGGTGCCAGGTCCTCCAGCGGCGGGCTGACCAGTGTGCCGTCCGGCAGGCGCTTGGTGGCGCTCTTCGGCTCCCAGACCTGCTGGGTATCGGTAAAGATCTCACAGAAAGTCGGGCCTTCTGCGGCAAGGGCGGCATCCACCACCTGTTTCATCTCAGCGTTGGAATGTGCGCAGGAATACGGGTAGCCGAACGCTTCGGCAATTTTGCGGAACTCCGGGAAGGACAGATCCCCGCTCTCCGGCCCAATGCCGATCTTGCAATGGTCTTTGAACAGGTTGTTCTGGGTCAGGCGGATGGAGTGGTAGCCGTTATTGTTGATGAGGAAAATCTTGATCGGCAGCTTATTTGTCAGGATGGTCTGCAATTCCTGCAGGTTCATCATGATAGAGCCATCGCCTTCCAGGCAGATGGTGGTACGGCGGCCGCCTGCAATGCAAGTGCCAATGGCGGCGGGCAGACCGTAACCCATGCTGGCAATGGCGCTGTTGTTGGCCATGCGGCTGCCTTTTTGGATGACATACGCCTGATTGCCCACCACACAGCAGGCGCCGTTGGAAACTGCGGTCAGGCTGTTTTCCGGCAGGCGTGAACTGAGGTAGCGCACAAAGGCGTACACATTGGCGGTGGTGCCGTTTTCTTCCCACTGGCGCGGCAACACGGCGGGGTAATCTTTTTTCCATCGCTGGCAGGTTGCCAGCCAGTCCGCTGCCTGGCTGACAGGGGTCAGCGGCGCTGCGGCGGCATCCAGCTTTTGCAGAAAGTCCTTGGCATCCGCCCACACGGGGTACTCCACATGCAGGGTGTGCTTTTTCATCTCGGCGCGGTCAATATCCACCATGATGACTTCCGCCGCACGGGCCCAGGTTTTCCAGTTATAGCCCACCTGGCGGATGGAAATGCGGGTGCCCACAGCCAGAATCAGGTCTGCGTTCTGGATGGCCCAGTTGCCAGGGCGGTCGCCCATATTGCCGGCACGACCGCAGTAAAGCGGGTTTTCGTCCTCGATCAGGTCCACGGCGTTCCAGTAGGTCACAATGGGGATGTTCAGCTTTTCCGCCACGGCGCGGAACGCTGCGTACCCGCCGGAAAGCCGGATGCCGTACCCGGCGTGGAACACCGGGCGCTTGGCGTGGCGGATCTTTTCCAGCACCATCTGCACGGTGGCATCGTCCACCGGGGGCGGCAGCCGGGCATCGTCCTGCGCCGGGTCATAGCCGGGCAGGCTGTCGGTTTCAATGTAGCCGCCCTGATAGTTGACCGGGATATCGATCCACACCGGGCCGGGGCGGCCGGTGGTTGCCAGGTGCCAGGCTTTTTCCAGCACATAGCGGATCTGGTTCGGGTCTTCCAGCATGGTGGCGTATTTGGTCATGGGGGCAACAGATTTGGTGATATCGTATTCCTGGTCGCCCACCGCGCGCAGGGGCAGGCCATCGGTAAATTGCGCGGCATAGCGGGCCGTGGTATCGTACCGAACCTGGCCGGAGATCACGAACATAGGGATGGAATCCAGCCACCCGCCCACCACACCGGTCAGGGCGTTGGTGCCGCCGGGGCCGGTAGTAACGCACAGGGCGGCAATTTTGTTATCAATACGGGCATATGCTTCCGCCGCAATGGCACTTGCCTGCTCGTGATGGTTATAGGTAACATGCAACGCCGGGTGGTGGCCCAGTGCATCATTCAGATGCATGGCGCCGCCGCCCACCACGCTGAACACATCCGTAACGCCGTGCGCCGCAAGAAAATCGGCCACATAATCGGCCAGACGCTGTTTCATTGAGAGTGTCCTCCTTTTATTTAATCCGTTCAAGCTGCGGCTGAACCATTACAAAATACAAAGTTCTGGAATCCTGCGGGGCATCGACCCGCTTGCCGCTGTAGCTAATATCGATTGTACTTTCACCAAAAGGAATATCCACGGTATAGCGGATTTTCATGTTTTCCTGGCTGACCACAAAGGTCTGGCTACTGTCACCGAAGGTAATGGTAATGCTGGGGCGGTCAGAAATATCAAAGAAATAATCCCCCACTGTAAAGATAAAGGTGTACCTTTCCGTATTCAGCTGCGGGTTTACCAGTTTGATCTCCGCACTTTTCTTGCACCAGTAAAACGGCAGCTCTTTGTTGGAGTTTTCAGGAGTATAATATTCTGTGTTATAAATGCCATCCCCCAGCTGCATGGTAATAGACGGCGCATTATACAGCACCCACACGCCATAGAAAACGGCAAGGGAAACTGCCAATGCCCCCAGTGAAGCGCCGAAAGTAACCAGCATGCTGCGTGCAGCTTTTTTATCTAGTTTTGATTGTTCAGGCTTTTTGGTTTTCAGCGTTGCCAACACACAATTTACTGCCTGTACAACGCCCCAGATGATAGCTGTCAGTATTGCCAACTGTACAATGGTGTTGCGAATATAAGAGTTACGCTCTTCAAAGATTGGAAGCGGCAGATTAAATACCATCAAAACCGCAAAAGGCAATATATTTTGACGTGTCATCACCTTTTCCTGTGCAAGAAAATACGCCAGCGGAATCAGCGCCATGCAGTAAATATAGTTGCCCTGGCTTTGGTACATCATAGCCACGGTAATCAGCAGCAACGCCTGCCATTCCTGGCGGCAGAGCAGAGCACACACAACCAGTACCGCCGCCACAGCAAAGGCTGCTGCAAAAAAAGATACCGTTGCATTGCTGGTTCCGGCAATCAGGTCCACCAGATGCGCCCCATGTGCGAACATGCTGTTGATGCCATTGCCTGCCCAAGGTGTTTTACTTTTACTTCCAAAAGAGAACAAAATCTTCAGCCAAAGCTGCAAGCCGTACACGCCCTCCTGGAAGGCAAACACCGGGAGCACCAACGCTGCAATGCCATAAAACACCGTGCGGATTGCTGCTTTGAAATCCCGGTTTCTTAAAAGCATAACACCTAAGAATGCGGGATAAATTTTAAGTCCGGCTGCTATTGCCAGTGCAACCAATGCCAATTCCCGCACCCATGCGCGCTTTGAACGGTGATACATGACGAAAAAAAGCGAAAGTCCCGCCGCCAGCAAAATAATATTGCCGCGGTCTACCGCATTAAGCACACCAAAGCTGAACAAGGCAAAAAACGTACTGGCCCTGGCCCACTGGGCATTTTGCATCACGTCACGGAGCAAAACCGCCAGCAAAAGAACCGCCAGCACCACAAAAAAGACGTATAGCAAAAAGCACGACTGTGTTGTTCGTAAATCAGTTTCTGTGCCGCGCATGGCAACTGACGCCTCAAAGTCATAGGTCCAGTTATCAGATACCGAAGCAGGCACCAGTAAAAACAGGGCATAAAAGAACAAATTTGCCAAGGGCGGATACAGTGTGTCAAACACCGCATACGGCTGGCGTCCACGAACATATTCAATGCTATGGAAAAAATCCATGCCGGCATCCAGTGTATCATGGTATAAAAAGTATGAAAGAAAATCACCATGGGTAACATACAGCGTTACCATAACCACAATGGCACACACTGCGCTGAGTACACAGTACAGCTTGGCCGTTTTTTTCCAGAACGGATTGCTCCCTCTTCCTTTTTTACCAAAAAGGCCTTTTCCCCGTTTCGTGTTATTCTCTTTCAGCACGCGCTGGCTGTTGCATTCATTCTGGCCATAATTCAGTCCCAGCTGCACCGATTTGTTCTCTTCCGGCAACAGCTGATCTAATCCAATGCTGATACCAGATTTATTCTCGTTATTTGTTGTCATGTTGTCCATACACAGCCTTGCCCTATTTCTGTTCCCGGTTATGTATCAGATATTCCCTGGTTTCCCATATTTTTTACCGATATATTTTGCAGTCTTATTTTCAACAATAAAGCACCGCCAACCAACCTCGTTGAGTCGGATGATGGTTAGGGATCCCGATACCGCACTTTTCCGTGCCGGATAAGCTCCACATCGTTGACGGGAAACATTTTTTCGTTTATCTTTCCTTAAATGTCCACAACTTGTTGATGATAAAATTCAGCGGAATCGTGACCAGCAAATTTACAATCGGCGCAATCGTTTTGCTTACGCTGAAGAACGCAACCTCTATCCAAAGCAAAACATTAGAAAGGATCGACGTGCCGCCGTAGCTGACGTATGTTTTTCCAAGGCGTTTCAGTTTACTGCGCCAATCGTTTGCATTCCCGGTAAACACAAACTTATCGTTCCAAAAAAAGGCATTGGCAATGCTCAGAATTGTTCCCAGAACGCTGCCTACCATATACAGGTCTGGGCTGATCCACAAAAAGATATAATACACCGCCATCGATACCGCCGTGTTGCTTACGCCAACAAGGCCAAACTTGATAAACTGTGCAAGCAGCGCAACAAATTCCTTTTTGCTTTTTGCTCCCAACAGTGCCAACAATTTCTGCATGGATCCCGTTCCTTTATTATTCTTTATAAGCAATCAAAAAGCAAAGCCTGTATTGATAATTTACCGCAGTGCAGCAGCCATTTTTTCTTATCAGCACGGCTTTGCTTTTTCTTATTGATTCATCTTATCAGCGCTTTTTACTGGTTCACCGCTTCAATAATGATCTTTGCCATATAGTCGATCATCTCATCGGTCATGCCGGGGTACACGCCGACCCAGAAGGTGTTGTTCATGATAAAGTCGGTGTTGGTCAGCTCCCCTGCCACGCGGTAGGCGTCGGTGCCGCGGATCTGGTCAAAGCAGGGGTGCTTGATCAGGTTGCCGCTGAACAGCAGGCGGGTCTGGACATTGTGGTCCTCAATATAGCGGGTCACGGCGTTGCGGTCCAGGCCGGATTCCGGCTTGACCGAAATCAGGAAGCCGAACCAGGACGGGCGGCTGTTGGCGGCCGGTTCCGGCAGGATCAGCTTATCGGCAGCCGGTTCCAGGGCTGCGCGCAGGCGGTCCCAGTTATGGCGGCGGCGCTCGATAAAGCTGGGGAACTTTTTCAGCTGTTCGCAGCCGATGGCGGCCTGCATATCGGTCACTTTCAGGTTATAGCCAAAGTGGCTGTAAACGTACTTGTGGTCATAGCCTGCGGGCAGTTCGCCATACTGACCGTCAAAGCGGTGGCCGCAGAAGTTATCATGGCCGGACGGGCAGATGCAGTCGCGGCCCCAGTCGCGGTAGCTCTTGATCAGGCGGTTCAGCAGCGGGCTGTTTGTATACACGCAGCCGCCCTCGCCCATCGTCATGTGGTGCGGCGGGTAGAAGCTGGAGGTGCCGATATCGCCCCAGGTTCCGGTAAAGCGGGTTTCGCCGTTGATGGTGTACTGGGTGCCCAGGGCATCGCAGTTATCCTCCACCAGCCAGAGGTTATGGGCATCGCAGAAGGCTTTGACGGCGGACAGGTCAAACGGGTTGCCCAGGGTATGGGCGATCATGACTGCCTTGGTCTTGGGGGAAAGAGCGGCTTCCAGCTTGGTCACATCAATGTTGTACTGCGGCACGGTCACATCCACAAACACCGGCACAGCGCCATACTGCAGCGCCGGGGTGACAGTGGTGGGGAACCCGCATGCCACAGTGATGATCTCATCGCCCTTTTTGATCTGGCGGTCGCCCAGTTCCGGGGCGGTGAGCGCCATAAAGGCAATCAGGTTGGCGGAGGAGCCGGAGTTGACCAGGTTGGCGAACTTTACGCCGATCCACTTGGCAAACTCTTTTTCAAATTCATCCGCAAAGCGGCCGGTGGTCAGCCAGAAATCCAGCGTTGCATCGGTCAGGGCGCACATTTCTTTTTCATCAAACACGCGGGATGCATAAGTAACGCGGTCGCCGGGCTTGAAATCCGCCTTTTTCTCCTTAAAGTCATGGTAATATTCTGCCACCAGCGCCTTGATCTGCTCGCGGGCTTCGGCCTCATTGCTCCAATTTGCCATCGTCTGCTCCCTTACTCACTCAAAAATTCCTTGATTTCTTTGTCCATCTCCGCCGGGATATCCCCGCCGGAAAGCCATACCTTGCTAAACGCAACGGTCTTTTGCATACATTCCGCCATATGCCAGCGCGGTTTCCAGCCGAAGGTGGATTTCAATTTGCTGCAATCCAGCTTCAAAAAGTTTGCTTCATGCGGGGCGTTTGCCTCAGCGCGGTTTTCCCATGCAGCACCAGCGCCCCACGCCTGGCAGAACAAGTCTACCAGGGTGCCGGTCGTCACACAGTCGCAGTCATCCGGGCCGACGTTATAATAGCCGGCGTACCGGTTATCCTCATACTGGCGCTGGGCGATCAGCAGGTACGCCGCCAGCGGTTCCAGCACATGCTGGTATGGGCGGGTGGAATACGGGTTGCGCACACCGATGCTCTCCCCTTTTGCCATGGCACGCACACAGTCCGGGATGATGCGGTCATTGGCAAAATCGCCGCCGCCAATCACATTACCTGCGCGGGCAGTGGAGATGGCCACGCTGCCATCCGCAAAAAAGCTGTTTTTATAGCTGTGGGTCACCAGCTCCGAGCAGCTTTTGCTGTTGGAGTAGGGGTCGAAGCCGTCCAACGGTTCGTTTTCGCGGTAGCCCCAGCACCATTCATTATTCTGGTACACCTTATCCGTTGTTACGTTCAGCACAGAGCGCGGTGGGGTTTGGGCGGTACGCACACATTCCAACAGGTTCACGGTGCCCATCACATTGGTTTCATAGGTATAGCGCGGGTCCTTGTAGCTGTCCCGCACAATGGGCTGGGCCGCCAGGTGCAGCACAATTTCCGGCTGGGCGGCATCAAAGGCCGCTTTCAGGGCGGCAAAATCGCGGATGTCGCCGATCACGCTGGTCATTTTGCCTTCCAGCCCTGCCAGAGAGAAGAGGTTGGGGGTTGTGGGCGGCTGCAAACTGTAGCCCGTTACCACTGCACCGGCACCCACCAGCATGCGGCAGAGCCAGCTGCCCTTAAAACCGGTATGCCCGGTTACAAACACGCGTTTGCCGCGGTAAAATTCCAAGTTCATTGTTGGTTCCACACTTCCCAGGGCGCACAGCCGGACGCCCACATTTTTTCCAGCATACTTTTTTCGCGCTCGGTATCCATGCACTGCCAGAATCCGCGGTGCACATAGCTCATCAGCTGGCCTTTGGCTGCCAGCTCGCGCAGCGGGGCCTGCTCAAAAATGGTATCATCGCCGCTGATGGTATCAAACACTTCCGGTTCCAGCACCATATAGCCCGCATTGATGATAGCCCCATCGTTGACGCTTTTTTCACGGAACGCCTGAACCGAATTGTCCTGGCCGATATCCAGCACGCCTTTCTGCTGTTCCTGCACCACGGCGGTCAGGGTTGCCAGCTTGCCGTGCTGCTTATGGAACTTGACCAGTTCGGCAATGTTCACATCGCAGACGCCATCACCATAGGTCATCATAAAGGTTTCGTTGCCGATATATTTCTGCACCCGCTTGATGCGGCCGCCCGTCATCGTGTTCAGGCCGGTATCCACCACCGTCACGCGCCACGGCTCGGCGTGCTGGTCATGCACGATCATCTCGTTGCCCTGGGTGAAGTCAAAGGTCACATCGCTGGTATGCAGGAAATAATCCGCAAACCACTCCTTGATCATATGCTGCTTGTACCCGGCGCAGATCACAAAATCATTGAAGCCATAGTAAGAATACTCTTTCATGATATGCCACAAAATGGGCATACCGCCGATTTCGATCATCGGTTTCGGCTTGAACTTACTTTCTTCCGAAATGCGCGTGCCATAGCCGCCGGCAAGAATTACAACTTTCATATTTTTCACTCCCGTAAGCCTGCAGCGGAACCCTGCTTGCAGTCACGCAAAAACTGTCCGCCCCACCAGCACTTCAACCGCCGGACAGTTTGGTACACACCCAGCCTATTTTTTATTACTATGATAGTATATCATTTTCACGTATTCAGTGCAACCGTTCCAGGAAACTTATCACACCTAGTAGGCCTGCTTTTTATTCCGCATTTTGCTCTTTGTTATCACATTTTAACGCTGCTTTTGTTGCCGCTGTGCAAACAATATTCTTTACGTTTTTTCGTGCGTATTTTGTCCCTGCCAGGCGGCCCACTTTACATTAGTAGGCAAAACAGGTATAATAGTTTAGTTAATCTGTGATATTGCGCCATTTTGCCATATTGCGGGTGCAGGCGGTCTTATTTTATCCTTGCTGCCTGTGGATTTTTTGCGGCACGCCGTGCGTTGTGCGGTACCGCTCCTATTAGGTCTGGAGGTTGCGCTCATGGGGCTGCAAAGCCTGCAATACTGTGCATTTTTGGTGGTTGTGGCTGCCGTTTACCTGCATTTGCCGGTGCGCATGCAGCCGGTGTTTCTGCTGGGGGCTTCGTGGGTGTTTTATGCGCTGGCCATGCCGGCCATGCTGCCGGTCACCATTGCGCTGGCGGGGTTCACCTACCTGTGCGGCCGCGGCCTTGCCTGGCGGGGCGGCGCACACAAAACCGCCTTTTTGCGCCTTGGCGTGATCGGTATGCTGGGCATTCTGGCCTTTTTTAAGTATAACGGCCTGTTGGGCGGGGTGCTGCACGGCTGGCGCGCGGTGGCCATGCCGCTGGGCATCAGCTTTACCAGTTTTGCCGCAATCGCCTACCTGATCGACGCCACCCGCGGCGACTGCGAGGTGGAAACCAGCTTTATCCGGCTGGCGCTGTTCCTCAACTTTTTTGCCACCGTCACCCAGGGGCCCATCTGCCGCGCCGGTGCGCTGCTGCCGCAGTTGAGCGCCGAGCACCGCTTTGATGCCGCCCGCACGGTGCGCGCTTTGCGGCTATATGCACTGGGGCTGTTCAAATACATTGCCGTGGCGGATGTGCTGAACATGGTGGTGGATACGGTTTTCCCCCACTATGCGGATTACAGCGCCCCCATGCTGATTTTGACCGCGGTGATGTACACTTTTTATCTGTATTTCAGCTTTTCCGGCTATTCCGAGATTTCCCGTGCCACCGGCCTTGTGCTGGGGCTGGACCTGCCGGAAAACTTTAAGACCCCGTTTTACGCCACCAACTTTTCTGGCTTCTGGAGCCGCTGGCACATCTCGTTTTCTTCCTGGCTGCAGGATTATCTCTTTATGCCGCTGGCCTGGGCAGATCTTGGCCGCTTTGGCCGCCTGCCCACCGAGCTGTGCGTGTTCTGCGTGTTCTTTGCTTCCGGCTTCTGGCACGGCAGCACCGCGCCATTCATCATCTGGGGTCTGCTGCAGGCGGTTTACCGCGTGGGCGAAGAGCTGCTGCACCGCCGCTTTGGCAAACCCAAAAAGCGCGGCACCCCGGCCCGTGTGCTGTGGGGCAAGCGGGTTGTGGTGTTTGTTTTGTGGACCATCAGCATGGTGTTCTTCCGCGTGGGGTCCGGCAACCTTTCCGGCATGGCCGAAAACCTGGGCGTTGGCGATGCTTTCGTCTACCTGGGCCGCTGCCTGATGAACAGCTGGTCCCCCGCCCGCTTTGCCGGGGAGCTGTACAGCACAGCGTATACCGGCTTTTACGCCAATACCATTATGGTAGCGGCTTATTGGGCGTTCGCTGCGCTGGCGCTGGCGCTTGGCATCTGGCTGGATCACCGGCGCAATTTTGCCTGCAAAAACAAACCGGCTGAGGTTGCCCTGGCAAGCGCCAAGCACCGCAATGCGCTGTATGTTGTTTTGATCGTTTTTATCCTGGTGGGGTACATCATGCAGAGCGGCGGCTTTAACGCCAACGCGTTCGGCCCCTATGCAGGGTTTTAATCTTATGGAAAAAAGGAGATTTCCGGCGTGAAGCATATCATCAAAAAATTGGCGCTGCTGTTCGTGCCGGTCTATCTGTGGCTTGCCTTTTTTGTGGCGTTTGAGCCAAACAATTATTTTGGCATCAAAAAAACAGCCTCTTCCAGCCAGCCGGTGGCCCGTGTGCGCGCCTATGAGCAGAGCCCCGGCACCAACCTGATCATCGGCGACAGCCGCCTGGCCCACTTTGATATGGACCTTGTGGATTCCCTGACCGGGCAAAGCTGGCAGAACCTGGCCTTTGGCGGTGCTTCCCTGAAGGAATGTGTGGACCTTGCCAACTATGTGCTGGATTCCGGCAACCAGGTGGACCGCATTCTGTTTGAGCTTTCGTTCTACACCTTAAACAGCAGCTATAACACCGACCGTTTTTCGGCGCTGGAAGCTACCCTGCGCAACCCGCTGGCCTACTGTCTGAACCTGGAATACAACGTGAACGCCCTGACCGTGTTTATGGACACCGTAAAGGGCACGCCGGACACCATTGAATCCGGCGACTGGACCGCGGCGGATTACCTGGATGATGCCGGGAACACGATTCCGCTGCACAAAAAGCTGTATGAGTACCCGGCGCTGATCACCACCCGCTGCCAGAACTGGACACTGAACGAAACCGAGCTGGCGGAGTTTTTGGCTATGGCCCAGCGCTGCGCAGACCGCGGCGTGGAGCTGACCATTGTGCTGCCCCCCATGGCCGCCAATGTGCGCACCGAGGTATGCGATGCCTTTGGCATTACCGCCGTGATGCAGGACGAAGTTCTGCCGCTGTTGGAAAAGCAGAATTTTGCCGTGCTGAATTACGAATGGGGCACCAGCTGCATTACCGATGATGACACCCAGTTTTTTGACGGGTTCCACCTGGACGAAAAATACGGCCTGCCGGACTGGACAGCCGAACTGTTTGATGATATGCAGCGCTGATGCTGCCCCACCCCAAAAAGGAGGTCCCCTGTGGCACTGGACTTTTTGATTTTGTACGAACACACCGTTCGGGAATATGAGAGCGATCTTTTGCTCAAATTGGAGCTGGAGCGCCGCGGCTACACCGTGCGCATCCGCCAGCTGCTGGATGCCAAAGATCTGCGCCTGTTTGGCAAAGACAAGCCGGAAGTTCTGGTTGCCAGCTGCATGTATGACAACGAAGCCATCAACAGCCATGTGTACAACAACATTGGCCAATGCAACAAGATCGTCAACCTGCACTGGGAGCAGATGCTCTCCGACACGCAGGAGGAGGGCGATTGGTTCAACATGAACGGCAACGCCAAGCGCTGCGTGCAGACTTGCTGGGGCCAGCGCACTGCCCAGCGGTTACAGGCCCATGGCATGGATGCTAAGAACACCCCCGTGACCGGCGCTGTGATGATGGACTTTCTGCGGCCGGAGTTCAAGGGCTACTTTAAGGATAAGGAAACCCTGTGCAAGGAATTCGGCCTTGACCCCGCCAAACAGCTGCACCTGTACATTTCCAGCTTTGGCTATGCCAGCATGACCGACCAGGAAGTGGCCGAGCTTTCCAAAATGGCAGGAACGGATTTTTCCGGCTTTGCCCGCACCAACCGCGTTTCGATGGAAAAAACGCTGGCCTGGTTTGACCGCTACCTGGGTGACCACCCGGAGGTGGAACTGGTATACCGCCGCCACCCCAGCGAATGGAAATGCAAAGCCCTGGATGAACTGGCCGCCAAACGCCCCAACTTCCATGTGATTTTTGCGGATTCCGTCAAGCAGTGGATTGTGGCAGCGGATTCCATCTCCATCTGGATGAGCACCGCTGTGGCCGAAGTATACATGGCGGGCAAAAGCTGCCATATCCTGCGCCCGGCTGCCATCGAGCACGAGTATGACCCCGTCATCTACAAGGATGCTCACTATGTGACTAGCTACCCGGAGTTTGCCGCTGCCATGGCGCAGCCGAACCCGCCGTTCCCCATTGCACGGGATGTGATTGAGGGCTATTTTGACCCCTCCCCTGCCCCGGCCTACAAGCGGATGGCCGACCTGCTGGAGGAAGTGTACAAAAATTCCCCGCGGGATGAACCGATGGGGCCCGGCTTTACGCCGCACTTCAACCTGCTCAAGTTCTGCGCACTGGCGGGGGGACACATGCTGTACCGCCACAAGTGGGAACCCAAACGGGTGTTTGCCTTCTGCCCGCCGCTGGCCAACTTTGCCCAGCGCATTTACGGTTATGTGGACAAAGCCTATATCCCGCCGGAGGAGATCCAGCGCATGGAAGCGCGCATCCGGCCATATGTAAAATAAAGTTGTTTTTCCGGCGCGCTGCGGTGCGCCCGCTGCAAATGGGAGCCTGCCATGTCTGAACCGAAAAAAACTGAAAGCTTTGCCGGAAATGTGATGAAATACTCCATTGCCACCTACCTTGGCTTTGGCATTTCCGGCGCAGCGCTTATCATCAAGGGCGTCCTGCCCGCCGAAAGCTACGCCGTTCCTGCTTCCTTCATGGCATACACCATGTCGCTGATGAACGTGGGCATGCTTGGGCTGGACCAAAGCCTGCTGCGCTTTTACCACGAACCGCCTGCCGGTTCCACCGGGCGCAGCATGTTTGCCGCGTGTACCCGGCTTTCGGTGCTGGTCATGCTGCTGGTGGGCGGCATCGGCAGCATCTTTTTCGCCAAGCCGCTGGCGGCGGCCTTTGGCCTTGGGGCCAACGGTGCCGGGCTGGTGCCGTTTTTGTTCCTGAACGCCGCTCTGTACATGCTGGTGCGTTACCTCAACGTGCTGCTCCGGCTGGAAAACAATGTGCGCGCCTACACCACCGAAACGCTGTGGATGCAGGCCTGCCTGAACCTGATCTACCTGCTGCCCGGCTTTGTTACCCAGGACGCCCGCGCTTTTGTGCTGGGTGCGGTGTGCAGCTTTGCGGGGGTCGCAGTGTTCTATTGGCGGCGGGCTTCTAAAGGTCAAACGAAAGAGGCCCCTGTGCGCGGCCTGCGCCCCTATGCCCACATTTACCGGGCGGCACTGCCTTACGGCATTGTGTTGGCACCTGCGGCCGTCCTGATCCCGCTGTACCGCGCCATCTGCCTTTCTTTTTTAGGCAATTACGCCCCCGCGGCGGAGCAGGGTTCGTTTGATTTCGCCTACACCCTGGCCCAGCTTGTCACCACCATTCAGGCCGGTTTTTCCACCTACTGGGGCCCCTATGTCTACGCGCATTACCGCACCGAGCAGGAGCGCATTGGCCGCATCCATGATCTGCTGAACCTGCTGATCTTCGGCTTTTTCTGTCTGCTGGTCATGTTTGAGGATATCATCTTCATCATCTTCCCGGCCAAATCGGCCTGCCTGCCCTACTTTCCGCTGATGATGCTGGCCGTGGTGTTCTCCATCCTGTGCGAAGGCACGGTGTACGGCAACACCATTGCCCGCAAGCCGTTCCAGGATACGATTGGAACCGCCGTGGGCGTTGCGGCCAACATTGCCGTGTGCGCCGTGCTGGTGCCGCGTTTTGGCGTAATGGGTGCCGCGGTCGGCCTGGTAGCGGCCAATGCAACGATGTTTTTGTACCGCACTGTGACCGGGCAGTATTACTACCGCACCATCCCCAGCTTCAGCCGGACGATCTGCGGCTTTTTGCTGGCGGTGGGTGTGGCCGTGATCGGCGTGGTGTTCGCCCACAATTTTATCATCAAGTTTGTTTTAACTGCAGCAATCCTGTTTATTTACTGTAACATTTACCGTGCCCAGCTGTACAAGCTGTGGCAGATCTTTATGGGCTTTGTGCGGCGGTATCTGCTGCACAGCCAAGCATAACTACTGCAAAGGAAAGGTTGTATATCAAGATGAAGCATTGCGGCACACAAGAGTTGACCACCGAGCGGCTGGTCCTGCGTCGTATGACAACCGACGACTGCGAAATGATGTTTGGCAACTGGGCCAATGACCCGGAAGTGACCCGCTACCTGCGCTGGGAGCCCCACCGTGACTGGGTGGTAACGATGGCATATCTGAATGAGATTGTCAAACAATATGACCGCCCGGATTTTTATGATTGGGGCATCTGCGATAAAGTGACCGGTGTGCTGATGGGCAGCATCAGCATTGCCCCCGCCGAATCCTGTGAGCGTGAAAAGCCCTATGCCTGGAAAAACGTGAAAACCGAGCTGCTGGGCGGCATGTATGAGATCGGTTACACCTTGGGCAAAAAGTGGTGGAACCAGGGCTATGCCACCGAAGCCGCCGCTGCCGTGCGCGATTACTGGTTTGGCATGGTAGGTGCGCCCTGGCTGGGCGGGTTCCACGCCAGCCAGAATGTGGCAAGCAGCCGCGTGTTGGCCAAGACCGGCTTCCATTATGACCACGATACCGTTCTGCACCGCTTTGACGGCACCGAGGTGCCCTGCCTGGCCTGGTACCTGCTGAACCCCGGCAGCCAGAAATCCGATGAACCGGCAGCCGCTGCCCCCGCTGTACAGGCAGAACCAACGGAACCAGCGGAGAATGCCGAGACAACCGTCTGACATTCACTCCCCTGCCCCATACTTTTGCTGACCTGGCCGAATACGGCCAGAAAGGACCCCTATGGACGAAATGAAGGACCCCATCACCCTGGACTTTACCGCTACCCAGGCCCCGGCAGAGGACGCCCCTGTTGGGCAGAAGGCTCTGGACAGCGAGCGCCCGCCGGTGCGCGTTGTGCTGCTGGCGCTGGACCAGGGCAAGTTTGACTCCCAGCGCAGCCTGGATGAGCTTGCCGCCCTGGCGGAAGCCAACGGCATGCAGGCCGTTGCTACCGTGTGCCAGAAGCGCAGCACCCCCGAAGCCGCCACCCTTCTGGGGGAGGGCAAAGTGGAGGAAGCGCGCCTGGTATGCCTGAATACCGATGCCGAGGCCGCCATCTTTGACGGCGAGCTGACCGGCAGCCAGATCCGCAACCTGAGCACGGCTTTGCAGGTGGAAGTGCTGGACCGCACGATGCTGATTTTGGAAATCTTCCGTGCGCGCG
>ENA-OPAH01001465-OPAH01001465.1-human-gut-metagenome-genome-assembly--contig:-NODE-1465-length-15250-cov-2.756433_pt1 | contig 15250 bp, 14 predicted proteins | sample MGYA00241050_ERZ501416 | MGnify/ENA primary metagenome ERZ501416 (study PRJEB25962, sample SAMEA2042632) | human gut metagenome | biome: human gut; feature: human-associated habitat; material: faeces... | reverse complement strand
AGCCGCCTGCGGAATCGCCCTCCACGATGAACAGCTCGCACTCTTCCGGGTTGGAGGACTGGCAGTCCTTGAGCTTGTCGGGCATGCCGGCGGACTCGAAGATGGACTTGCGGCGGGTGTTCTCGCGGGCTTTCTTGGCGGCCAGACGGGCACGGGAGGCCTCGATGGCCTTCTGGATGATGTTCTTGGCCTCGGCCGGGTGGGCGTCGAACCAGTCGCCGAGCTTGTCGGTCATCACGCGCTGCACGAAGGTCTTGGCTTCGGAGTTGCCGAGCTTGGTCTTGGTCTGGCCTTCGAACTGCGGGTTGGTGAGCTTGACGGAGATCACGGCGGTCAGGCCTTCACGCACGTCGTCGCCGGAGAGGTTCTCGTCCTTGTCCTTGAGGATGCCCTTGTCACGCGCGTAACGGTTGACCAGCGAGGTCAGCGCGGCGCGGAAGCCCTCCTCGTGAGTGCCGCCCTCGGTGGTGGAAATCGTGTTCGCGAAGGTGTGCACGGCCTCGGAGTAGGCGGTGGTCCACTGCATGGCGAGTTCGGCGGAGATGCCGAGCTTCAGGTCTTCGGCCTCGAAGCTGATGACGTCCTCTTCCACCGGCGTGGCCTTGCGCACCTTGACCAGGTAGTCGACATAGTCCTTGATGCCGTTGAGGTACTGGTAGGTGACGGTCTGGTGCTTTGCGCCGGGCTCGTCCGCGGCGTCGCCGGCCACCTCGTCGCCGGCCTGGTCATTCTCACGCTCGTCGGTCAGGCTGATCTTGAGGCCCTTGTTCAGGAAGGCCATCTGCTGGAAACGGGAACGCAGCGTCTCGAAGTCGTAGATGGTGGTCTCGAAGATCTTCGGGTCGGCCCAGAAAGTCACGGACGTACCGGTGGACTCGCCTTCGGTCATCGGCTCGTCCTGCTTCAAGGGCGCGGTGGGGTGCTGGTCGATGTACGTCTGGGTCCAGTGGAAGCCCTGACGGCGCACTTCGATGTCCACGCGGGTGGAGAGTGCGTTGACCACGGAGATACCCACGCCGTGCAGACCGCCGGACACTGCATAACCGCCGCCGCCGAACTTGCCGCCGGCGTGCAGCTTGGTCATCACGGTCTCCACACCGGAGACGCCCTCGCCAGGCACCTCATCGACCGGGATGCCTCGACCATCGTCCACCACGCGGATGCCGTTGTCCGACAGAATGGTGACCTCGATATGGCTGGGGCGCCTCGTCGACCGAGTTATCGACGATCTCATAGACCAGGTGGTGCAAACCGCGCGGGCCGGTGGAACCGATGTACATACCGGGGCGGATACGCACGGCCTCGAGTCCTTCGAGCACCCTCAGATCGGAGGCCTCATAATGCTCGGGGGCCATGGATTCGTCAAGTTCGCCTTCGGTCAATTCCGCATTGTTGATGCGTTCCGCAGCCGCCTTCAGCTGCTCCTCTTTGCTGGTTTCGTCTGCCAACAGGCTTCCTTCCGTGACTACAGGGTCAACCTCCGTCATGAAGGTCATTCACGGAGGCGATATGGCTTACGAGGCCCGTAAAGGGCTCTTCTGGCCATTTGACCATACTGCATGTGATTTTACTCGTCTAACCCGACGAGCGCCATAGCGAGGCTTCTGCGAATTTGTTTGGTATCTTGGCTACCGCCGCCGAGCCCATTTGCGCGTGTATCCGGCGGCCGGTCCGGTCACGCGAATCTCGGCGATGGTCAATCCTTTGAGATTGCGACGGATGGTATCGGTAAGTTGGGGGATAAGGTAGGTCAGCTGCGTGGCCCAGACCGTGGATTCGGCACGGATGGTCAGTACGCCGTCCGTGAAATCGGCGACTGCCGAATGGCTGGCGATGGCCTGTCCCACCACTTGGTCCCAATGGTTGCGCAATTGCGCAAGTTTCATATTCGCCGCCCAGACGCCATTGCCGGCGATGGTGGTCATCACGCTGCCCAGTTCAGCCGGATCGCGCCCCGGTTTGCCGAAGTTTTCGATGGCCTCTTCACGGCGGCGTCTGTAGTCCTTCAAGGTCGCCCCGCGACGGGAGAGCCGCTCGAATATTTCGGCCGGCAGTTTGGTCTCGTCCAGGTTGAGTTGGCGGGCGATCGGCGGGTTCATGACACTTTCCGTTCTACGGACGCGCTGTCCACCGCGGGTTTTCCGTCATACTTACCCAAACTCTCGTTTTCCCGCGAATCGGACAAATTGCCCAGAGTTGGCAGTATCACGGAAGCTGGTTCGGCCAGTGTGGCCACGTCGATGCGATGGGCCGATTCATAGTCGGGTACATCGCCTTCAGCGGCCACGGTAATCAGCACCTGATCCTGTTTTCTGGCGAAATCAAGAATCTGCGTGCGCCGGCTGTCGTCAAGCTGGGCGAACACATCATCGAGAATCACAATCGGCCGCAATCCCAACCGGTCACGCACGATTTCAAACAATGCCATTTTCAAGGCCAGCGCCATCGTCCACATCTCGCCGTTCGAAGCGAACTCGCGGGCGGGAATACCGGCCAAGTCAAGGTTCATGTCATCGCGCTGCGGACCGATAAGGTTCACGCCGCGAGCCACTTCACCAGGGTAGATGCGTTGGAAATGCTCGCTAATCTGCGGATGCGGATCGTCGAACATCAGCACTTCGTCGAATGAAGGCGCATATGTGAGCGTCACCTGCTCGCCGGCACCGGCCAAGTCGGCGTAAATCGCGGCAAATGGCTCGGCAAGCAGACCGATCACATGAGCGCGCATACGGGTCAACGCCACACCGGCTTCGATGAACTGGCCGGTCCAGATTTCCAAACCGCTCAGAACCGCATCCATCGGCTGGCCATTGTTGGCATTGGCATTCAATTGCTTCAACAATGTGGCACGCTGTTTGGCGATGCGCGTGAACTGTTGCAACGTCTGCATGTATCCGGGCAGAGCCGCAGCCTGATTCATCATGACGCGGCGTGCTCCCGGATCGCCGGATACCAACCGCTGATCTTCGGGAGTGAAGGAAACGCTTGGAATCTTGCCGATGATATCGCGCAGATACAGCGACGACCCCGAGTTGATGCGGGCTCGGTTGGCACCACGCGCATGAATCGACGCTTCATACGTAGTGGTTTGACCGGCATCATCAGCGACGTTCGCGCGGATGGTGGCCGTGGTCTGCCCGCGTTCGATCAACGGCAACGTGCTGGACGCGCGATGGCTCGATCCGGTGGACAGCACTTCGACGGCTTCCACCAGATTGGTTTTGCCCAGACCGTTCTTGCCGAACAGGATATTCACGCCTGGTACGAAATCGACCACTACCTGACTCCATGAGCGGTAGTGGTCGAGTGCGAGACGGGAGATGTGCATTAGCGAATCGTTGGAAATTCAGGGATTTCAGTTGTTAAAGCGCATCGGCACGAGCAGGTATCGGTAGTCCATGGACTCGTCGGAATCAGCTTCCTGCTGGCCATTGAACTCGACCGGCTTGACCGGGGTCGTCATTTTGATGCGCACGAATGGTTCGGTTACGGCGGACAGACCCTCCTTCAGGTAGGACGGGTTGAATGCCACGGTGATGTCGTCGCCATCCATGTCGATGTCCAGTGTTTCGTTGGCCTGAGCCTCGTCGACCGATCCGGCGGACAGCGCCACTTCCTGACCGGTGAAGGTCATGCGAATCGGAGCATTGCGTTCGGCGACCAAAGCCACACGGCTGATGGCGTCGAGCAAATCCTGCTTGTTGACTACGGCCTGAATCGGATATTCGTCGGCGAACAGGCGGTCGACCGCCGGGAATTCACCGTCGATGAGCTGGGAGGTGGAGACGCGGCCGGCGTTTTCGAAGCCGAGCAGCGTCGGGCTATCGGCATCGAAATCAAGGCGGATGTTCTGGTGCTCGTCAAGAGCACGGGCCACATCCTTGAGCAGGGAGCCGCGAACCAGCGTGGTGGTGTCGACGTCCGGGTTCTGCGGAGTCCAAGTGAAGGTGGCGCGGGCCAAACGGAAGCGATCGGTGGAGGTCATGACGACCTTGTCGCCTTGGAATTGCATGCGAACGCCGGTCAGTACCGGGCGGTTTTCTTCGCGGGAGACGGCAACGCACGCCTGGTTCACGGCCTGAACGAAAGTCGGGGCATCGACTTGGCCGAGCATGGCCGGTACCACAGGCAGATCCGGGTACTCGGTGTCGGGCATGAGCTGCAAGGTGAACTTCGACTTGCCGGACGTGATGGTCAGCGTGGAGCCGTCGGTGACCAGGTACGTTTTCTCCGAACGCAGCGATTTGGTGATATCGGCCAGCAGCTTGCCCTGAACCAGTACGGAACCGGCTTCGTCAACGCCGGCTTCGATGTGGTGGCGAGCGGAAATCTCGTAGTTGAAGGCGGAGAATTGCAGCGTTCCGTCAATGGCTTCCAGCTTGACACCAGCGAGAATCGGGTTGGAGGGACGTGCGTCGATGACTCGGGAGGTCCAGGCTACGGCGTCGGCCAGGGCTGCAGTATCGATTTCGACTTTCATGTGTGATTGTTCCCTTCGTCGGATTGGCTGAGAAATATTCTAGCCGTTAGGTGGCGAACTTACGTACGCTGGATGACCGGCTGTTACTATGGCGATGATGCTTTTCACGTAACTGAGTAAGTAATCGCCATAATAAGGCCGGTGGATAGTGTGGATAAGTAGGGCTGAGCCCTACAACTGCAACGGTTCATAAGTCCCTGAAAATTGTGGACAAATTCTGCATGGCTTGTGGATAAGTGGGCGAGTTTTCCACAGCCAGTTCGTCGAATTTGAGTTTTCCACATCGAGGTCGCGGTTATGCACGAGTTTTCCACAACAAAACAGTGGGTAATCCACGAGTTATCCGCCGAGTTTACCCACATCTGTGCACAACTATGTGGATAACTTTTTTGGTTTTCGCACTTTCGCACGGCGTGTTGAAGACTGTTTTTCGTCGAGGAGAATCGATTCTGGAGACCGTTTTCGGCACTTTTTCCGTCTCGCTCGCCCAAACCCGCAAAATCGGTCCTCAGAATCGATTCTCTCGTTTCATGGTTTTTTTGCGTGTTCCCCTTCGAAACTCCCCTCAGTCGTCTGCGCCGACAGATCCCCTCACAAAGGGGAGCCATGAGGAATCTAATGTCTCGAATCCGTTGCCTCGACGTATCCACCAGAATCCGCCTGAGCAACCAAAAACGGCACTTTTCGGAAAGTCAGTCCAAAAAGTGCCGTTTTTCGTCTCTCAGAAGCGTTGTGTCAGTTGGTGTTGCTTTGCTTGAGGCGAACCGTGAGCTCCATAACGTAGTTATAGATCTCCTGTTTTTGCTGCATTCGGTCACTGATTCGAGTGCAGGCATGCATTACTGTGGTGTGATCGCGTCCGCCAAAGACCTGGCCAATATCCATCAGGCTCATACTGGTCATTTCGCGAGCCAGATACATGGCGATCTGACGAGGAACAGCCACGTTTTTGGTTCGTGATTTACCGACAAGATCCTCAAACGTCAGGTGGAAGTACTTCGCCACCTGACTGATGATGTCCGTGGGCTTGATTTCCACATCGGTGGTGAAGAAGTCCTGCAACGTCTGCTCGGCCAAGGCGCGGGTCACCGGCTGATTACTCAGCGAGGCCACGGCCGTAACACGGGTTAGCGCGCCTTCGAGTTCACGAATGTTCTCGGTGAAGCGTTCGGCGATGAGGTCCAACACATCGCTGGGGATTTTCGAGCCGTTCATCGAGGCGATCATGCGAAGAATGGCGATTCGGGTCTCCAGATCCGGCGGCTTGACGTCTACGGTCAGGCCGGATTCGAAGCGCGAGATGAGTCGAGCCTCGAAACCCTTCAAATTCTTGGGCGCTACATCGGAAGCAATGACAATACGCTTATTTGCCTGATGCAGTGCATTGAACGTATGGAAGAACTGATCCAAGGTGGCTTCCTTGCCGCCGAGGAACTGGATATCGTCAATAAGCAACACATCAACCTGTCGGTATCGACGGTTGAATTCAGCAATCTGCCCCTGGCTTTGGTTCGGGTTTTGCAGCGCGTCAATGAATTCGTTCGTGAATTCCTCAGACGTGACGTATCGAACCTTCAGCCCGGGATCCTTGACCAGTGCATAGTTGCCGATGGCGTTCAGCAAGTGGGTTTTGCCCAGGCCCGATCCGCCATAGATACACAACGGGTTGAAATCCTGCCCGGAACCTTCGGCCACGGCCAGTGCGACCGTACGGGCAAAACGGTTGGAATCGCCGGGCACGAAGGAATCAAACGTGAAGTTCTTATTGAGATGAGTCTCGGGATCGCGATTCATCTTCTGCTGACCGACCGGGAACTGCGGCTCGGTGGCGGGCATCGGTTCCCGCGGTGCGGCTGCCGGCTTTGCACCATAGGATTCTTTACCGAATTCGGCGACAGTCGGAGAAATTTCCGAAGGATATGGCTGCGCCGGCTTTGCCTCCGAAAGCGGTTCGGGCTCGGTTTTCGGCACGACCTTGAACGCGGGAAACATATTTTCGCCGGTTACCGTACGCAATGCCTGAAGCAGGGAATCGTTCAAATCACCCTGAATGGCTTGAAGCGTGTCGTTGTTGTCCACACACAGCACGATGGTCGAACCGAAGACGCCTTCAGGAACAACGCCTTCCAACCAGCCTTTTTCTCGTGGGCTGAGCGAAGCGCTGTGTTTGAGCACCGTCAGCGTGTCTGACCAGATGTGGGCGGCCTCGATTACGGGGTCGCCGGAAGCGTTAACCATGGTGGCCCCTTCTGTCGCTGTGGCGAAATACGTACAACAGATAATATTTACTCTGGTTTAGACAAGTTATCCACCGTGTCGCGTGTTGAAATAACTGGATTGTGAATAACAAACATGTAATTTGTGGATAACTTTTGGCCGTGAATGGTTGGTATTCCGCCGATTATAAGAGATTTGGGGCGTGTCTCGCAACGTGTCGAAATGTGAAAATACTCCGTCCGTTTTGACTTGAGGGTAGGGGTGAGAGTACTTTGGTATAGCTTGACTCACGTGAGGGCAGCGCGAAGCGTTGCCGAATAGACCTAGGAGCAATGGATTATGAAGAGGACGTTCCAGCCGAACAACCGTCGTCGCCACATGAAGCACGGCTTCCGCCTGCGCATGCGCACCCGTTCTGGCCGTGCGGTGATCAACCGTCGCCGTGCCAAGGGCCGCAAGACCCTCTCCGCCTGATCATTCCGATCAGTGCCACAGGCATAGTCGAGGTGGAGAGGCTTCAAAGCCATCGTGATTTCGTCACCGTGCTGAAACGCCGGCGCAAAGCAGGTGGCAAGGATATCGTCGTGCACTATTTGGTGCCCGACGACCATCATGATGATGACGACCGGACGGTGCATCGCCGTTTGGGATTAGCTGTCTCCAAATCGGTAGGACATGCGGTCACCCGTAATACGGTGAAGCGTAGGTTTCGTGTATTGGCCAGAGCCCATGAGGATCTGCTGCCCGCGCATTGCGATATCGTTTTGCGCGCCAAGCCCAGTGCAGCGACCGCATCGTTCGCTTCGCTAGATCAGCAGATCGCGAAGGCTTTTGCCACGGTGGCGCATAAGGTGGCTGAGGCATGACAGCTTCTTTCAAGGCGGTGATGATTGGTGGGGTGCGCTGGTATCAACAGCACATCTCGGCAAACACACCGCCTTGTTGCAAGTATTATCCAACGTGCTCGAATTATGCCATTGAGGCATTGGAACGGTATGGCGCGTTCAAAGGGGGAGTGCTCGCCGTGCTGAGATTACTGCGTTGCCGGCCGTGGAGTCGTGGGGGAATCGACGATGTTCCACAACGGTATTCCGTTTTTTACAGGTTTTCGTGGTCGAAGGCTCATGAAGAGCCTCGACTGACACCATTGGCCACAACCCAAAGAGAGGCCCAACGATGAACTCAAATGAATTTCTGCTTGATAGCGGGTTTTGGGGATTTCTATATAAAATCCTGACTCCCGTTGAGTGGTTGCAGACCTGGATCATGAAGATCGTGCATGACTTCTTCGTGATGCTGGGCGTGAGCCCGATTGGTGTCTCATGGGTGCTTGCCATTATCATCCTGGTGCTGGTGGTGCAGGCTTGTATCTTCCCGCTGTTCTACAAGCAGATGAAGTCGATGCGCAAGATGCAGGCATTGGCGCCGAAGATGCAGCGTATTCAGAACAAGTACAAAGGCAAGACGGATCAGGCTTCCAGGGAGGCCATGAGCCGTGAAACCATGAAACTGTATCAAGACAATGACGTCAATCCGGCTGGCTCCTGCTTGCCTATGCTCATTCAGGGCCCGGTGTTCATGTCCATGTTCTATACGCTGTCGGCCATTCCATACATTGCCAACGGTAAACGCGATGCGTTGGGCGCGTTCGACGTAGCAACCGCCAAGCAATTCACCCAAACCGATGTGTTCGGCATTGTCAGCGTGACCGATAACTTCACCAGTGCTGCCGCTAGTGGCAAGGCGGTCATCGGTATCTTCGTGTTCCTGATGTGTTTCTGCCTGTGGTTTATGCAGTACTTCAGCATGAAGCGCAACATGGCAGCTGCTTCGATGAACAAGCAGACCGAGACCATGCAGAAGGCTATGCTGTGGCTCTTCCCGGTGATGTACATCTTCTCCGGTGTCGCCATGCCGTTCGCCGTGCTGGTCTACTGGCTGACCAACAACGTGTGCAACCTCTGCCGCACATTGTGGCAGGTGTACGCATTCCCGACCCCTGGCTCTCCGGCTGCGGCGGACAAGGAGAAGCGCGATCATCGTAATGAGAATGCTCGCCGCGCAAAGGCCGGCCTGCCCTCTCTGGAAGAAGAAGCATTGGCCAAGGCCAAGGAAGAGGCCGAGCGTAAGGCCACTCAGGGCTATCAGCGTCAACAGCCCGTGCGTAAGCGCAAAAAGAAGTGACGACTATGTCGGTGCGAGTTCGATGTTTCACGTGAAACATTCAACACGCACCGACATTACTTTCTCTGTTCGGGGGAGCAGGGCTTAGACTTGGAATTCAAACACGACATGAAGGAGTAGCGTATGGCACAGGATGACGTGAAGTCGATCGACCAGCTCAACGAAGAGGCTGACATCGCCGCGGATTACCTTGAAGGCCTACTGGATATCGCCGACTATGAGGGCGACATTGAGATGGGCGTGCGTAATGACCGCCCCACCGTGCAAATCGTTGCTGATGACGATACTGACATCAAACATCTTATTGGCCGTAATGGTGAAGTCGTTGATGCTCTGCAGCAATTGACTCGTCTGGCTGTACAGCAGAAGACCGGCGAGCGTTCTCATCTGATTGTGGATGTCGACGGTTTCCTGAAGCGCAAGCGTCAGCACCTCCGTGATATCGCCTTGGATGCCATTGACGCAGTGAAGGATTCCGGCGAGCCGTATGACTTGAAGCCGATGAATTCCTTCGAACGTAAAGTCGTTCACGATGTGGTTCGGGAAGAGGGGCTGAAGTCTCGCTCGCACGGTGAGGAGCCTCATCGTTACGTGACGGTGTATCTCAAGAATAGAGTCGAGGATACCGCCGAAGACGACGAGCTTGATCAGGAGTAATTGCTCGGCGAGTTTTTTTGAGATGACAGGGACGTTCGACGGATGTCGTCTTTGAACAAACTAAAGTGACCGCATGGAGAATGGCGTCGTAATGAGCGGCGCCATTCTCCATGTTGATTGTTTCACGTGAAACATGGTGAGGGAGATGGCTATGACGGATCAGCTGCAGGGGTCACCTGTACTTGCTGAGGTCTTGGGTGATGCGTTGCCGAAGTTGGAGCGTTTCCATGCCAAGATTGCCGAAGAGGGTGAACCTCGTGGATTGATCGGCCCCCGTGACGTCGATATCATTTGGGAACGGCATATTCTGAATTCCGCTGCGATTGTGCCGTACGTTCGGAATGCGACGAATGGTATTCGCTTCAAAACAGTTGCCGACGTCGGCAGTGGTGGTGGTTTTCCTGGATTGGTGGCTGCCGCGTGTTTGCCGGATCATGACTTCACGCTGATTGAACCGATGGAGCGGCGAATCGAATGGTTGCATGAATGTGTTGGCCTGATGCAACTGCAGAACGTTGAGATTATTCGTGGACGCTCCGATGCCGTCATCCAGCAGGTACGGAAGCGGGAAATTCATCCGTTCGCTGTTGTCACGTGTCGTGCGGTTGCTCCTATGACCAAACTCTCTGGCTGGACGTTGCCGTTGCTGAAACCGTCAGGACAGTTGATCGCACTGAAGGGACGGTCTGCTCAGGCTGAAATCGACAAGGCTGGCAAGGAGATTGCAAAATTCGGTGGTCGTCGTCCACGCGTCGTTGAGGCGGCTGTCGGACCGGATCTTGAGCCTACCCACGTGGTGATTGTGGATAAGCGATGAGTGGAGTACTGATTGAGTTATCCACATTTCCATATGTGCGTAAAAGTTATCCACATTTTTACGGGACGATGTGCAGAATGATGAAAACACTGATTTTTCAATGTTTTTCGTCTGCGAATACATAATCTAACACTCAACGTCATTCACACTTATCCACACTTATCCACATTGCATATCGCAATTGTGGATAACGAGCATCATGTCCATACGAATGAGAACACTGGAACTTACGTCTGTGCAAGGAGGAGCGATGTCCACCAAGGATCATCAGTCGGAACCTATAGAATCGGCTTCCGAAACGCTTCAGCGAATATTCGATGGTCACGGTTCAGTGCTTGGCAGCCAGATGGCTGATGAAAGCTCACGCTACGATGTACTCAAGAAAACCGATTTCCCCAAACCTCAACGTACCCGTCGTATTGCCGTGGCCAACCAGAAGGGGGGAGTGGGTAAAACCACATCCACGGTAAACACCGCTGCGGCGCTGGCGAACAAGGGCGCGCAGGTGTTGGTCATCGATATGGACCCGCAGGGCAATGCCTCTACGGCGTTGGGTGTATCTCATGCATCGGGAGAGCCCTCGGTCTATGACGTTATCGAGGGGCGTTCCGATCTGGGTGATGTTATCACGGTCTGTCCTGATTTTCCCACACTTGATGTTGTGCCTGCATCAATCGATCTCAGCGGTGCCGAGTTGGAAGTGGCTGATCTGCCCAACCGAAACACATTGTTGAAGGAGGCCTTGGACCTCTACCTGCGTCAATCAGATAAACACTATGATTACGTGTTCATTGATTGCCCGCCCAGCTTGGGCCTCTTGGTCATCAACGCCATGTGTGCAGTGACCGAGATGCTGATTCCTATCCAGGCTGAGTATTACGCATTGGAGGGTCTTGGCCAGCTGATTAACACGATTGGTTTGGTGCAAGAGCATTTCAATCCCGTACTGCTGGTGTCCACCATGCTCGTCACGATGTTCGATCGCCGAACGTTATTGAGCCGTGAAGTATATAACGAGGTTAAGGGACACTATCCCAGCATTGTGCTGAATACCACCATCCCGCGTTCAGTCAAGATCTCCGAAGCGCCGAGTTTCTCCCAATCGGTGATTGCCTATGATCCTCGTGGCATAGGTGCCATATCGTATGGTGAAGCAGCTTTGGAAATCGCACAGCGTTCGCAACAAGTCCTTGACACCATTGATGCGAGGAGGAACAAGTAATGGCATCAAAATCACGACTTGGTAAGGGCCTTGGCGCTTTGTTCCCCACATTGCCAGGGGAGGAGCCGGTGGCGGAGCAGCCCGCAATGATTGCGGAGGATTCGTCTACTCCGGAGGCCACTGCTGACATAACCCCCGCCAAGAAGGCTACTGCCCAGCAGGAATCAAAACCTGCCGTGCCTCAGACGATATCGTCCAGCAAGGCAGTCAAGAAAGCCGCCGGTAAACGCGCATCCATGCCCGCATTGGACACCATTACTCATCCTAGCGACCTGTTTTTCGGTACGGAGAAACCTCAAACCGGTAAGGTCGCCGCACCTCAGCAGGGCGGCAAGTCGTCTGCGTCTCAGACGGCACATCGTACATCCGTCACTGTCAAAGATGTTTCACGTGAAACATCTTTGACTGCATCGGCGGCAAAGACCGCTGACACAGATAAGAAGGACGAGCTCAAGCCGGTAGCCGGTGGTTATCTGGCTGAACTCAAACTGTCTGATATCGGGCCCAATGCACATCAGCCTCGTACCATCTTCGACGAAGATGAGTTGAATGAGCTGTCTGCTTCCATTAAGGAAGTTGGTGTGCTGCAACCGATAGTCGTGCGCAAGCGTCCGGCAAGCCAGATTGCTGCGGCCAAAGCCGCCAAGCACGACGAGACGGAATCCAGCACGAATCCGTTTGCCGGTCATTTGGACAGCCCGTATGAGCTCATTATGGGTGAACGCCGTTGGCGTGCTTCTCAGTTGGCTGGGTTGGAGACGATTCCCGCCATCGTCAAAACCACTGCGGATGATGATATGCTCCGCGATGCATTGCTGGAAAACTTGCACCGTGTGGCCTTGAATCCGCTGGAAGAGGCGGCTGCCTACCAGCAGATGATTGAAGAGTTCGGGTTGACACAAGTACAACTGTCCAAGTCGGTGTCCAAGTCTCGCCCGCAAATCGCCAATACCTTGCGACTGCTGAACCTGCCGGCTTCTGTGCAAAAGAGAGTGGCTGCCGGTGTGCTATCGTCCGGTCATGCGCGTGCGCTATTGGGCCTGAGCGATCCGGAGGAAATGGACAAGCTGGCTTCTCGTATTATTGCGGAAGGTCTTTCTGTACGCAGCACCGAAGAAATCGTCGCCATGAAGATTGCGTCGGGGGAGCAGCCGAAGAAGCCTAAGACGTCTAAGACCAATCCTTGGGTTGGTTCCGCCATCCAGCAGAGTTTGGAAAATCATTTCGATACCAAGGTGTCGATTAAGGGCAGCACCAAGCATGGTCGCATCGAAATCGTCTTTTCGTCACCAGAGGATATGGATCGCATCCTGCAGCTGCTGGTGCCGAGCCAAGGCGATGCCGATTCCAAATGGGTGTAACACGATAAGAACATTCGTGTTGTCGCCGGCATTATTGCTGTGCAGTGCGTTGTATGCGCAAGACGTTATAGCCTCTGCGTGATTCCTGGCAGGGGCGTATGCCCGCGCTGTAGCCCCTGTCGCAATAGAAAACCCCTCAGGCTGGAGGGACAATCACACATCGTGATTCTCCGTCGCCTGAGGGGTCTTTCTATGCCTTTGACCGATACGTACTATCCAAGGGCGGCATGCTGTAACACTGACCTAGCGTTGCTCCTATGTCACAGGCAGCAGCCAGAACAGCAAGCCACCATCAGTCCGCCACCATCAGTCCGTAAGATAGGCCTGCGTATCCAGCGCTGCACGGCAGCCCATGCCCGCTGCGCTGATCGCTTGACGATAAGTACGATCCACGCAATCGCCTGCAGCAAAGATGCCTGGCGCACTGGTCACCGTGCTGGCACCCTGCACCACGACATATCCATCATCGTCACGGTCCACAACACCGGCCGCAAAATCAGTGGCTGGCGTATGACCGATAGCCACGAATACGGCGTTGGTGTCCAGCGTGCTTTCTTCTCCGGTCACCATATTACGTACGGCGATGCTGCTGACACTGGCCGGTGCTACAGCCGGTCGTTTGAGCGTCAAGCCAGGAATGGCAATAGGTGCACCGGTGTTCTGTGTGGGGGAGGAGGTGCCGGTAATGGAGGTCACCACTGTGTTGGTCATCAGAGTGATGGTCGGATTGGCTTTGGCTCGGTCCACCATGATCTGCGAGGCGCGGAAGCTATCGCGTCGGTGAATCAAGGTGACCGAAGAACCGAACCGGGTCAGGAATAATGCCTCTTCAAAAGCCGAATCGCCACCGCCTACGACCACGATAGGCTTGTTCCTGAAGAAGAAGCCATCGCAGGTGGCGCAGTACGAGACGCCATGTCCGGACAGCTCCTGTTCGCCGGGCACCCCAAGCTTACGGAATGACGACCCTGTGGCGATGATAAGCGACGATGCCTCCAATTGGGAGTCATCGGAGAGTGTTACACGATAGGTCGGCTTGACCGAATCACTCTCACACGCCTCGATGGAAGAGACATCGTCTGCGATATAGGTTGTACCGAAGCGCTTGGCCTGTTCCTTCATGCGATCCATAAGATCCGGGCCAAGAATACCTTCCGGGAATCCGGGGAAGTTCTCCACCTCAGTGGTGTTGACCAACTGTCCACCTGGCGACAACGCACCAGTGACCATAACAGGATTGAGACCTGCGCGGCCAAGATAGATGGCGGCCGTGTAGCCAGCGGGACCAGAACCGATAATGATGACGTTATGTTTCACGTGAAACATTGTCACACCCCCATACGATATTCCGTGTCATTCAGCCAGATGCGAAGAAGGGGCGGTACCGTCGAATGTATGCGAACGGTACCGCCCCTTCTTGGGTCAGTTATCGGCATAGATGACGATTAGAAGACCTCCACCTTTTCGATGTACAGCTGGTTCTGCGGCAGGCTATCCGATGGCACCCACAGCAGCAGATCCTGCGTCTTGACGGCTTTGGTGAACTTCACCTCAGTAGTGCCACCTTCAGCAAAGGTGAATTCGGCCACCTGCTTGCCTTGAGTGGGGTCCCCAGTGGTATTTGCGCGAATATAGCCCTTACCACCGGATGTGCGGATGGTGATAACCATGCGGTACGCATCCTGCGGCTGGTCAAGGTGCATGTAGTATGCGTACCCGGATTGGCCGCCAGGATTCGACAGGAAGTTGGCGCTGGAAATCGTAAACGCCGTGTTGTTCTCATGGCGCGGTTGCGGAGCAGCGCTGGAATCCTTATCGCCGGACTTCTTGGCCTTGGTCTTCTTGGACGACGAATCAGCAGTCTCGGACTTCTTGGACTTGGTAACGCCCACCGCATCCACAATGATAAAGTGGTCCTTGTTCTCGGTGGCCGAGGGGGTCACCTTTTGCAGGTTGTCCTTGCTGAGGGTACGGGTACCCCGGCCCTTCATCTGCTCAAAATAGTTCTTGCTGCGTACATCCCGCATGAAAATCAGGCACTCGATGGGTTTGACATCGGTGCCGGTGGCAATCATGTCCACTGTGACCGCAATACGGGGATTGTAGCCATTGCGGAACTCACTGAGCACACCCTCCGGATTCTCGGCGGAGTAGGTAATCTTTTTACAGAACTCGTTTCCCTCGCCGAATTCCTCCCGGACAATCTGGATGATGTCGTCGGCGTGGCTGTCTGTTTTGGCAAAAATCAGAGTCTTAGGGACTTCCTTACGCCGTGGGAACAGCGTGGTAAACAAGTTGTCCCGGAATGTGCG
>ENA-OPAH01001451-OPAH01001451.1-human-gut-metagenome-genome-assembly--contig:-NODE-1451-length-15335-cov-3.966034_pt1 | contig 15335 bp, 9 predicted proteins | sample MGYA00241050_ERZ501416 | MGnify/ENA primary metagenome ERZ501416 (study PRJEB25962, sample SAMEA2042632) | human gut metagenome | biome: human gut; feature: human-associated habitat; material: faeces... | reverse complement strand
AGATTTCTTGCAAAAATCATGGAAGAAACACCGGGACTTGGTGTGGAACCTATGCCGTGTAAGTGGGATGAGGTTGCCTGCCGTGCTGCCGGCTTCCCAGCAAGGAAAGATTATTTTATTTACTATTATTCCTTTATGCGACCGGGCTTCCGAGACTTCTACTTTGATGATACTACAGAGTATCAGGTGGAAATTATCGATACCTGGGAAATGACTGTTACAGATGGAGGAATTCATAAAGGAAAGTTCCGCGTGCAGCTTCCTGGAAAAGAGTATATGGCAGTGCGATTAAAAGCAAAAAAATAGAACGTTAAGAAAAAAGATGGTGCACAACCATCTTTTTTCGTGAAATAAATTATCTCAAAATGTATATGTGTTTATTGTAGCCAGATCTTGTTCTAATAGAAATCAAGGACAGACACTATCAACAAACGTAGCCTTCACCAGATATTCAGCAGGAGGAGTATCGTATTGGATTGTGTTAGTCAATAACTTGACACATAGCTTGGAAATTGCGGGAATATCCTGCACAATGTGGGAAACCCGAGAATCGTCACTATAATCAAATGCGCATACCTGATATTGGTTCCATAAATGATTCTGTGTGAGAATTCGAGAAACGTAACGTGCCATCTCATGATTGACGAAAAATATCCCATCTATATGAGAGTGCTCATTTAAAAATTGTCGAATGATCGCTTCCTTTTCCTCGCTGCTTTCTACAGAAAGTGGAATAGGACAGATGTTTTCTGTGTTCCACGGGATAAAGTTTTTCAGAAGAACATCACGGAAACCGGCAAGTCGCTCCGCAGTTACAGTGTTACTGCTGTCAGGAGAAAGAAAAACAATGTTGCGGCAGCCTTTTTGAATTAAGGATAAAACTGCAGTTTGGGTTACATCATAATTATCTGTACGAACAATATTACTGCGAATTCCTTTCAGATACCGATCCACTAGAACGAAGGGGAACTTCTCCAGAGCAAGGCGAAGAATTGCTTCATTATAAAGTTCATGCTCTGCGGGAAAAATAATCATTCCTTTTACGCCTTGTAAGCGTAGCTTTTCAATGATGGCGGCCTCTTGCTCCTGATTTTCTCTGGTAATCGACAGGGAAAGGGAATAGCCAGCAAGATTGATTTCCCGTTCCAGGGTATCGAGAAGTTGTTGGTCAATTCCGGTTTTCATGGTTGGAAGAATCAGACCAATGGTATTGGAAGAAAAACGGCTGGTTCTGGAATAATTTTGTGCATATTCGGGAATGCGAAGCAGGATTTCCTGGGAATTTACAAAAGTTCCTTTTCCCTTGATTCGTACCAGATATCCCTTATCCGCAAGCTCTGTAAGTGCATTCTTGGAAGTGATGGAGCTGACATGGTATGCTTCTGAAAGCTCATGTTCAGACATTACGCGATCATTAGGGCGTAAAGTTCCGTTGGATATTTTTTCAAGAATATCCTCAATAATCTGTTTGTAAAGTGGAAGGCTCTTTTTCATGGAAAACATCCTTTCATATATTAAATCTAATATGGTAAAATTTATTCTCGGATATAACAAAAATCACTGATTTTGTATCTGCTATTTACAGAATAGAGATATAAAAATAATGCCTAATTTCACGGAAACCATGCTTTAATCTAAATTTAGTATAAAATGCTATATACATAAATAATATATTAAATTTAGTATATTATATCACAGATATTAAGATTATAATGACATTAGAAAAGGAAAAGGAGTGAGGATTTTGAATCATAAAAGAAAAAACAGTAAGAGAAGGGCAGCATTTGTATTCATCGCACCAGCAATGTTTTTCCTGTTTGTTTTTTCAGTAATTCCGATGATGTATTCATTCGGAATTAGTTTTCTGAGCTACAACATGTCTATGGCGGAAGACACCATACACTTTACTGGATTTGATAACTATATTGGCGTTCTGACTAACAAGCAGTTTTTGGATTCAGCATTGTGGACTTTTAATTTTACCATCTCCGCAGTTGCTTTGAATGTAATACTTGGTATGGCATTAGCACTGCTTCTTACATCTGGATATAGTAAAAGAATTTCAAAAGTATGTAAGACGATTTTTACTATGCCGATGATGATTGCGCCAATTGTAACAGCGACCATTTGGAAATTGATTTTTTCTCCGATTTATGGTGTGTTGAACGGAATTCTTGTTACGTTTGGATTCGAACGAGTGAATTGGATGGCAGAAACCATTCCTGCAAGAATTGCATTGGTTATTGTTGAGGTTTGGGCGACTACACCATTATGTATGCTGATTTTTATTGCAGCATTGCAGACTGTTCCGGATGATCTTCTAGAGGCAGCAACAATTGATGGAGGAACCTTCCCCCAGAAATTTACGAAAGTGATTTTGCCGTTGATTCGCAATTTTATTGCGTTGGTAGTTACAATGAGATTTATGGATGCGATTCGTATGTTTGATATTGTTTATAACTTGACAAATGGTGGACCAGGAACTGCAACTGAAACTTTGGCTTCCACCATCTACAAAATGGCCTTCCGTTACTACAACGTAGGAGAAGGTTCAGCAGGAGCATTTATCTTTTTTATATTAATTATGCTGTTTTCATTATTATTTGTGAAAATACTTGGAACAAATGAGTCAACCGGGAGGGAAGAAGCATGAAGAAAAACTGGTATAGAAATTTTCTGACGATGCTTGCGTTGCTGGCATTGGGACTGTTATTTTTCTTTCCTTTGTATTGGACGTTTATGACATCCTTTAAAACAACGGCACAGATCTTTGTAGAGAAACCTATCTTTTTTACTAAGGAATTTTATACAGGAAACTATGCGGAAATTTTTCAGAAATCTCATGTAGCACAGTTTTTTATAAACAGCATCATTGTTGCTGGCTGCACCACCTTTATTTCACTGGTTCTGGCAACTATGGCCGGATTTGGATTTAATCGTTACAATTTCAAAATGAAGGCTATCTTACAAAATTCAGCACTGATTGTTCGTATGATCCCGGCACTTGTTTATACGATTCCATACTATATTATTTACAGTAAGTTGCATTTGCTGGATACATTACTGGGACTGATTCTGGCGTATATATCGTTTGCATTGCCATTGGCAATCTGGCTTGCAATTAACTTTTTTGCAGAGATTCCAAAAGAAGTTTACGAGTCGGCTGAGATGGATGGCTGCTCCGAATATAAGCTTTACTGGTATATTGCAGTTCCGTTGGTAAAAGCGGGAATGGTTGTAATTGCAATCCTTGTGTTCATTGGTGCATGGAATGAATTTGGGCTCGCACTTGTGCTTTAGGCATCCGATGCAAAGAAAACTCTTCCAATAGGTATTGCCTCTATGATCCAGAGTAATAAGGATACACCGTCTGGCTCGCTGGCGGCAGCTGGTATGATTGCAATGATCCCGGCAGTTATTTTATCCTTGACAACCCAGAAGTACATTGTAAAAGGTACAATGGCAGGTGCTGTAAAAGGCTGATCACAGAGAAAAAATAATAAAATATAATAAATGGAGGTATTTCTATGAAAAAGAAACTTTTATCACTGGTATTGGCAACAGTCATGGTTACAGGAACCGGAGCAACCGTATGGGCATCCGGGGATGGCGAAGTTATTGAAAAATATGGAACCGAACTTACAAACCTTGACCTGGATGGAACACTTCACGGACAGTATGAAGGACAGTCTATTGTAATTCCTGTAATGTCCGGAGATTTCGAAAAAGCTATCAATGATGTTGTTCCTATTTTTGAAGAGCTTTCAGGAGCTGAGGTAACAGTCGAGAGTGTTCCAGGAGAACAGTTCACGGACAAGTTGCAGCTGGATTTAAATAACACAAAACGCTATGATGTTGTTCTTGCACCAATTGCGTTCCTTCACAGCTTTGCAGCGTCTGATAAAATTGAACCCCTTCAGCCATTGATCGATGAGTATGCATGTGATTCCTATGATACATCTGATTTTATTCCTGCTCTGTTTGAGACCTATGGAATTTATAAGGATACGCTTTATGCGGTTCCGTACAAACCGGATGTAGAGCTTCTTTTTTACAGAAAGGATCTGTTTGAGGATGAGGCAAATCAGGCTGCATTCAAAGAGAAATATGGCCGTGACCTGACTGTTCCGGAAACAAATGAAGAGTTAATGGAAGTTGCTGAATTTTTCACAAAGTCTGAAAACCCGGATTCTCCAGTAGATTATGGTTATTCTACAAACATGCTGAAGGGTACCACAAGACTTCTGTTTTATAACAGAGGTGGTGATGATGTAGATGATCATGGACAGCCAAACATGAATAATGAGGCTGGTCTGGAAGCATTAAATCGCGTAATAGAACTTGGTAAATATGCACCAGCAGAATGGATGCAGATGGGATGGGACGAGGCAAATCAATTTTTTGCAAATGGAAATGCAGCTATGATGGAGCAGTGGCCAGGATTATGGTCTACATGCCAGTCAGAAACTTCTGCCGTAAAAGGTAAAATTGGCGTTGCTGCAGCACCAGGACATACACCAGTACTTGGAGGATGGGGCGCAGGCGTATCCGCATTCAGCCAGAACAAAGAGCTTGCATTCAAATTCCTTGAGTTCATTACTTCCAAAGATGGCGAGCTGTTAAAAATTGGGAATACTATGGATCCATGCCGCACATCCACATATGAAATTCCAGATGTAGCCGCATCCAGTGAGTTATATGCAGCACTTATGGAATCTCTTGGATATGCAAAAACACTTGCTGATGTAGATGTTCCTTACATTTCTTCCAAGCTTTGTGATGTTATGGAGCTGCATTTACAGGAAGCAATTTCAGGAACAGCAACACCTGAGGATGCACTTGCAGATATTGAAAGTGAATTCAAAGACGAAATGGAAAAAGCTGGAATCGAATAAGAAAAATAAGTAATAAGTTAAGTCTGGGGCTGTCTATGAGCTGTTTTATAAGGCAGCCTCTGTTTTTTAGGAGATACGGGATGAAAGAATTTAGACCGGAAGACTGGCATTTTTTTAATATGAATAGTCCAGCTGATCTACAGGCAGAATATAAAAACGGGCAGGTTAAAATAAAAGAGTATGCGCCCTATCGTGACGGACATATGCTGGTTTCTGCTTCAAATTTTGATCTGATAGAGAAGATAGAATTATATATAGAGATTTGTAAGGTAGAAGCTGGAGTGGCAATTGGTTTGTATTTTGGGAATGGTGGCTACGAAGACTATTTGTCGATAACTGCTTGTCAGAACAGAGTCGGGATAAGAGTCCCAAACGGAGTCCCGGTTGGAGATACATTCCGTCAGGAAGGTCCACTGCGGGAGTATGAGATTGCGGGCTGTGAGTATTTTATTTCACAACTTGTAAGTTTGGGATTTTCTATGGAAAATTCTATGCTTCAGATATTCGCCAACGGAGAAAAAATATTGCAGGATATTCCTATAATATTGCCATTTGCAGTGAGTCGTATGCCGGCAGTATTTGTAAAAGCAGTAAACGAAGGTGGAAAAAACAGGGAAAGTCAGGTCATTTTGGGAACATATGATCTCCGTGGAAAGAAGGCTCCAAATCCCGAAAAAATATCTGTGGATGTAGAGTTTTGTGGCCCGTCTAAAGAGAAAAAAACATATTCGAAGTGGGAAAGAGAAAATATACCACAGGAACTTTTGAAAAGAAACCTGCCATATGTGGGGCTGAACGGGGAATGGGAATTTTCTTTTCAATCGTCAGAAGAATTTCCCATGCGGATTCAGGTACCTTTTTCCTGGCAGTCGTTACTTGCTTTTGGAAAAGAAAAATATGTAGATAGTGACAGGCTTTATCAGGCTGATACCAGATTCTGTACGGCTTCAGAAACTGGTGAATGTGGGTGGTATCGTCGACATTTTGTGCCACAGTGGGATGGAGATACAGAAATTGTTTTCGCAGCAGTAAGCGGAACTGGAAGGGTATGGCTGGATGGAAAACTTCTGGGCTGTATTGTTGATTCTTACAATTCATCCATATTTTTTGCCCCGAATTTAGAAAAAGGAAAAGAATACACTTTACTTGTAAAAGTGGAGTATGAACATAGCAATAAAGAATGTTGTAACGGAAAACAGGGATTTTGGTTTACGGATGCTCCGGGAATCTGGCAGAATGTCTGGATCAGGAAAAGAAATCCAGTAATGGTTCAGGACTTACTTCTGGAAAATCAAAAATTGCAATTTCATGGAGAAAACGCAGATGTGCGACTTACAGCAAATGCTTTTCTGGATGTGAAAGGTCAGCTGATTAATCGGGTTTGGGGAGAAAAAGAGCTGCAGTTATCTGGCTACTACTCGGGTATATACCGGATGAATTTTCTGTATAGAAGTGAAATTACAACAGAGATAAGAGTTTTTTTGGACGAGCATTGTGTATACAGTCTGGAACTGGACAGTGTTCATGGAAAAGATATTTATGACCAGAAAAGCTTTTATATAAATCTTACAGGAAATGAGAAGAAACTGTATGTTATATGTGAGACAGCTTCATTTGAGCTCTGTGAGATCACAATGGAAAAAATATCTGAACTTCCCAAAATTCAGTTTTTCTGGGAAGATGAAACAGAAAGAGAATCAGCGATTCCAGCTATAGACCATGAAACTGGATCGCTAATTGCCAAAGTTGAGTTTCTGCTGAAAGATAGGCAGCTCTGGAAGCCTGGAACACCGGCATTATATACGTTATGTGCCCTGGTTAATGGTGAAGAAGAGTCCCTGGTAAAAAGGCATGTAGGGTTCCGGCAGCTTGGAGTTACACCTTATGATAAAGAAAAAGGAACATATGTCACTTTAAATAACCAAAAATATTATATACAGGGCGTTCTAGATCAAGGATATAACCCATGGGGGATTTATACTTATCCATGTCTTAGGGGAAATATACCTGGCAGTGCAGAATTCGATATACGGGCAGCGCAGGAGTGTGGCTATAATTTGATTCGTATGCATATTAAGGATAATGAGCCAGATTGGTACACTCTTTGTGATGAATTGGGAATGCCGGTTTGGGATGAGATTCCTGCGAATTTCTATGGAACCTCACAAGATCTTCATTGTCAGAGCATGCATAAAAGACAACAGAAAGCAGCAATCCGAAAACATAATTATCATCCATCAGTTGTAATCTGTTCTTTGTTTAATGAGTCATGGGGAATTACCGGGGATCATGAAAAAAGCCCCTGGGATGATAGAAAGGGACAGGCGCTTATTCGGGAAGGCACCATGCGGTACCGGAAAGCACGGCCGGAAGTTTTGGCAATAGACAATTCCGGTTACGGTAAAACCAGTCTTAGTCAAATTCTAGATTATCACAGTTATCCTTTGGGTTATGAGAATGCCAGAGAATTCTTTGGTCGGTTGGAAAAGATGAATTATCCTGGCTCAGTGTTTAACTGTTACAATCAGAAAATGAGTCAGCTGATGCAGAAGGAAGAAATTCGAAATCTTTTGCAAAAAACCTGTTCCCAGAATCTTCAGACTATGGATTTTGAAGGCGAAGAAGAACAAAAGGGACAGCCTGTTTTAATCAGTGAATTTGTACATACGGATCGGCAGGAAGAGCTGCTTCGAATTTTTTCAGGATTTGCAGGCTATATCAGGATGAATATAGCTTCTCAGGAAAACGAGGACACAAGTCCCTACACGGCACAGCGTGGAAAAAGAGATTTTGGATTTTTGAACCGAAAACTGGAGCACATATCTTATGCTTCCAGACATAAAACAGATCTTTTGTTTATGGATGCACCTTTGCTTACAAAGGTGAAAGTGGGAGAGCAAATTACCATTCCTGTTTATGTTTCCTTGTGGAGTGAAAAGTGGCAGAAAAATGATCCGGCAGAAATTTGTTTTTACTGGCAGGTGATTGAGGAAACTGGAGCGATTTCAGAGCATCTGGCAGAAGAAAAAATTCGGACAGTAGTGGAAAAAGAAAGTCCATATCTTGCAGGAAATGTCAGCCTGAAGGTTCCTGAGAAGGGAAAAGGTGCATATCTGTTTGCAGAGATTAGGAATCTGGCAAATGGAAATACTGAAGAAGCATCATGGCTTCAGTTTGAAATAGAAGGACTTTCCATGGAAAAGCCGTCGGAAATCTATCCGACTCGACCGGAGGAAGTTCAGGGATTCTTATATAAAGAAAAAGTACAGCTTCAGGATCGGGAATTGTTCTGGGGATTTGGGGCTGGTAAGGTATATTATAGAATCAAATGGCCAGGTGAGATGAAAAAACCGGCTCTGATAATGGAAATTTCCAGTTGTAATTGTATGAATGGAACGAAAGTGGAAAGAGAGGGCTTAAAGCCTGGAAACTTTGTGCTTTCATCAGGAGAGAGAAAGCTGGCAGAATTTTCTGCAAAGGCTCTTTCACAGAATCAGCTGGCATTATTTTCAAACAGCAGCAGTACTTCTGAAAGAACTGTTTCCGAGAGAAAAATGGGTATATATGGGTATGGTTCTCATGTGTGCATTCCCCTTCCGAAAGATCTAAATAATGGGAATGACTATGTTTCCCTGTGTCTGGAAGCTGGAAACGAGGGAATTGTTCTATATGGGAATAGGATGGGGCGTTACGGTTTCAATCCTGTAATCCTTGATTTGGATTGTAAAAAAGAAAGTGTTGATATTTGACGATGGAGGTGGTAGAACATGAAGTGCTATATTAAGGATTATCCTCGTCCACAGTTTGTTCGCAGCAGCTGGGAAAATCTGAACGGAGCGTGGAGGTTTCGATTTGATGACCAGAAAATAGGGAAAAAAGAGAATTGGTTTGATGGACTGAAGGAAAATCAGGAAATTATGGTTCCTTTTACATATGAGACAAAGGCAAGTGGAATCCAGGACGAAAAAGAGCATTCGTGCATCTGGTATGAACGTAATGTATCTGTGCGGAAAATGGAAGCAGAAAAGCTGTTGCTTCATTTTGAAGGTAGCGATTATGAGACAAAAGTATGGGTAAATGGATCTTTCGCAGGAGAACACACAGGAGGATATGAACGATTCTCTTTTGATATTACGGAACTTGTGCATAAGGGAGAAAACTGGATCAGTGTGTGTGTGGAGGATTCCAGGGAACGCATACAGCCAAGGGGAAAACAGAGATGGCTGAAAGAGAATTTTGGATGCTGGTATGTGCAGACTACGGGTATCTGGAAAACGGTATGGATGGAGTATATACCGGAATTCGGTCTTTCACAGGTGAAAATGACCCCGGATTTAAGGGATGACAGCTTGAAATTGGAATATACTTTTGATGCGTTACCTAAATTAAATGAAAACAGCCTGGAGATAGAGGCAAAAGTCTCTTTTAATGGAAAAATGGTAACCAGACAGATAAATCAAATACGAAAAAAGAAAACTGCTGTTATCATCGACCTAGATTTTCCAGATGAACAGGAGCCATGGGGAATTCACAGATGGACACCAGAAAATCCAGAATTATATGATATTGAATTTACTGTTCTTTTTAATGATAAGGAGATTGATAAGGTCGGCTCTTATTTTGGAATGAGAGAGATCAGGATTCAGGATGGAAATATTCTTTTAAATGGAATGCCTCTTTATCAGCGCTTGATTCTGGATCAGGGATATTGGGAGGATAGTCATCTTACCCCACCGTCTGAGGAAGCTCTGATTGAAGATATTGATAAGATTCATATGCTTGGCTATAATGGGCTACGTAAACATCAGAAAATTGAGGATGAGAGATTCCTTTACTGGTGTGATGTAAAAGGAATGCTGGTTTGGAGTGAAGCTCCAGCTGCTTATGAATATTCTGATGAAGCAGTTGAGAAGTTTACAAAAGAGTGGCTTCAGATTGTAAAACAGAATTACAACCATCCGTCTATTATTGTATGGACTCCGTTTAATGAATCGTGGGGCGTTCCGTGGGTAAAAACAGACAAGCGGCAGCAGGCTTTTACAGAGAGTATGTATTATCTGACAAAAAGTGTGGATTCCATGCGTCCGATAATTTCCAATGATGGTTGGGAACATACTACATCAGATATTCTTACACTCCATGATTATGAGGAATCAGGGGATATCATATATGCCCATTATTCCGAACACAAAGAGGAGATTCTTGCTGGAAAAGTCAGTCATTCTTCTGAAAAATTTGCTTTTGCAGAGGGACATGAATATGCCGGTCAGCCAGTAATCCTCAGTGAGTTTGGAGGAATTGCCTTTACTGGTGATGAGGCAGGCTGGGGATATGGAAATAAGGTAAAGGGAGAAGAAGAATTTCTGAAACGTTTTGAGTCTATTGTTTTTGCAGTGAAAAAATTACCATATGTGAGTGGCTATTGCTATACGCAGGTAACTGATGTACAGCAGGAAGTAAACGGACTTATGGATATTCGTCGAAACTTTAAAATTGATCCGGAAAAAATCCGACGCATTAATGAGATGCAGATTGGATCGGATAGAAAAAATGGGAAATAAGATGCCTGTTTATTAGAAAAAAGTGGGAGCTGCCAGTTAAAGGTCTATGGGCAACTCCCATTTTGGGATAGGTTATATTGTAAAATTTTAACACATATGGTAGAAATTCTATTTCACTTCCTTCATCCGCACTGCCATATACTGCCGTGCTCCCGTCTTAATTCGGATTTTGCCTTCGTAAATCTCCGGCAGCTCTTCGGTCGTCATGTTCCAGGTGTCAATTAATTCAATTTTGTACTTCTTTCCTGCAGGAAGTGTGTAATTACGGTACAGTGGGCGGAAGAATCCATAGTAATAGAGGAAGAAATGCTCGCCTTCATGGAGACATACAGAATCCCAGTTTTCCTCGTGATTCTCCTGGGTAAGAGTAAGTGGCAGGACATCATCCGGAAGCTGAGCCATCTGCTCCTTGAGAAATGCGATTCTGGCAGGACTTTCGCCGTGAAGTCTGCCGCCGTGAGACCACCAGATCTGATCGCCTTTGTCTACATAAGTTTCGCCGTGAGCCATATATCCACCGCGCATGCAGCTCTCCCAGAAACGTCTGGTAAGCTCCTGGGCAGTCAGACTTCCCCATCCGAAATCAATATTTCCTTCGTATCCAACTTCATCTACAATAACAGGTTTCCGGTACTGCTTTCTCCAATCGGTTATCATTTCTGCGGTTTTGTAAACATCCACGCGCTGAATACTTACATGTGTAATCCAAGGGCGGTTATGATCATAAAGTGGAATGCAGTTGTGGATAGAACGAAGGTGTCCGTATGGGTCATTTTCAATCACAACTTTTGCATAAGTTTCCCAATCTTCAACGGTTTTCTGTGGCATAAGGTCGTACTCATTTGCCATAGACCACCAGATGTTTTTGAAATGGCAAAGACGTTTTACCACCTAGGATAAATAGAAAATATCCTGCTGTTTTGTCATTTTGGAAAAGCCCCAACGGTCGTATGGATGAAGAAGGATAATGTCTGCTTCAATGCCAAGATCGTCCAGCTGTTGGATTCTTTTCTCCAATTTTTCAAAGAAATCATTGTTAAATCTGGTTAAATTAAAGCCATCCTGGGCATTTCCCTGGAATGCATAATTCTCAGGATCAGTAGTGTTGTAGGTATAGAATTTTGGGAAAATACACATTCTGATCTTGTTAAAAGGAGAATTTTTCAGAGTATCCAGAGTCTGTTCCTGGACTGCTTCAGTCTGGTTGACCCACGCGTAACAGGTAGTTCCAAAAGGCTGGAATCGGGTACCGTCTTCATATGCGAAGTGGAATTCGTCCTCTGTTTCGTAGAAGTTTACTTCTTTCTTTGGAAGAACATCTTTTTTCAGGCAGACACGTCCATGGTTGGAGGTAGAAGCAGGAGTACACTGAAATTCACCGGTCTGGCCATCCAGCTGAGGGTCACTGCTGTGAGTCAGATAAGTCTAGATCCTTCTTCCTGCGGCATGAAGCGGATGCCGTATTTTCCGTGATCTTTGTAAAAACCTTTTACTGTAAGCTTCTGGATTCCATTGGAAAAATCTGCACTAAGGGATACTTCCTGGAATGGGTTACCGTTAGCTGCTCCCAAAAGCTCCAGATCGAATACTTTATATTTTTCTACTGTCTGTTCCATGTTGTTGTGATTACCTCCGTATGAAAATTTAAAATGTTAAACTTATTGATTGTATTTTAACGATAATTCAATAAAAATTCAACAAAATAATCGTAAAAGCAGGGATTTCTATGTTTTGAATAAAGATATTCTTTATGCTTTGCGCATATTAATGTAAAAACAGGGCTGATTTAAACAAAAAAGGTTTAAATCAGCCCCAAAAGAGAGTTTCGAAAAGTAACTGTAATTGGTTTTTATAAGCTTTTTCCTGGTATGACTTCCGGCTGAGCGTAAATTTTAATACGGGTTTTCCACTGCTGGCTGATTTCTTTATCCAGAAGCTCCATGGCTATGGCAGCACGTTCCGCATGTGGGATTCGAATCTGAGTCAGCTTTGAGGCTGGGAAAATGTAATCTGGTATTTCATCAATTCCGATTACTTTGATCCGTTCCGGGAATTTAATTCCGCGCTTTCTCAGGGCTGTGATAACGCCAATGGAAACCTGATAGTTTTCAAAAAGAAAACCTTCAGGAAGGGCATTGTGATCCAGCCAGGCGAGCATCTGCTCAGTAATGGCTGGAATTGTGTAACCAAGTTCAATAATATCGTTCTTTGCAGGCATATGATCCTGGGCAATCAGAGCATTGCGGAATGCCTCTCTGCGTTTCTGGAAATTATAAATGTTTTTTCCGGTACAAAGATATTTAATGTTGGAGACCCCTGACTGATGCAGAAGATCAAGGCAGCTGCGTACTGCAGTTTCGTTGTCAATGCAGATGCTATTGTATTTGCCGTCGGGGGTTTCGTGATCATAAAGAACCATTGGCTTTTGTATTTTTTCAAGAATAGGGTAATCCGTTGTTTGCATTTCAGTGGCAAAAACAATGATACCGGCGACAAGAGGCATGTTGCATTCGTCAATTACAGCATTGGTTTCATCTTCCGTTTCGTTTATATAAGAAAGTCCGTAGAGATAGCCGCGTTTTCGTGCTTCTGTATCAAAGGTATGCAAAACATCTGTCCAGAGGTCCAGCTCAGGGTCACATACAACCCGTCTGCGGTGATTGATGATCAGTACTTTGATCATTCGCCGATGGGCTTCTTTTTCAGGAGAATTCAGGGGTTCGGGAAATACGCCGTTATTTTTTTCCAGTTCTTTTATACATTCCAGAACCTTCTGACGTGTCTGCTCGTTGACGCCGGGCTTACCATTAACTGCCAAAGAGACTGTAGCCTTGGAAATACCAAGGCGTTTGGCTACATCGACCATTTTTATTTTCATAGGGTACCTGCCTTTTAAATGAAAAGTTAAGCGGATATTCCAGATCCGCTTCGCTGATTGCTTGTTTTGTCTAAATTTTATACTTATATTTAAACAGTTTAAATTCCAAGTTTAAGAAAGTCAAGATGTTGTGGAATAAAATTCTTGAATCGTTTTTCAGAATTTGTTATGATTCATATCAGAATTTACGAGAGATAAACAGAAATACTTTTAAACAGGGGAGGAGATTTTTTGGAAGAAACAAACATCAGTCAGGAGCAAAATCCATTGGGAACGGCTCCAGTAGGTGGTTTGATCGGGAAATTTGCAATTCCGGCTATTATCAGCATGCTGGTCAGTGCTTTGTACAATATAGTGGATCAGATTTTTATTGGCCAAGGCGTTGGAATGCTGGGAAATGCTGCTACTAATGTTGCATTTCCTGTAACAACTATTGCAACGGCGTTGGCACTGCTTCTGGGAATTGGAGGCGCCTCCAATTACAATCTGGAAATGGGTGCCGGAAGAGAGAAGAAGGCAAGCTCCATAGCCGGAACTGCACTTTCCACACTGGTGATTACCGGTGTGATTCTGGCAGTGGCAGTACTTCTGTTTTTGCGTCCGCTTCTAAGCTTATTTGGTGCAACGACAGATGTTATGCCCTATGCGGTGGATTATCTTGGAATCACAGCTGTGGGACTTCCGTTTTATGCATTATCCATTGGAGGAAATCATATTGTCCGTGCAGACCGAAGCCCCACATATTCTATGACCTGTGTTCTTACAGGTGCCATCATCAACACAATTCTGGATCCCCTTTTCATCTTTGGGTTTGGTTGGGGAATCAAGGGTGCTGCCTGGGCAACGGTGATCGGACAGGTTGTTTCCGGAATTTTGGTGATTATTTATTTTGGAAAATTTCGTAAAATGTATCTGGAGATGAGCATGTTAAAGCCTTCTTCAGAGTGCCTAAAAGCCATTATTTCTCTCGGAATGGCATCCTGCATTAATCAGATCGCTATGGCAATTGTTCAGATTGTACTAAACAATATTTTACGTTATTACGGCGGTTTATCTGTCTATGGAAGTGATATTCCAATTGCATGTGTAGGAGTTATTTCAAAAGTAAATCAGGTGTTTATGGCAATTTGTATTGGAATTTCCCAAGGCTGTCAGCCAATCTGGGGCTTTAATTATGGAGCAAAAAAATACGACAGGGTAAGGCTTGCATACCGTTATTCTGTAATCGCATGTACTGCGATTGCAACCGTATTTTTCCTTTGTTTCCAGTTATTTCCCCACCAGATTGTAAGCATTTTCGGAACCGGAAGTGACCTTTATTTCCAGTTCGCAGAACGCTATCTGAAGATATTTATGTTTATGACTTTTGCAAATGGAATTCAGCCAATGTCCTCAGGATTTTTTACATCTATCGGAAAAGCAAAGCTTGGAATCGTCATGTCCCTGACCAGACAGGTGCTGTTTCTTTTGCCATTGATCGTTGTTTTTTCATTAATAATGGGAATTGACGGAGTTATGTATGCAGGTCCGATCGCGGATGCAGCAGCGTTTGTATTGGCGATATTGTTTGCAAGAAGAGAGCTTAGGGCTATGAAGAAATAAAGATATTTTACTATGAATGTCCCGGACAGCAGCCATGAATGAGCCATATTTGCCTGAGCAAATTTATGGATATGGTCCGGGCTGGAGCGTGCTTGAAAAATCATTCCCGCAAACTGCACGCTCCACTTTTTAGTATATTTTACCCAATTAATTGTTCAAATTTTGCCATTTCCATGGGCTTATAATAATAATATCCCTGCAGTTCATCGCATCCCTCTGCCACCAGAAAGTCTACCATTTCTTTAGTTTCCACACCTTCACATACAATAAACTTATTAGTCCTTTTCAACAGATGGAAAATCTCCTGTAGCACGATTTTTCCATTCTCTGTGAGCTTATCTGACAGGAATTTCTTGTCGATTTTTACCTCGTCAAACAGGATATCCTTTAATGTATTTA
>ENA-OPAH01001420-OPAH01001420.1-human-gut-metagenome-genome-assembly--contig:-NODE-1420-length-15582-cov-3.627230_pt1 | contig 15582 bp, 9 predicted proteins | sample MGYA00241050_ERZ501416 | MGnify/ENA primary metagenome ERZ501416 (study PRJEB25962, sample SAMEA2042632) | human gut metagenome | biome: human gut; feature: human-associated habitat; material: faeces... | reverse complement strand
ACTTCGCAAAGGGGGCGTGGAAGTGGTTTCCTGTCCGACCTGCGGAAGAACCCGCATTGATCTGATCGGGCTTGCCAATCAAGTAGAAACGATGGTTTCGGAATTTCCGCTTGATATCAAAGTGGCGGTAATGGGATGTGTGGTAAACGGACCGGGAGAGGCAAAGGAAGCCGATATCGGGATTGCCGGAGGTGTCGGCGAGGGTCTGATTATCAAACATGGAGAAATTTACAAAAAAGTACCGGAAGCAGAACTTCTGCCGGCACTGCGTTATGAATTGGAACATTGGAGTGAAGACTGATGTCAAAAGCATTTCGTGAAGCCTTTCCGACACTGAAACTGGAGGAAGAACTCGAAGGGCTGTTAGATACAACTGAAGTGACAAAAATAAGTGCGAATCATGAACATACTCATATTCGCATTTATTTGCGTGCAAAAAGACTTATTTTCAAAAAAAACATATGGAAACTTGAAAAAGCGATTACCGAACAGATTTTTCAGAACCGGGCCATACAGGTAAAGATCATAGAGTCTTATGAGCTTTCCGAACAGTATACCCCGAAGTCTCTGATAGAGGTGTATAAGGACAGTATTTTAGATGAACTGAATGCCTACAGTGTGCTCGAATACAATCTGTTGCGGACGGCGGACATGGAATTTCCGGAAGAGGACCGTCTGATTCTGACGATGGATGAGACTATTATTGCCAAAACCCGTACGGATGAGATTATCGAATTTTTAGAGAAAGTGATCTGTGAGCGCTGTGGAATGAATCTGAAAATATTTCCACAATACCGGAAACCGCAGGAGAGCAAATACCGGAAAAATTCCGAAGAACAGATCCGGCAGGAAGTGGCAGGAATTGTTGCGCGGACGAAGCTGGTTATGGAAGGAAAATCCCAGGAAACGGAAGAAAAGGAGAAAACTGTCGAAACAGAAGAAAAAACAAAGACAATTGCAAAAATGGCAGGAAATCGTGCAGACACTTCAAAAAATGGTACAAATTATGCAAAACCAAAGCAGAAGTTTGAAAAGCGGGGAGAGTTCCGCCGGAAATTCGAGTCGGATAACGGCAAAAAATCCATGAATCCGGATGTAATATACGGAAGAGACTTCGAAGAAGAGAGCATGGAGATTGAGAAGATTGACGGACCGATCGGAGAGGTTGTGATCCGCGGAAAGATTCTGTCGGTAGATACCCGTGAGATCCGCAATGAAAAGACCATCATTATTTTTTCCGTGACGGATTTTACCGATACGATTGTTCTTAAAATTTTTGCGGGAAATGATGATGTACCGGAGCTGTTAAAAGAAATCAGCGGGGGAAAGTTTGTGCGTGTCAAAGGTGTTGCAACCATTGATAAGTTCGACAGTGAACTTACCATCGGTTCTATCGTCGGAATCAAGAAATGCGCCGATTTTACAACGGTCCGTATGGATACCAGCGTAGAAAAACGCATAGAGCTGCACTGCCATACCAAAATGAGTGATATGGATGGCGTTTCAGATGTCAAGGATATTGTCAAGCGTGCAATGAAATGGGGGCATAAGGCGATTGCCATTACCGATCACGGGGATGTGCAGGCGTTCCCGGATGCCAATCATACCGTACCGTCCGATTCGGATTTTAAAGTCATTTACGGCGTGGAGGCATATCTGGTCGATGATTTAAAGGGGATGGTGACGGACAGCCAGAACCAGGATCTGGATGCAGATTATGTGGTATTCGATTTGGAGACAACCGGATTTAGTCCGGAGACCAACCGCATTATAGAGATCGGGGCGGTGAAGGTGCAGAACGGAAAGATCGTGGACAAATTCTCAACGTTTGTCAATCCACAAGTGCCGATTCCGTTTCGGATTGAGCAGCTGACGTCGATCAATGATTCCATGGTGATTGATGCACCTGTCATTGCAGACATTCTTCCGGAATTTATGAAATTCTGCGAGGGATGTGTTATGGTTGCCCATAATGCCGATTTCGATATGAGTTTTATCAAGAAAAACTGCCAAAGGCTGGATATTCCATGCAAGCCGACGATTGTGGATACGGTTGCCCTGGCGCGTGTCCTGCTTCCGAATCTGAACCGTTTTAAGCTGGATACGGTTGCAAAAGCGCTGGGCGTATCCCTGGAAAATCACCATCGTGCCGTGGATGATGCCGGATGTACGGCAGAGATTTTTGTGAAGTTTATCGAGATGCTCCGGGAGCGCGGTATGTCTACCTTAGACGAAGTGAATGCAATGGGAACCTCATCGGTGCAGAATGTACAAAAGATGCCGACTTATCATGCGATCATTCTTGCCACCTGCGATCAGGGGCGGACAAACCTGTATAAGCTGATTTCGCTGGCGCATATCAAATATTATCACCGGCGTCCGAGGATTCCGAAGAGTGAATTTATCAGGTACCGGGATGGACTTCTGATCGGGTCTGCCTGCGAAGCGGGAGAGTTGTACCGGGCAATTTTAAATGGCCGTCCGGAGGAAGAAATTTCTAGACTGGTAAACTTTTATGATTATCTGGAAATCCAGCCGCTCGGAAACAATGCATTCCTTGTAAGAGATGAAGATTCTCCGGTTGCGTCCAATGATGATCTGATTGAGATCAATAAAAAGATTGTCCGGCTCGGTGAACAGTTCCATAAGCCGGTGGTGGCAACCTGTGATGTGCATTTTTTAGATCCGGAGGATGAAATTTACCGGAGAATTATCATGGCAGGGCAGGGATTTAAAGATGCGGATGAGCAGGCTCCCCTTTTTCTGCGGACGACGGAAGAGATGCTGAAAGAATTTGCCTATCTTGGAAGTGAAAAAGCAGAAGAGGTTGTTATTACAAACACAAACCGGATTGCGGATATGTGCGAAAAAATTTCTCCCGTTCGTCCGGATAAGTGTCCGCCGGTCATTGAAAATTCGGACCAGATGCTGCGTGACATCTGTTACAACAAAGCACATAAAATGTATGGAGATCCACTGCCGGAAATTGTGCAGGAACGTTTAGACCGGGAATTAAATTCCATTATCAGCAATGGGTATGCTGTGATGTATATCATTGCGCAGAAGCTGGTTTGGAAATCCAACGAAGACGGCTACCTGGTCGGATCGCGTGGATCGGTCGGAAGTTCTTTCGTTGCGACAATGTCCGGTATTACGGAGGTGAACCCGCTGCATGCGCATTATCTGTGCAAACATTGTCAGTACAGCGATTTTGATTCGGATCTGGTAAAATCTTTTTCCGGCCGAAGCGGATGTGATATGCCGGATAAGCTCTGTCCGCGCTGCGGAAAACCGCTTTCCAAAGAAGGGTTTGATATTCCGTTTGAGACGTTCCTGGGATTTAAGGGAAATAAAGAGCCGGATATCGACCTGAACTTTTCCGGAGAGTACCAGAGTAAGGCACATAAATACACCGAAGTTATCTTCGGGGAGGGACAGACCTTTAAGGCAGGAACGATCGGTACGCTGGCGGATAAGACGGCATTCGGTTATGTCAAGAATTATTATGAAGAGCGCGGCGTACATAAGAGAAACTGTGAAATTGACCGGATCGTACTTGGATGTGTCGGGGTGCGTCGTACTACGGGACAGCATCCGGGTGGTATCGTTGTTCTTCCGATGGGGGAACAGATTTATACATTTACCCCGGTTCAGCACCCGGCAAATGATATGACGGTCGATATTACGACCACACATTTTGATTATCACTCGATTGACCATAATCTTTTAAAACTTGACATTCTCGGGCACGATGATCCTACCATGATCCGTATGCTGCAGGATCTGACGGGCGTAGATCCGACGCAGATTCCACTGGATGATAAGGCTGTCATGTCGCTGTTTCAGGATACTTCCGCACTTGGCATCACGCCGGATGATCTGGTGAACTGCCAGCTGGGGGCATTGGGTATCCCGGAGTTTGGTACAGACTTTGCCATGGGCATGTTAATTGATACACAGCCAAAAGAATTTTCGGATCTGGTGCGTATTGCAGGGCTGTCCCATGGTACGGACGTATGGCTTGGCAATGCACAGACACTGATTCAGGAAAAGAAGGCAACGATTTCTACCGCCATCTGTACAAGGGATGATATCATGATCTATCTGATTGGCATGGGACTGGATTCCGAGGAATCGTTTAAGATTATGGAGAATGTCCGGAAGGGAATTGTGGCAAAAGGAAAATGCGACAAATGGCCGGAATGGAAGCAGGATATGATCGATCACAATGTACCGGACTGGTATATCTGGTCCTGTGAGAAGATTAAGTACATGTTCCCGAAAGCCCATGCAGCCGCGTATGTTATGATGGCATGGCGCATTGCCTACTGTAAAGTGTTTTATCCGCTGGCTTACTATGCAGCATATTTTTCTATCCGTGCGACCGCTTTCAGTTATGAGCTGATGTGTCAGGGAAAAGAAAAACTGGAAGGATATATGCATGAGTACGAAAAGCGCAAGGACGAGCTCTCCAAAAAAGAGCAGGATACCTACAAAGATATGCGTCTGGTACAGGAAATGTATGCCAGAGGATTTGAATTTCTTCCGCTGGATATCTATAAGTCAGAACCGCATCATTTTCAGATTGTGGATGGAAAACTGCTGCCGGCGCTCAATACGATTGACGGACTTGGCGATAATGCGGCAGTTGCGATTGCAGAAGCGGCAAAAGACGGAATTTTTCTTTCCAAGGATGATTTTAGGGAACGGACAAAAGTATCAAAGACAACAATAGAACTGATGAGTGATCTGGGATTGTTTGGCGATATGCCGGAATCCAATCAACTTTCCCTGTTTGATTTTGGCGCGTAATGTTATGGAAGTTTTGAAAAACAAAAGAGGAGGAACCGCATTTTTGGGTTCCTCCTCTTTTACAGTCTTATAAATTTATTTTTTGATAACGCCGGGATGGAAAGCGGTGAGTGTTCCCGGATGATCGGTCGGTGTACAGAACATTTCTTTTGTCTTAAAATCGGTAAAATAGATGTAACTGGAAGTGACGTTGATATTGGAGTAATTGCCCTGTGCCAGTTCCTGATATCCACTGCCGTCATTTTTGATCATACAAAGGGCCGGATTGTCTTCGGAATAGCGCTGATAAAAAATACTGCTTCCGTATACATTGTAGAGATCCAGACTGTCCTTGGTAAGTGTAACCGGATGACCGGATTTCATATTGGTATGTACCAGGGCGTTGTTCTGATCCACATCCATATAATAAACATTGTCGTCACTGGTTACGATCGGTTTAAAAGAATTACATTCGTAGACTTTGCTTAAGCTGTCACTGGCGGTATCCAGCTGATAGATGGCGCCATCACTTTCCGTTCCGCTGGTATAAATATACTGACCCAGCGTGCTGCATGTAAAAATGTAAGGCGAATATACTTTTTTGCGTCCTTCGCCATCGATTCCGATCTTGTAAAGCGTTGTAGCATCCTTGTCATCATAGTGCAGATAATAAATGTAGTTTCCGACAAGCGAGGCATACAGGCAGGGATCTTTGTCTAAAATTTTAGTGTTTTCTCCATTCTGGTCAATTCTGCACAGACTGTTTCTTGCGTAGGAGAAGAAATCAAATCCGGTTCCATTATTTTCATTATTGCGTACATAGTATACATAATGGTCATCGGCGTTGATATACATGACACGGTCATAACTGAGTTTTTTCAGATGATTGCCGTTTGTATCCATGGAATACAGCCGGTAATCGTCATCCGGATTGGCAAAATAAACGGTTCCGTTTTTCTCACAAAACAAGCCGGCATTGTAAAGGTTTCCGGCAGTATTTCCGTTGACATAGCTTGTGTTGTATTTGATCTTACTTTTCTGATGGCTGTAAAAGCCCAGTCCTGCAAATACTACGACCAGAACAGCAATTATAATTATGGGCAAACGTTTTTTCATAATATCGAGTCCTCCTTGGTAAGTTGTATCTTGCCTTTTATACCTTTGTGTTATAAAATTTTATCATAAATCATGAAGGAGCGCTATATGAAAGATTTACTAGATATCCGAAAAGATATTGATAAAATTGACGAACAGATCGTAAAACTCTATGAGGAACGGATGAAACTGACCTCGGATGTGGCTGAATACAAAATAAACACCGGCAAGCAGGTTTTTGACAAAGAGAGGGAGGAATCCAAGCTGGCAACGCTGCAGAAAAAAGCGGAAAGTGATTTTACCAGACACGGAATCCGTGAACTTTTTGAGCAGATCATGGCGATGAGCCGTAAGAAACAGTATAAACTGCTGACGGAGCATGGAATTATGCCTCCGCAGGAGTTTGAGCCGATTCACACGCTGGATTATTCCAATGCAAGGATTGTTTTTCAGGGACTCGAAGGTGCCTACAGCCAGCTTGCCATGGAACAGTTTTTTGGAGAAAACTGCAATAATTTCCATGTGGAGAGCTGGAAAGATGCCATGGAGGCCATTAAGAACGGGGAAGCGGATTATGCGGTACTCCCGATCGAGAATTCTTCGGCAGGAATTGTCTCGGAAAATTATGATCTTCTGGTGGAATATGATAATTATATTGTCGGGGAGCAGATCATCCGTATTGATCATGCACTTTTAGGACTGGAAGATGCGGATGAGAGAGATATCCGTACCGTGTATTCGCACAAACAGTCACTGATGCAGTGCAGTGAATTTCTGGACAGTCATGCGGACTGGGAAAAATTCAGTGTCAGCAATAATGCCGTTGCAGCCAAGAAGGTCAAAGAGGATGGGGAGATTTCCCAGGCGGCGATTGCCAGTGCAAAAAATGCCCAGATTTATGGGTTGAAAGTATTACGCAATTCCATTCAGAATAATAAAAATAATTCGACCCGGTTTATTGTTGTGACAGGGAAAAAAGTATATACCGATCAGGCAGACCGGATCAGCATCTGTTTTGAGATTAATCACGAAAGCGGTGCTTTATATCATGCACTGTCGCATTTTATTTATAATGGACTGAATATGACAAATATCCAGTCACGTCCGTTACAGAATAAAAACTGGGAATATCGTTTCTTTGTTGATTTTGAGGGAAGATTTGAGGATCATGCAGTGCAGAATGCGCTGCGCGGACTTCGGGAGGAAACAATTGCATTCCGGATTCTTGGTACGTATTAGTCAGAATTGGTGAAAGAAGGTGGGCGTATGGCAATTCACACATTTGCAGCAATTTATATTGGCACATACGATGTGAGCCTGAAGGTATTTGAGTTTACAAACAGAAAAAAGTTTCATGAGGTGGATCACATCCGGTCCCGGCAGGAACTGGGGAAAGGTGCTTACGGCACCGGGACAATCGGATATGAGCAGGTGGAAGAACTTTGTGAAACACTGGCGCAGTTTAAAGAGATCATGGAAAGCTACAAGGTAGACAGTTATGAAGTCTGTGCAGCCGCCGCACTCCGGGATACCACAAATGAGATATTTGTCCTTGACCAGATTTATCTTAGAACCGGATTCCGGGTAAAGGTGTTAAGCAACTCGGAACACCGTTTTATCAGTTATAAAGCGGTGGCTGGCAGTCCGGTGTTTGAGGAGATGATAAAGACGAGTGCAGCAGTCGTGGATGTCGGCGGGGCGAGTGTGCAGATCACATTATTCCGTGACGGGAAAATGATCACGACACAACACATGGAAACAGGCATTATGCGCCTGCGGAATCTGCTTGGAGACCGCGGATACTCCCTGAAAATGTATGAAAACCAGATTGAGGAATATGTCAATAAAAAACTCGAGGGATTTCGCTCCATGTACATGAATACGCCGGTGGATTATCTGATCCTGATCAGTGACTATGCCGGCGGCCTGGTCAAAAAAATTGAGGAAAAAGGTGGAAAAAGCCGGCAGGTAAAGCTGGATAAATTCTCTAAATTTATCGATAAACTGCTCAAAAAAACGCTGGAGGAGATCACAGCGGAATTAAATCTTTCAGATGAGAGGGAACCGTTAATTATTCCGGCACTTGTGCTGTATAAGATGATGGCACAGAATGTGAATCCAAAAGAGGTATGGGTGCCGGGAGCAAACATTCAGGATGGTATGGCATTTGATTATGCACAGCACAATAAACTGCTGGCATCGACACATGATTTTGATGCGGATGTCATTTCGGCGGCCACATTTTTATCGGAGCATTACCACAGTTTTTCTCCACACATTCAGACACTTTCCAAGCTATCCATTAAGATTTTTGATGCGATGAAACAGGAACACGGACTTGGAAAGCGGGCGCGTCTGCTGCTTCAGGTGGCTACAATCCTGCATGACTGTGGAAAGTATGTCAGCTTTGCGGAAGCGTCGGAGAGTACGTATCATATTATCATGTCCTCAGAGATTATCGGTCTGACCCATCAGGAGCGCGAGATTGTTGCACAGATCGTGCGCTACAATACTCTTCCGCTGGACCCGTATGAGGAAGTCGCTGATGTATTGAGCCAGGAAGAGTATCTTTGTGTGGCAAAACTTTCGGCAATTCTTCGTGTGGCAAATGCGCTGGATCAGAGTCATAAACAGAAGTTTAAAAATATCCGGATCGCGGTAAGGGAGAGAAAACTCGTGATTACGGTCGAGGCATTTGAGGATATTGCACTGGAACAGGCATTGTTTGACGCAAAGACCTCTTATTTTGAAAATGTATACAGCATGAAACCTGTTTTAAAAGAGAAGCGTATTTATAACTATTAGATCGGAGGGCTTTTATGGACACAAAAATAGATTTTAAAGATCCGGCATATTATGAAAACCGTGAGCTCAGCTGGATTAAGTTTGACCAGCGTGTATTAAGTGAAGCAAGAGATAAATCCATTCCGCTTTTGGAGCGGTTGAAATTTGTCAGTATTACTTCTTCCAATCTGGATGAATTTTTTATGGTAAGGGTGGCATCCTTAAAGGATATGGTACACGCAAAATATAAAAAGCGTGATATCGCCGGAATGACCGCCACGGAGCAGCTTTCCGCCATCAATAAACAGGCGCGGGAACTGGTCAATATCCAGTACAGTACTTTCAGCCGTTCCCTGATGCCGCTTCTGCGTAAAGAAGGAATTTATCTTCTGGATGCACATGAGGATCTGAACGAGGAACAGGCGCGTTTTGTGGATCGCTATTTTATGGAAAATGTATATCCGGTACTCACCCCGATGGCAGTGGATGCGTCGCGTCCGTTTCCGCTGATTCGCAATAAGACACTGAATATTGCAGCACTTCTGACCGGAAAGAAAACGGAGGATGAGACTGTGTTTGCGACCGTGCAGGTGCCAAGTGTTCTGCCGCGTCTGGTACAGATTCCAAGCGAAGGGGAAACGAAGTCTTTCATTCTGCTTGAGCAGATTATAGAACGCAACATAGGCATACTGTTTTCCAATTACAAGGTATTGTGTGCGTATCCGTACCGGATCATGCGAAACGCAGATCTGACGATTGATGAGGATGAGGCATCGGATTTGCTGAAAGAGATTGAGAACAAATTAAAGATGCGTCAGTGGGGAGAAGTTATCCGTCTGGAAATTGAAGAGAAGGTAGATAAAAAGCTTCTGAAATTTTTAAAGACGGAGCTGAAAGTGTCGGATGAGGATATTTTTCAGATTGCAGGTCCGATTGATCTGACTTTTTTAATGAAAATGTATGGGATTGACGGATATGACCATCTCCGCTATAAACCGTATACGCCGCAGCAGGTGCCGGAAATTACACCGGGAAGTGACATTTTTGCCGCAATCCGCAAAGGGGATATTTTTCTGCATCATCCATACGAAACCTTTGATCCGGTTGTGGATTTCATCCGGCAGGCATCCAAAGATCCGGATGTCCTGGCGATTAAACAGACACTGTATCGTGTCAGCGGAAATTCCCCGATTATCAGCAGTCTGGCACAGGCAGCGGAAAACGGCAAGCAGGTGTCGGTTCTGGTTGAGCTGAAAGCCCGTTTTGATGAGGAGCACAACATTGTCTGGGCGAAAAAACTGGAACAGGCAGGCTGTCATGTGATCTATGGTCTCGTTGGCCTTAAAACACACAGCAAGATCGCACTGGTGGTCCGCCGGGAAGAGGACGGAATCCGCCGCTATGTTCATCTGGGAACCGGAAACTATAACGATTCGACGGCAAAATTATATACGGACTGTGGAATCTTTACCTGCAAAGAGTCGATCGGGGAGGATGCCACAGCGGTATTTAATATGTTATCCGGATATTCCGAACCGCTGGCATGGAATGAACTGGTGCTGGCACCATACTGGCTGCGGGATAAATTTTTGCGCCTGATCGGCAGGGAAACAAAAAACGCGCGGCAGGGAAGAGAAGCCCGTATCGTGGCAAAGATGAATTCTCTCTGTGATCCGGGCATTATTGCGGCGCTGTATGAGGCATCTGCAAGCGGTGTAAAGATTGATCTGATCGTGCGCGGAATCTGCTGTCTGCGCGTCGGAATTCCGGGAGTGAGTGAGAATATCTCCGTGCGTTCTATTGTGGGAAATTTCCTGGAGCACAGCCGTATTTTCTATTTTTATAATGACGGCAATCCGGAAGTATTTATGGGAAGTGCGGACTGGATGCCGCGAAATCTTGACCGGCGTGTAGAGATTGTTTTCCCGGTGATTGAGGAGGAACTCAAAGAAAAAGCACTGCATATTCTGCATGTGGAACTGGAAGATAATGTGAAAGCGCGTGTGATGCAGCCGGATGGTACTTATGAAAAACTTGACAAGCGGGGCAAGGTTCTGATAAACTCACAGGAGCAGTTTTGTGCGGAGGCAAAAGCAGCAGTGCCGGATCAGAATCCGGGAAATAACCAGCGGCTGTTTATTCCGGCAGAACCGGCGGAATAAATTTACAGAAAACAGTTGACAATACCGTAATCAGGTGGTATAGTCAAATGGTTGTTAAGAAACAAGTAGAGTATCCACTCTCACCTAAGCGCAATCGGGCGACTTAGTGTTCATACTTTTAGCATGTTATATGAATGTTAGATGTAATAGTGGATAGTCTGCCTATCCACTATTTTTTATTGGAGGTACAAAACCATTAGCGAATTAATGATTAACGAACAGATCAGAGACAGAGAGGTTCGTCTGATCGGACCGGATGGCGAGCAGATTGGTGTTGTCTCATCCAGAGAGGCACAGAAAATTGCAGATGAAGCCGGTCTTGACCTTGTCAAGATTGCTCCGAATGCAAAGCCGCCTGTATGCAAGGTAATTGATTACGGTAAGTATCGTTATGATCTTGCACGTAAGGAAAAGGATGCAAAGAAGAAGCAGAAGACAGTGGAATTAAAAGAAATCCGCCTGTCACCAAACATTGACACCAATGATTTGAACACCAAGATGAACGCTGCAAAGAAGTTCCTCGCAAAAGGCAATAAAGTCAAGATCACACTTCGTTTCCGTGGTCGCGAGATGGCACATATGAACAGCAGTAAGCACATCTTAGATGATCTTGCTGAGCAGCTTTCCGATATCGCAGTAGTGGAAAAAGCACCGAAGATCGAGGGAAGAAGCATCGGTATGGTGTTGGCAGAGAAGAGATAACATTTATTAAGGAGGAATACACAATGCCAAAAATTAAGACAAACAGAGCAGCAGCAAAGCGTTTCAAAGCAACCGGAACCGGAAAGTTAAAGAGAAACAAGGCTTACAGAAGACATATCTTAACAAAGAAAACAACAAAGAATAAGAGAAATCTCAGAAAAGCAGCAATGATGGATCAGACAAACATCAAGAACATGAAGAAGATTTTACCATACATCTAAGATTTGTTAAGGAGGATATAGGAAATGGCAAGAGTTAAAGGCGGATTAGGCGCTAAGAAAAGACATAACAGAACTTTAAAGTTAGCAAAGGGATACAGAGGAGCTCGTTCCAAGCAGTATCGTGTAGCTAAGCAGTCCGTAATGAGAGCCTTAACAAGTTCTTATTCTGGACGTAAAGAGAGAAAGAGACAGTTCCGTCAGTTATGGATTGCTCGTATCAACGCAGCAGCTCGTATGAACGGACTTTCTTACAGCCAGTTCATGCACGGATTAAAGGTAGCTGGAGCTGATTTAAACCGTAAGGTATTAGCTGACATGGCTGTTACAGATGCAGCAGGTTTTGCAAAGCTTGCAGAAGTTGCAAAGAAAGCATTAGCTTAGTCAACGGAAAAATGTTGGGTAGAAAACTCCGGACAAGTTGTTTGTCCGGAGTTTTTTGAAAAATATACGGGGAAAGGTATTGGAAACAATGGAAAAAAGAGAACAGCTCGGAAGCAGACTTGGGTTTATTATGCTCTCGGCAGGATGTGCAATCGGATGCGGAAATGTATGGAAGTTTCCCTGGATGTGCGGACAAAACGGCGGTGGCAGTTTCATGCTTGTCTATGTGATCTGTCTGCTCATTTTAGGGCTTCCGGCAATGGTGATGGAACTTTCCGTAGGACGTGCGGCACAGACAAGTCCCTTGTATATGTATGAGAAACTTTCCGGAAAACGCAAATGGAAAATTCCGGGGATTGTGTGTCTGATTGGAAATATTGCACTGATCGCGTTTTATTCCGTTGTTGCAGGCTGGATTATTTATTATTTTGTGAAGTTTCTTACCGGTCAGAATGCGGATTTGGGATTTGAAAAAATGATCACAACACCATCCGTAAATGTTGGTTACCTGTTGATCACGGTTGTGATTACATTTGTGATTTTGAGTTTCCGGCTGCAGGGAGGCCTTGAACGCATTACCAAATATATGATGTCGGCGCTTCTGGTGCTGATGCTGGTGTTGGCGATCCACAGTTTTACGCTTTCCGGCGCAAAGGATGGGCTGGCTTTTTATCTGATTCCGGACCTTTCCAAAATATCAGGTACAATGATTGTAAAAGCAATGAATCAGGCGTTTTTCACGTTGTCGGTCGGTATGGGTGGCATGGCGATCTTTGGAAGCTACATCGGGAAAGAGCGTTCCCTTTTGGGAGAATCCGTAAATATCATTGTTTTAGATACGTTTGTAGCAGTTGTTGCAGGCATGATTATGTTTCCTGCCTGCGATACCTATAATCTTGAAGTGACTGCGGGACCAAGCCTTTTGTTTGATACGATGGCGAGTGTGTTTAACCATATGCAGGGCGGACGCTGGTGGGGTGCGCTGTTTTTCCTGTTCATGGTGTTTGCTGCCATGTCAACGGTATTTGGAGTATGTGAGAATCTGCTTGCCATGATCCGGGAACTGACGGGCTGGTCACGTCCGGTGGGATGTATTGCCTGCGGGATTGGGACGTTTCTTGTGGCATTGACAACGGCGCTGGGGTACAGTCTGATTCGTTTTCAGCCGTTTGCAAAAGGCACGGCATGGCTGGATTTGTGGGATTTTATTGTGTCTAACAATGCGATGCCGCTCGGCTCACTGATACTGGCGCTGTTTTGCTGTACACGCCGGGGATGGGGGTGGAACAATTTCCTGCAGGAGGCCAATGCGGGAAAAGGCTTAAAAATCAAGGCATGGATGAAACCGCTGTTCTGTTATTTTGTGCCTGTAGGGATTTTATTTATTTATATTTATGGAATGTTCACGTTTCCGTGGCATTAGAAGAAAAGAGGGGCAAAAATTATTCTGTCCCTCTTATTTTTATGCGATAAGCTTTGGGAGAGACCCCTTTTTTCTTATGAAAGGTTTTTGAAAAATACAGCCCATTATCAAATCCGACGGAATTTGCAATGGCGGTGATCGAAAGATTTGAGTGTTCCAACAGATAGCATGCCTGTTTCATGCGAAAATCCGTGAGGTATTCTTTTGGGGACTGCTGCAGCACCAGTTCAAAGGAACGGAACAGATGGCTGCGGCTTAAACCGACGTAGGCGGCAATATCTTCCACTGTGATCGGGTAGGAGTAATTGGCGCTGATATATTCGATACTTTTCTGGACGTAGGTTGCGGCTGTCAGCTGCGTTTCTTTTTGGGTGGAAGATTTTAGAAAGAGCGCCAGCGTGGTATAGAGCCGGCCGGTCATTTCAACGGCATGTTCAAATCCGTTTCCTCTGGCATCATAGATATGCAGAAGCTGACGTTTGACTTCTTCGCCGTTGGGAACTGCATGAATACATGGATGTTTGCGGGAAAAATCGGTTGCCTGCAGAATTGTGGCAGCGTCACTTCCGGTAAATCCGACCCATGCATATTCCCATGGCGTTTTCGCATCGGCACGGTAGATGATTTCGGTATTCGGATATACCAGAAAGGCGTCTCCGGCAGAGAGGGAGTGGGTTTCGTGATTGACTTCATAGGTGCCTTTTCCGGAGATCACATAATGAATCAGGTAGTGGTCGCGGATTCCGGGACCCCACTGATAGCCGGCATCGCATAGCTGGTATCCGACATTATAGACAGACAGGGAAACAAGTTCTTTTGCGGTTGCTTTGTAGGAATTTTTATATTGATCATTCATTGGAAATGCTCCTTACACGATTCTAGTATTGAGTTTATACGTTTTTTTATGCACATGCAACATTTTTACATGTTTTTTCTACATTTGGTTCTGTACATTAAGAGCCGGGAGCGATAGAATAGGGGTATCAGAAGAAAACAAAAGCACAGAAAGGGAGAGTGGAATTATGGCAATTTTAGTTACTGGTGGAGCAGGCTATATCGGAAGTCATACCTGTGTGGAACTGCAGAATGCGGGATATGATGTCGTTGTTCTGGATAATCTGTCAAACGCTTCAGAAAAGTCACTGGATCGTGTGGAGGCACTGACCGGAAAGAAAGTTACATTTTATAAAGGAGATATTCTTGATCGTGACATCTTAAATAAAATTTTTGCAGAGCAGAAGATTGACAGCTGTATTCATTTTGCAGGACTGAAGGCTGTCGGAGAGTCTGTGGCAAAGCCTTGGGAGTATTACAATAACAACATTGCAGGAACTTTAACACTGGTTGATGTTATGCGTCAGAACGGATGCAAGAACATCATTTTCTCTTCATCTGCAACCGTATACGGCGATCCGGCAGAAATTCCGATTACCGAGAACTGCCCGAAGGGACAGTGTACCAATCCTTACGGATGGACAAAGTCCATGCTGGAGCAGATTTTATCAGATATCTACAAGGCAGATAATGAGTGGAATGTGATCCTGCTTCGCTACTTCAATCCAATCGGAGCACATCCAAGCGGAACCATGGGAGAGAATCCAAACGGTATTCCAAACAACCTGATGCCTTATATTACACAGGTTGCAGTTGGCAAGTTAAAAGAACTCGGCGTGTTTGGAAACGATTACGATACTCCGGATGGAACCGGTGTGCGCGATTATATCCACGTTGTTGATCTGGCAAACGGACATGTAAAGGCATTAAAGAAGATCGAAGAGAACGCCGGACTTTGCATTTACAACCTTGGTACCGGACACGGCTACAGCGTGCTTGATATCGTAAAGAATTTTGAGGAAGCAAACGGCATTAAGATTCCATACAGCATCAAGCCTCGCCGTCCTGGCGATATTGCAACCTGTTACTGTGACCCGGGTAAGGCAGAACGTGAACTTGGCTGGAAAGCGCAGTACGGAATTAAGGAAATGTGCGCAGATTCCTGGAGATGGCAGAAGAACAATCCAAA
>ENA-OPAH01001419-OPAH01001419.1-human-gut-metagenome-genome-assembly--contig:-NODE-1419-length-15589-cov-4.140788_pt1 | contig 15589 bp, 11 predicted proteins | sample MGYA00241050_ERZ501416 | MGnify/ENA primary metagenome ERZ501416 (study PRJEB25962, sample SAMEA2042632) | human gut metagenome | biome: human gut; feature: human-associated habitat; material: faeces... | reverse complement strand
CGTGATTGACGCGGGCGCAGACGGGCGCCAACGTGCCGCACTGGCCGCGCGCTCGCAGGAGCTCCTTCGTGGGCTGCGCGTGGAGGAGCCGCGCTTTCGCATCTTCTGTCGCAGCTATCTCAACATGCTTGCACTTATCGTGCGCGTTGCCGACGACCCCCAGCAGCGTGCCTGGCACATGTCTGCCACTGACGTGGCGCGCACGGCGCTCTTTCGCAAACGGCCCTCGCTGGACTCGTTTGAGATGCGCTTCTCGGTGCGCTGCGGCGTTGTCCTCGCCGTGAGCTGCAGCGCCAACCTGCTGCTTCCCGTGGATCACCTCTACTGGTACGTCCTTCACGCGTACCTCTTGCTTCAGCCCTTCCCCGACGAGAGCTCCCGCCGCATGAGGACGCGCATGGCGGGCACCGCGCTCGGCTGCGTGTTCGTGCACGCGGTGGCCCTGCTCAACCTGGGCTGGACGGGGATCATGGTCCTGGGGACGGTGCTCGTGGCGCCGCTCTACGCGTCGACCCCGGGCTCTGTGACCTCGGCGTTCTTTGCCACCGCCTACGCGGTCACCATGGCCTCGGTCTCCATAGACGACACGTACGCCACCACCATGCGCCTCGCGAGCCTCGCGCTGGCCGTTGTCACCGTGGCGCTCGTCAACCGGCTGGTGTGCCCCACCTCGGACCGGCGCCTCTTTGCGGCCAACGTGCGGCAGATGTTCGACATGGTCGCGCGCTACTGGGAGCTCGTGCGCGCCACGCTCACGCACCGCGTTGACACCGTGGTCTCGTCCGAGACGCTGCTGCACTTTCAGATGGTGCACTCCCAGGCGGCCGGCTTCGTGGAGGAGCTCGGCGCACGCGGCGAGAAGGACCGCGAGATCGCCGAGCTCGCCCGCTACCGCGAGGCGGCCGACCGGATGCTCTTCTGTCTCTGGGAGATCATGTGCGAGCTCGAGCAGCTCGAGTTTCTCGTGCGGCTGCGCGAGGTGCGGCCGGAGGAGCGCGGCGTCTTCGAGCGAATCGTGGACCTCGCCGAGGCCCACTGCGAGCCGGAGCGCTTTGGCACGGGCGTCGAGGCGGCGCGCGAGCTGCTCGAGGACCTTGCGGAGCCGGACCTGCGCTACGTCATCGGCCAGTATGTCGAGCGCGCGGGCGAGCTGCGCGCCGCCATAGACGACGCGCAGGGGGCGCTCGTGGAGAAGCCCTCGTACGTGGACGAGGTGCGCGGCTAGGGCGCGGGCTCGGGACTCAGGGCTACCGCGGCGAGAAGGACCTCCCGCCGCCCCCCTACTGCCCCTGGGCGGCGTACTTGGCCTCGGTCGCCTCCTTGGCGGGGCGCCACCAGTCCTCGTTGTCGCGGTACCAGGCGATGGTCTCGGCGAGGCCCTCGGCGAAGTCGGTGTGGCGCGGGCGCCAGCCGAGCTCGCGACGGAGCTTGGTGGAGTCGATCGCGTAGCGGCGGTCGTGGCCGGGGCGGTCGCGCACCCAGTCGAAGGCGTCCTCGGGCTGGCCCATGGCGCGCAGGATCGCGCGCAGGACGTCGATGTTGTTCTTCTCGCCGTCGGCGCCGATGAGGTAGGTCTCGCCGATGCGGCCGCGCGTGAGGATGGTCCAGACGGCCGAGGAGTGGTCCTCAGTGTGGATCCAGTCGCGGACGTTCTTGCCGTCGCCGTAGAGCTTGGGCCGGATGCCGCAGAGGATGTTGGTCACCTGGCGCGGGATGAACTTCTCCACGTGCTGGTAGGGACCATAGTTGTTGGAGCAGTTGGAGATGGTGGCGCGGATGCCGTAGGTGCGGTGCCAGGCGCGCACCAGCATGTCGGAGGCCGCCTTGGTGGAGCTGTAGGGGCTCGACGGGTGGTACGGGGTCTCCTCGGTGAAGCGGGCCGGGTCGTCCAGGGCGAGGTCGCCGTAGACCTCGTCGGTGGAGACGTGGTGGTAGCGCACGTCGTACTTGCGGCAGGCCTCGAGCAGGCGGAAGGTGCCCTCCACGTTGGTGCGCAGGAACGGCTCGGGGTCCGCGATGGAGTTGTCGTTGTGGGACTCGGCCGCGTAGTGGACGATCGCGTCGTGGCCCGGGACGATGCGGTCCAGGAGCTCGGCGTCGCAGACGTCCCCCACCACGAGCTCCACGCGGTCGGCGGGCAGCCCCGCGATGTTCTCCGGGTTGCCCGCGTAGGTGAGCTTGTCGAGGACGGTCACGTGCACCCCGGGGTGGTTCTTGACCACGTAGTGCACGAAGTTGCTCCCGATGAAGCCGCACCCGCCGGTGACGATGATGTTGGCGGGCTCGAAGGTGTCTGACATGCTGATATCCCTTTCACTAGAAGCCAAGCAACTCATGTTATCGTCGGCGTCCTTACGCCGCTCATCTCTAAGCTCCTCGGCTCGAAGAAACGCCGCCTCAATAGAGGTCTCGAATCTCCCCGCCTCAATATCCGCCATTCCCCTACCAACGGCATCAACAAGCCTGGACTCAAACTCATCTTGGGCGGAAGAGCTCTTAGCCATCTAAACTCCCCACATACTCGCGCAGCTCGTCCTCCCAGTCGCGGGGCGAGAAACCCGCGGCGCGGATCTTGGAGAGGTCGAGGTCTGAGTGCTCGGGGCGCGGGGCCACCGGCCCCTCGGCGCCGGCGTAGTACTCCGCAGTGGTCACGGGCGCGACGGCGTCGCCGTTGCCGCACGTGGCCTCGAAGACCGCGCGCGCGATCTCGTACCAGGAGGCGACGCGGCCGGAGCCGGTGAGGTTGTAGGTGCCGTACGGCGCGCGGGCGTCGAGAAGGGCAAAGATGCCCTCGGCCATCTGGTCGGTGAAGGTGAGCCGCCCCAGCTGGTCGTCGACCACGGTCACGCGGTCCAGCCCGTCGGACGGGTCGTCGCAGCGCCGCGCGAGGCCCCGCATGGTGAGCACGAAGTTGTGGCCCTCGCCGATGACCCAGCTCGAGCGCACCACGTAGTGGCGTGGGCAGCCGGCCACGGCCAGGTCGCCGGCGGCCTTGGACTGGCCGTAGACCGAGAGCGGGCTGAGGTCCTCGCCCTCGCCGTGGTTCTCGGCCGTGCCGTCGAAGACGTAGTCGGAGCTCACGTGCACGAGCGTGACGCCATGCTCGGCGCAGGTCCGCGCGAGCAGCGACGGCCCGGTGGCGTTGGCCTTCCAGCAGGCGGTGCGGCCCTCGGGCGTCTCGGCGCGGTCCACGGCGGTGTAGGCGCCGCAGTTGATGACGGTGCCGTAGAGGCTCCAGTCATAGCGGTCGTACTGCGCGGGGTCCGAGAAGTCGAAGGTGTCGATGTCGCAGAAGTCGAAGCTGGCGAGGAGCCCGCGCCTCTCGGCCAGCTTGTGCATGGCGCGGCCGAGCTGGCCGTTGCAGCCCGTGACCAGCGTGCGCTCGGGCGCCATGGGCAGGGCGTCGGCGAGCATGGGGTGGTGCCTGTCGGCCTCCGAGAGCGTGGCCTCGGAGAGCGGGATCGGCCACTCGATGCCGAGCGAGGGGTCAGCCAGGTTGACGAAGGTGTAGGTCTTCTTGAGCTCGGCGGACCAGTGGGCGTTCACGAGGTAGGTGTAGGCGGTGCCGTCCTCGAGCGCCTGGAAGGAGTTGCCCACGCCGCGCGGCACGTAGATGGCGCGCGAGGGGTCGAGCACGCAGGTGAAGACCCTGCCGAACGTCTCCCCGGGGCGCAGGTCGACCCAAGCGCCGAAGACCGAGCCGGTGGCCACGCTGATGAACTTGTCCCAGGGCTCGGCGTGGACGCCGCGCGTGACGCCGCGGCTCGCGTTGAAGCTCACGTTGTTCTGCACGGGGCGGAAGTCGGCCGGCAGCCCCAGGGCGCACATCTTCTCCCGCTGCCAGTTCTCCTTGAACCAGCCGCGCGCGTCGCCGTGGACGGAGAGCTCCACCACCTTGAGCCCGGGGATGCCGGTCTCGGTGACGGAGAGGTCCTTCTCGAAGTCCATGCCTAGTACTCCCCTCGCGACTTGACGAACTGGCCGGCCGCCACCTTGCGCAGGTGCTCGCCGTAGATGCTCTTGCCGTAGGCGTCCGCGGCGGCGAGGAGGGCGTCGGTGCCCACCCAGCCGTTCTCCCAGGCGATCTCCTCGAGGACCGCCACCGGCGTGTCCTGGGCGCGCTCCACGGCGCGGACGAACTCGCCGGCCTCGTAGAGGCTCTCCATGGTGCCGGTGTCGAGCCACGCGTAGCCGCGCCCGAGCGTGACCACGGAGAGCGAGCCGTCCTCCAGGTACATCTGGTTGAGCGTGGTGATCTCGAGCTCCCCGCGGGCCGAGGGCCTCACCTTCTTGGCCAGCTCGCAGACGCGCGAGTCGTAGAAGTAGAGGCCGGTGACGGCGTAGGAGCTCTTGGGGCGCTCGGGCTTCTCCTCGATGGAGACGGCGTTGAAGTCAGCGTCGAACTCCACCACGCCGAAGCGCTCCGGGTCGTCCACGTGGTAGCCGAAGACCGTGGCGCCGCCCTCGGACTCCGCCCGCGCCACGGCGCGGCGCAGGTGGCGGGAGAGCCCGTTGCCGAAGAAGATGTTGTCCCCCAGGACGAGCGCGCAGGGCTCGCCGGCGATGAAGTCCTCGCCGATGACGAAGGCCTGAGCGAGGCCGTCGGGGCTGGGCTGCTCGGCGTAGGACAGGCTCACGCCGAACTGCGAGCCGTCGCCGAGCAGACGCTCGAAGTTGGGCAGGTCGTGCGGGGTGGAGATAATCAGGATGTCGCGGATGCCCGCCATCATGAGGACCGACAGCGGGTAGTAGACCATCGGCTTGTCGTAGACGGGCAGCAGCTGCTTGCTCGTCACGGTGGTGAGCGGGTACAGGCGCGTGCCCGAGCCGCCCGCGAGGATGATGCCCTTCATGTGGGTCCCTTCCCTATCAAGGCCATACTGGACAGATTATAGACGGGGGCCATGCGGCCCCGGGCCAGCATGGGCACAAGTACCGAGAAGAACCGTAACTAGGCGAGAAGGACGAGGCTCACAGGCCGCCTGGCTGCAGTTCCCCGCGCGGCGCGCTACGACGCGTCGAGCCAGCGCTTGCGCGAGGCGAAGTTCCAGAGCATGACCACGCAGGTGGCCGCCACCTTCACGAGTACGTAGTTGAGCGAGAGCGCGTTGACACCGAGCCACATGAGCGCCTCGTTGATGGCAAGCCCGACGAGCGAGAGCACGGCAAAGATCACGAGCTCGCGCGCCCTGTTGAGGTCGTCTCGGTGCCTGAAGACAAAGCGCATCGACGCGGCGTAGTTGAAGACGAGGGACACCACGAAGGAGACGCCGGCGGAGAGCACGGGGTCCCACCCGGCGAGCTCCGTCAGCGCCACCATGACGCCGAAGTCTATCAACGTGGCGACCACGCCCACCACACCGAACTTGATGAACTGCTCGATCAGCTTACGCACGTGAGACGGCCTCCCTTCTCCTGCTCACACCCGCCGCGGTGAGAAGGGCGGCCGCAGAGACGGCGGTCACGCAGGCGCCCTCCCCCAGCATGGGCGGAACGTACGTCATGTCAAGCTCGAAGTTTCCCGCGCCCGCAACGGGAACGAACGTCATGGCGCCGCCAAACGCCGGCTGGGCGTCGACCCTCTCCCCGTTGACCCTGACGGTCCAGCCCAGGTCGTAGGGGACGGTCAGAAGAAGACCGTTCTTCTCGCCGGTTAGACGGACGGAGCCCGAAAGGCGCGCATGAGACCACTGGGCAACCCGGAGCTGCTGCGCCGAGAGCTCGTCGACAAGTTGCTGGTACACCGAGAGGTCAAGGCCGTAGAAGAGGCAGGTGGGGCTGAAGCTATCGTCGCCTGCCGCCGCGGCCTCGCTCGTGAGGGTGACGACAGCCTCGCGGTCCGCGTCGGAGGCCTCGTTGAGCGTCCTCACCGCGTGGCCGAAGCGCCACCCGTCCCAGGCGGCGCCCTCCGCCGCGACGTCGTCCGTCCACTCGGCGTCACCGCCCTCGACGGAGTAGCGGTAGCGGCCGCCCGTGGGATCACTCGCCCAGGAGCACGCCACGACGCCCGCCGGCACCTCGACCTTCCAGGAACGGGAGCCCCCGCCGTCCGCGACGACCTCGGAGCCGAGCGGCCGGAAGAGCTCGACGCCCTGCCCGAGCACGGCACTCGCAAGCCGGTTCTGGGCCTCGAACGGGTTGTCGGAGCCGATGACGTCCGCCGCCGTCACGTCGGAGGAGGCGGCGTAGCCCACCGAGAGCGCGTCAGGGTTCTCGTACAGCAGGTCGCCGTCCGCAAGCCAGGTGCCGTCCACCTGGCAGAGGCCATTCAGGGGCACGCGAGAGAACACGTAGCGAACGCCGAGCAGGCTGTCGCTCGGCAGGATGGGGATCAGGTAGGAGGTCGAGAACTCCCCCGGGTTGGAGTACCCGAGCGCGTTGAGCAGGTCGACGCTCGCGTGCCCCGTGGAGGAGAGGTAGGACGAGAGGCGGCTGAACCCCTGGGAGAAGCCCTCGTTGAGCGCGGCGCGCCCCGCCCGCGTGTACGTCTTCTCCACGCGATAGAAGCCGTCGTCAAGGGCGCGGAGGGACTCAAGCTCCCGGGAAGCGTCCGCCACGTACGCCTCGTGAGCGTCCTGCGAGTAGCCCACGTAGAGGGACGGCCAGGCCAGGCACCCGCTGAACACGAGCTCCGCAAAGACCGCGAGCGGCAGGACGAGGCCCAGGCGGCGCGCCTGCGGCGCGAGCAGGGCTGCGTAGAGTGCCACGAGGACGACGCTTGCAACGATGGCCCGCAGGCTGTGGACGGGGCCGGCGAACGACCCCAGGACGGCGGCAACGGCGAGCACGGCCGCGATGGCAGGCGCGCAGCGCGGCAGGCCCTGGTCCCGCCTTTCTCCGAGGTAGGCGCCCGCTGCCCACACCGCGGCAAACACAAACAGGAAGGCGGTGCGGCTGTTGAAGCCGTTGGGGGTGCGGAACCCGCACCACGCAAGGTAGACGGGGACAAAGGCCACGCTCACCAGGCAAACGACGAGAAACGCCGCGGCGGCCAGCCGGAGCCGTCGGTCCATGCGACGGTCCACAAGGAGCAGCAGCGCCCCGAGGAGCGGCAGGTACCCCACGTAGAGCTGGGGCGACTCGTTGACCTGGTAGGTCCCCAGAAACGGGCTAGACACGAGGCTTCTCGCACCGTACTGACTCAGCGAGCGCAGCGCCCCGAACAGACCTCCCCCGAGGCTGCGGGCAACTACGACGAGCGTCATCAGGGCGAGCACCGCCAGGGCCAGCGCCGTGACGGCACACGCCACCACGCGCACCACGCGCCCGGGAACGCGGTCCCCCAACAGGAGGAGCCCCAGGACGAGAAGAACGACCGAGCCCACGACAAGAACGATTTCCTTGACGGTGCTCCAACTGCCAAGCTGCACGACCACCGTAGGATAGAGCGTCCAGGCGCTGAGCAGGACAACAAAGCAGAAGACGCCGCACACGAGCGCCACGGCCCTCGTGCCCGAGACGCGCCCCGCGCCGTCCGCCGGGGCGACGTACCACTCCACCCACGAGCAGCACACCGAGGACATCACGAGCATGTATCCCATGTACCAGCAGGTGACGACCGCGGCCACGAGCGTGACCAGCAGCTCCGCCCAGCGCCCCCGCGTGACGCAGCGCCACGCGCCGTGGGCCACCAGCGGCAGCAAGATCATCGCGTCCATCCACATAGGGTTTCTGAGCTGCGTCATCATCCACAGCGAGCAGCTCAGGCAGAGGGCGAGCGCCAGGGCCTCGCAGCGGCGCAGGGAGAAGCGGTGGCGGAGGTAGAACGCCGCCGCAGCCCCGGCAAGCCCGAGCTTGAGCACCGTGACCACAAAGACCGCGAGGGTCAGCAGACTGTCCGGGAAGAGCAGTATCAGCAGGTTGAAGGGGCTGGCAAGATAGTACGACCACACGCCCCACGCGTTGCTCCCCAGGCTCGGGGAGAAGCTGTAGAGCAGCGACTCGCCGCCCGTGAGCACCTTCTTGTACCAGGTGAAGAGGTCGACGTACTGGTACTTGAGGTCCTCGGTGAGGAAGGACTCCGAGCCAAACGGGTAGACGTTGGAGGCTGCAGCAACCAGACAGAGCAGCAGGGCCGTCGCCACAAAGGCGAGAAGGGGCGTCCAGTCCAGACGCCTCAGGCGTGCCGCGAGACGCCCGCGGGCGTTGTTCTCCGAGGTGGCCGGCGCGGTCACGAGTCGAGGTCCTTCTTGGCGCCGGCGCCCTCCGCCCCAGCAGCCGGGCCCGCGACGGGGCCCTCGCCCTCCTCACGCACGATGTAACTGGGGCGCTGCTTGGCCTCCACGTAGGTGCGGGCGAGGTACTGGCCGATGACGCCCAGGCACAGCAGCTGCGCGCCACCAATCAGCAGGATCACGGTCATGAGCGAGGGCCAGCCGGAGACCGGGTCCCCGAAGAGGGCGGCCCGCACGACGACCACCACGACCATAACGAGCGCAAGCAGACAGAAGACAAGCCCCAGCACCGAGGCGAGGGCGAGCGGGGCCGTGGAGAAGGCCACGATGCCGTCAAGGGCGTAGCGCGCGAGCCCCCAGAAGCTCCACTTGGTCTGCCCGGCGGCGCGCTCCACGTTCTCGTAGGGCACCCACTTGGTGCGGAAGCCCACCCAGCTGTAGATGCCCTTGGTGAAGCGGTTGCGCTCGGGCATGGAGAGGACCGCGTCCACGAAGGGACGGCTCATGGCGCGGAAGTCCCGGGCGCCGTCGACCACCTCGGCGTCCGAAAGGCGGTTGATGAGGCGGTAGAAGAGCCGGGCGAAGGCGGAGCGCACCGGCGCCTCCCCCTCGCGCGTGGCGCGCCGGGTGGCCACCGAGTCCCACTCACCGGTAAGCAGATCCGCGTACATCTGCGGGAGCAGCGACGGCGGGTCCTGCATGTCGGCGTCCATGGTACAGACCCACTCCCCACGGGCGGCGGAAAGGCCGGCGAGAAGCGCCCCCTCCTTGCCGAAGTTACGGGAGAGTAGCAGATAGCGCACGCGATAGGGCAGCCCCCTGCGGGACGCGAGCAAGCGCATCGCCGCAGCGGTGCCGTCCGAGGAGCCGTCGTCCACCAGGACCAGCTCCACGGAAAGGCCTGGCCACCGCTCCCGCATGCCCGTGACTACCCCGCCAAGCGCGTCCGCTAGGATGGGCAGGCTCTCCTCCTCGTTGTAGCAGGGCACGACAAGGGAGAGGAGGCCGTGCGTGAACTCGCTCATTACTTACCCCCCCCTCTCAGTTAGCCAACAAAAGCATCGTGCGCCGCTGCTTTAAAAAAGTCAATGGGCGACGCCACCCTTCCAGTCCGCTGGACCACCGTTAACAAACCTTCCGCACCCTCGCCACGATCGAGGCGACCTCGTCCCTGTTCGCCACGAGGTAGACACCGTACAGCACACAGTAGGCCAGAAGCGCCCACGCGCCCGGAAGCAGGAGAGACAGCGCCATGAACGCCCCGGTGAGCAGCAGCTCCGGCACGAGCATGGGCGAGCGGGCGACGCCCATCTCGCGGTCGAGCCTCAGCTCGGACCACGCCGAGCGAGCGGCGATGCAGCAGACCGCCCCAACCAGCACTGCCTCGAGCGAGCCCAGGGCGAACACGCCCACCAGCGACGTCACGGCGCTCGCCGCCACCGTTGCCACGTTTACGGCCAGGAGCGTCCGCTCCTGGCGCAGCACCTTGAAATATGTGGTGCAGCAGACGTCCATCTTGGTGTTGAAGACGCAGACCGGCAGGAGCACCGCTAGCCACCTCATGCTCTCGGCGTACTGGGGGAGCCACGCCGAGAGCAGCCACGCCATCGGGAAGTAGAGCGCGTAGACGTAGAGCGCGTAGACCGCCGGGAAGGTCACCTCCATCGCGTCGCGCATGCCTCGGTAGACCGCGCGCCTCTCCCCCTCGCCGCTCTGGCGCAGGGCCGGGAAGAGCACCATGGAGGCCTGCGTCACGAAGGTGATGAAGAAGTTCACGAGGGACAGCGAGAAGGACACCCGCCCGAAGGCCTCGATCCCCCAGACGGCGTCCACCAGCGCGCGGGCGGCGCCGAGGATCAGCATGTCCGCGACGTTGGCGATCATCAGCTTGAAGCCGACGCGGATGCTCGCGACGCTCTCTTTTATTGTCTCTGACACGCCGAGCGGCGGCGCGGGTAACGTACAATTTCTTGCGCACTTTGACAGCGGCATAGCGTCCAGATAGGAAGGAGGGCACGGCCCGCCCCGGTATGATTCGAGTTGTCGAGACAAGAAACATGCTGGAGGAGGAGCCATGCCCGAACCCATTGTATCTTTGAACGAGGAGTCGCTGAAGTCCGACCTTCGCGAGCTCGTCAGGAGGACCGTCGAGGACACGCCGAGCGGCCTGCTCGAGGAGGAGGCCGACGACCTCGTCGGCGCCGAGCGCTACGAGCGCACGGCCGAGCGCGAGGCGTACCGCGCCGGGCACTACGACAGGAGCCTGACCACGTCGTCCGGCGAGGTCACGATCCATATGCCCAAGCTCAAGGGCATGAGGTTCACCACGGCGATCATCGAGCGCTACCGGCGCCGGGAGACGAGCGTCGAGGAGGCCATGATCGAGACGTGCCTCGCCGGGGTCTCGACCCGCAGGATAGAGGACGTCTCCGAGATCCTCTGGGGCTCCAGCGTCTCGGCTGCCACCGTCTCGAACCTCAACGAGAAGGCGTTCGCCTCGGTCGAGGGGTGGCGCAACCGCCCCCTCGAGCGCGCCTACCCCTACGTCTACGTTGACGGGATCTACCTCAAGCGCAGCTGGGGAGGCTCATACGAGAACGTCGCCGTGATGGTGGCCATCGGCGTCAACGACGACGGCTACCGCGAGGTCATAGGCGCCGCCGAGGGGTTCACCGAGTCCTCGGAGTGCTGGCGGGAGTTCCTGTCGTGGCTGAAGTCCAGGGGGCTCCGCGGCGTGCGCATGTTCACCGGGGACAAGGCCGCCGGGATGGTCGGCTCGATCGCCGAGGTGTTCCCGGGGGCGGCGTACCAGAGGTGCACCGTCCACTTCTACCGCAACGTGCTGGCCAGGGTGCCCAAGTCCAAGCGGCCGAGGGTCGCCGCGATGCTGAAGGCCATCCATGCGATGGAGTCGCGCGAGGCGGCCGAGGCCAAGGCGCTCGAGGTCGCGTCCGAGCTGGAGGCCTCGAGGCTCAGGGAGGCCGCCAAGGTGGTACGCGAGGGCTTCGCCGAGACCCTGACCTACACGCGCTTCCCCCGCGAGCACTGGCGGCGCATACGCACCAACAACGCCATCGAGCGCCTCAACCGGGAGATCCGACGCAGGACGAGGGTGGTGGGGACGTTCCCCGACGGGAACTCCGCCCTCATGCTCGTGACCGCGAGGCTCAAGTACGTCGCCGAGAGCGAGTGGGGCTCCCGCCGCTACCTGGACGTGACGCTGCTGGAGGAGGCGCACCGGGAGGCGGGCATATAGGGCTGTCCGAAAGTGCGCAAGAATCTTGACGGTACCCCGGCATACTTGCCGGCGAGATACCCGGTTGTATGTAGTCAAATAAAAGTCGACACTTCCGGCATCGGGTTTTCGACATGAACCGCAAGAGCATGCCGACCCTTCCCATCACAGGCCTAATCTGACAAGTGCTTCAGGTATCTCGTCAGAGAGGCGGAAAGGAACATGATCGACATGCCCACCATCAATTCTATACGGCAGCAGCGACGCGATGGATGCAGCGTCGCCGAGATCGCGCGGAGAAACGGCGTCTCCCGCGACACGGTCTACAAATACCTCAAGCGGGATGATTTCTCCCCGACGCCTCCCGCGAGGAAGAAGCGCCCGAGCAAGCTCGATCCCTACAAGCCGCTCATCAGGCAATGGATAGAGGACGATTCGACGACCTGGCGCAAGCAGCGGCACACCGCGAAGCGGATATGGCAGAGGCTCGTCGAGGAGTGCGGCGCCGACGTGAGCGCGAGCACGGTCGGGCGCTATGTCAAAGCACTGCGCGCGGAGAACCGCGCCGCGAGCGAGCGCTTTCTCGACCTGGCATGGGAACCGGGCGAGGCCCAGGCGGATTTCGGGGAGGCGGACTTCTATGTGATGGGGGTTCGCAGGCGCCTGAGCTATTTCGTCTTGGCGTTCCCCTATTCCAACGTGGGCCTGGCCCAGGTCTTTCCCGGCGAGAACGCCGAGTGCGTCTGCCAGGCCTTGAAGGACATCTTCTCCTATATCGGCGGCGTGCCCAAGCGGATAGTCTTCGACAACGCCGCCGGCGTAGGGCGCAGGACGGCCGACAAGGTGCGGACGACCGAGCTGTTCGGGCGCTTCGCCGCGCATTACGGCTTCGCCTATGCGTTCTGCAACCCCGCCTCGGGGCACGAGAAGGGCTCCGTCGAGAACAAGGTCGGGGCCGTACGGCGCTCGCTGTTCGTCCCCGTGCCCCAGGTCACGAGCATGGGCGCCTTCAACAAGAACCTCCTCGGCAGGTGCATGGCGCTTTCCAGAAAAGGCCACTGGATCAAAGGCGAGCCGGAAGACCGGCTGTTCGCCGAGGACCGCCTCGCCCTCTCCGGACTGCCCGCTAAGCCCTTCGAGGTGGTGCGCTACGTCACCGCCCGGGCGGACAAGAAGGGCAAGGTGCGGGCCGACGGCCCCCACTTCTACTCGACCGACCCGGCGTTTTCCGGATGCGAGATGCTTCTTGGGCTCGGGGCCACCACGCTGCGCGTCTTCGACGGCGCGGGCACGTTCGTCTGCGAGCACGCCAGGGCCTACGGCGACGCTCCGACCGACACGACGGATCCCGGGTCGCAGCTCCACCTCCTGTGCCTCAAGCCTGCGGGATGGCGCAGCTCGCGCGTCAGGGCGGCGCTGTCCGAAGATGTCCGCAGCTGGATGGACGGCCTCGGCAGAAACGAGCTCAAAGAGGAGCTGAGGCTGCTGCGCGACGAGACGGCGCGCTCCGGGTGGGAGGCGACGCGCCAGGCCGCCGAGCTCGCGTACGGGTCCACCGGGCGCATCGATCGGGCAAGCGTGGCGGTCGGCGCGGCGAGGATCGCCTCGGGCGCGGAGGCGATCGCCTACGACGAGCCGGTCGACCTGTCCGGCTACGACTCCGTCTTCTTTGGAAGGGGGGCGTAGGGCATGGCCTACCTCAAGCAAGGCGACGCCATGGCGTTGAGGGCCCTCATGCGCTCGATGTACTTCTCCGCGGACACCATCGACGCGTTCCTCGCATCCGCGACCGCGGGCCAGGTCGCAGCGGTGGCCGAGATGATCCGGCGCGAGATGCGGGTGCGCGAGCGCCGCAAGCGGGAACGGCTGACGAGGAAGGCGAGGTTCCCCCAGATAAAGTCTTTCGACGGGTACGACTTCGCGCAGGTGGCCCTGCCGGAGGGCTACTCCGTCGACGACTTGAAGTCGCTTGCGTTCGTCGACGCGGCGCAGGACTTCGTCTTCCACGGGCAGACGGGACGAGGCAAGACGCACTTGGCGATAGCCGTCGGCCTCGCCTGCGTGGACGCGGGGTTGGAGGTGAGGTTCTTCACCGCCGCCGAGCTGGTGCTCTCCCTGACGCGCGCGAACCGAGAGCATCGGCTCGAGCAGCTCATGAAAGACATCGCGAGATCCCGGCTCCTCATCATCGACGAGCTCGGCTACGTCCCGCTCGACCAAGAGGGCGCGCGGCTCTTGTTCCAAGTCATGAGCGACTGCTACGAGAGGCGCAGCCTCGTCATCACCACCAACATCGAGTTCTCGAAATGGGGCGTGGTGTTCGGAGACGACAAGCTCGCCTCGGCGATCATCGACCGCATCATGCACCACGGAAGGCTCATCGAGTTCAACGGCACGAGCAAGCGCATGGATCATGCTCTGATGCTCGGAAAGAAGGACGGCTAGCGACGGCGGAAACCAGGCGGCCGCTCTTGCAGAAAGCGCCGAATCAACGATGCGGAAAGTGTCGACAAAGACTTGACGCAACACACCCGGTGCGCAGGGAGTCTCCCTTGCGAATCTTGAAGTCGCTCACGGGGTGGAGGGTGGAGGCTCCGTCCTCCCCTTTCTCCATGATCCAGAACTCGTCCCGGCGCATGAGCGGGTTGTCCATCAGGCACGGATTGTGCGCCGTGAAGACAAGCTGGGCCCCGAGCTCGTTGACGCTCGGGTCGAGGAACAACGAGACGAGCGCATCGGCGAGGCCCGGATGGAGCGACGCGTCGAGCTCGTCGACGACAAGCGTTCCGCCCGTCTCGATGACCCGGCCCAGGTATCCGGCGAGCTGAAACAGCCGCAGCGTGCCCGCAGACTCACTCGGGACCTCCGCCTGATCACCCGAGGTCGTCTGGTGGAAAAAGGCCATCCGCTTCACGGGCTGCTGCTCGAACTTCTGGCTGGCCTCCTTTGAGACGAGCCCCCTCAACGGCTCGGGAAGCTCGCGCCCCAGCGCTTCGTGCCTCACCTCAACGGAGGTGATGCCCGTGTCCGCCTGTCGCATGATGTCCCTGATGAACTGGCGCTGATAGTCGCTGCCGGCAGCCCCATCAAGGACTTTTGCGGAGTACGTGTCCATCGGTTGCTGTCCCGGTCCCCGGTCGACGACCGTCAGGCCGTCTCTGAACCAGTCGCAGACCGCGCGGGCCTCGTCGCCCGCCCCGGCAACAGCGGTCTGCTCAAAGAGGGTAAAGAGGGAGAGCACGAGGAGACGCGGGCCAACGAGCCGCTTTGCTTCCGCGGATATAGGGAAGGTCTTGGAGCCGTCAATCGTGATGTCTCCCGCGGGGGACATGCTGCGCGAGAAGAGCTTGCTGGGTTGGCGCGTGAAATAGGCGCGCAGCTCCTCGTTCTCGACCCCGCGGTCCGATACGGAGAAGGAGTACTCGTAGCGAACCAGCTTCTGCTCGCCCCCGCGCTCCCGACGCAGACAAAACTCCACCGAGAAGCTCATCGGCCTGTGCCGAGACTCCTGGTCGAGCAAAAACGGCTCGAAGCTGACAAGGGGGTCGAGGTTCGCGCCCATGTGGGCAAGGACGGCCGCCCTCATGGCCCCGAGCGCGTCAACAAAGACGGACTTACCCGAAGCGTTGGCGCCGTAGATGGCCGAAGCCGGAAGGACCCGCACGCCCTTCATTCCGGGGATGTCGCGGCTGACCAGAGTCGCATCGTTTTCCTTGTAGTAGTTGCTCGCCTCAAGCGACAAGGAGCACGCGTCCCTGATGCTTCTGAAATTTTCCACGGTAAATCCGATGAGCATGGAACCCTCCTTTTTGGAGAACTCTATCTTTGTTTTTGACAGAAGGGGACTGCGGACGAAAAGTTGGACCGGCAGGTCCGGAACTTGGAGGTCCGCATGTTCGACAGGGACGACGTGGAGCTGGCCCTGATGGCGCTCGGGGAGGGGTGGTCCACCAGGGCCGCCGGCGCGCTCGTGGGGGCGTCGAGCGCCTCGGTCTCGCTGTGGTCGCGGGGCATGGTGCCGCACGAGAGGCGCCGCCGGGGCGCGCGTGCTACAGTCGGGGCGAGCGCCGAGCGCGAGGAGGCCCCGTTGGACGACGCGGAGAGGGCGGCCTACGAGGCCGCGATGACCGAGAACATGCTGCTCAGGGCGGTGTTGGACGACCTAAAAGCGGCAGGGGTC
>ENA-OPAH01001413-OPAH01001413.1-human-gut-metagenome-genome-assembly--contig:-NODE-1413-length-15669-cov-3.582106_pt1 | contig 15669 bp, 19 predicted proteins | sample MGYA00241050_ERZ501416 | MGnify/ENA primary metagenome ERZ501416 (study PRJEB25962, sample SAMEA2042632) | human gut metagenome | biome: human gut; feature: human-associated habitat; material: faeces... | reverse complement strand
TAATATTAGCTATACTGTAACTACCGAAAAGGAAAGGGGTAAAAGATGAAAGAATATACTGTAGCTTATATTAAGAAGCATATTTCTAACACTTTTGGTTTTGCTGTGAATAAAATTGAGCTTCTTGAGTAGGATAGTGATCCAACTGAATATTTATACTTGTATCGATCACTATACTTATGTCGATTAAGGAGCACATTATGTTAATTACAGGCAAAACTCTTTTAGCACTCAAATCTTTTGTAAAGAAGAATACTTTCCCAGACGACAAACTAAGTACCGTTTTCTATGACGGCAGCGGTTTTCTTGTTGCTACGGATACATACCAGTTGGTTACTATCGAAGCCAACTATGAAGAACTTGGTGATGAGCCATTTTCTTTAGACGCTGATATTTTTAATCGTATCAAGGGTGCAGATAACATTGAGATCACTGATACTTGCTGCAAGATCGGTAAGTGGGTTATCGAGCATGATTTTAAAGAAGGTAGGTATATTTCCCACAATTCTCTAAAGAATCTTACCTATCGTGAAGAAGAAACATTTGAGCCAGGCGTTTATGACCCTGTTTATATGGAAAACGCATCTAAGTTAGCTAAAGCTATGGGCGGCTTCTTAAAGATCGTTCACGCCCAAAGCGAGATTGTATTTGATATTGTCTATAGTTCTGGGGTATCAACTGGCACTAGGGTAGCTTATATGAAAAAGAATCTGTAAGGGGTAAAGTAAATGGATCGCCGTGTAATTGATTATTCGCTTGATGGGTATTGTCGCAACATAAAAGTTGAAATTATGATTTCCGATGATGCAAACATACCAGAATCAGCCGTAAATAAAGCCCTAATGATCGCCATTAACTACCTAATCGAAAACATGGAAACGGAAGAAGTGGAAAGCGCCGAATAAGGTGCTTTCCTTTATCCCAAGTTCAACAATCTACACATCTTAAAATAATTCTCTCGTAAAACTGGGTTTTCAAATCGCACCACCCCGTTAAGATATAATCTTTTCAAGGTACGTATAAATTCACGTGAGTTTTCTACTGCGATCATATTCAAATCGTAATCGTCAATCGTTAGTGCAATAACTTGTTTATCTGATGGTACTTTATCGTTAATATAATAAATAAAACCACTCTCATCATACCAGCAGGCGAACACATAATCGTTAAACTTAAACCCGTATCTATATTTTGCCGTTGAGGGCTTTTTAGCTATGAATTTATCGGTAGCGTTGGTGAACTTATTACCTGTAATATAATCGCCGTACTTAGTGCCTTCAGCAATGGCACCGCCTATAGTGTTTAGCGATTCTTCTTGGAAAGCCTCGGGAGATACATAATCAAAAAGCAATACAATATCTGTACCGTCTTTCGTTTTACCTAGCTTGTATTGTGTATAACCCTTTTTAGGTTTTGTAATATGTAGGAAACAGAATAAAGGGTTAATTATATTACATGAGTTCGTGAGCAAGAAAAACGTAACATCGCGGCGTTTTCGCGAAATGGTAATGAGCAACGAAAGTATAGCATTTACTTCGTCAACCAAATAACCAGGCGGGCGGTTATTCTCGCGCAAATATTCGTCCCAAACGATATACTTAACTTTCGGAAACGGTACACCCTTATAATCTTGATAACGGGAAGCTATCAAGAGATAACAAAAAGTTCGCCACTCTGGTTTTTCGCTATCTTTTGGACGCTTCGCTATCTGGTATTCAGAACCGACCAGTCTAAAAACGTAATCTTTGAACTCTGCATCGGTCGCAACGTCAGAAAATATATACTTCTTAACCGCTCGTAATTCAGGCTCGTAGCGGCGAATGTAGACACATTCTTCACCGTGCTTAATGAATCGTTTAACGCAATGCTTCAACGCAGTGTAGGTTTTACCGATTGAACGGGCACCCGCAACCAATACAATGTTTGCATTGTACGAAAGAGCTTTGTTTATGTCCCAATACTTACTCATAGCTTATATATTAACATACCTTCTTATTTGCCAACTGTTCCAATTATAATTACCTGCACAATATGCGTTCGCATCTTCACGCAATTTAGGGCCCTGACCGCTACCATGTCCTATACATTGATTGTTACCAATATACATTTCAACGTGTGTAGTATTAGAGCCGTAACCAAATATAATGAGGTCGGCAGGCTGCATAATATCCTTTGGTAAATTTCCGCCGCTACCCGTTGCTATTTGTTGCCCTTGTTCCGCTTGCGCACCTGTCCAGGTACCTATTTCAAGCCCACAGACTTTCTGATAACAATACCATGTGAAACCCGAACAGTCGGTGTATCCTGACGTTTCGGGGGATAGTCTCCCTGCGCCCTGACTATATCGAAACTTACCCAAGCAACTTTTTGCAAACTCCACTAATTGTTGCTGTGCTTCCGTGCCTGTAGCACTACCGCCGCCTGTGTTTCCGCCCGTAATAGCTTCGCCCGTGTTATTAAGTGCAGGCTTCCACGTTTGAGGGGAAACAGGTACACATACAAGCCCGTTTTCTAGACCGTCGGTGCCATATATTGTGAGGGTATTATTATAAAGTGTTATATGAGATATAACATTCGTTAATTCTTGCGTTCCACTATTCTCGCCACCCTCGCCCGTCCCAGCGCCGCCGTTTTGTCCAAAATCAGGCGGCATGCTTTCGCCGTCCCACTCGTTTAATCGGTTGTAAACGGTAGTGTATCTGGTGCGGTACTGTCCTAGCACTCCATTGTTCAAACAGACCTGATAAATTCTATCAAGCGTAGCGCTACCTCCTGCGGTTGCGACCACTTGACCAGCACTTCTAGGGGATTGATGATACATACTCATAGCGAAAATTAAGGGCTTGGGGTTATCCTGCGACAACCCCCACCCCTCCAATGTCGATATATACCCCTCGAAATCGGTTATGGCCTGGTTTTCTTGGACAATATGCGATTCGGTAGAAGCGAAAGCATTTGAAACACTTTCGCCCTCTCCCTGGTTTAGATATCGTGCATTCCAATAGCCACTATTTTGATCGTTGCTTGAGAGTGAGTTCTTCAAACTATCAGCCAACATTTCAAAATCAGTCGGGCGTTCTGACTGCATACGGTTTAGTAGCGCAGCGGCGCGAGTACCGAACCACTGCATCATACCAATAGTAATCGGGTCGTTATAATTCACGGATTGCCAGTTCCAATGGCTCTCAACTTCACCAATTACATACATAGCGTAATAGCATATTGTCCTAGTATCAGGCATTATTCAACCGTAAAATCTGCAGGTGCGCCTATAATTTTTACACTATTCCATATGTTGATCTGAATGTTTGCGTCAATATTGTTTGTGTTATTTGAGTAATAAAGATATATATAGCCGTCATTACCAATGGCAAACGTTCCCGCATTTGCGCTAATATACACTTTACTACTTGCATTAGTAATGGTCCCCGAGTTGTCAAACATATATGCTTGCGTTATTCCTGTGTTGACATTAGTTTTTAGACCGTAATAGTTAGTCCCCGGAATCTGTGTACGCTGTACTGACGCGGTAGTGGTAATGCGGCCAAAAATGTTGATAATCGTTTTCGCGGAATTGATAAACACCTTAAGCACGGAATCAGTTGCAACATTCTTTGCTATATTAGTACCGTTATAAGTAGTGTTTGTAAGGACAAAGGCATTGTTCAGCGTATTAACATCGCTAGCCAATTCCATTAATTCAGAGTTTGCAGACTGTAGCCCCGTCTGCAATGTTCCAATGTTTCCGTTTGCTGCTTCCAAACCAGATTGCAAGGTTGAAATCTTACCATTAGCAGCGCTCATCTGTGACTGCAAGGTAGTAATCTGCGTACCCTGCGAGCCTGTCAAGGTCTGCAAGGCGCTAATCTGACCTTCCATCTCTGTAATAGTTTCGGTCGGTATAAGCCCCGCCACGTTTGCAAGTGCTGCATCAGTCGCATTTGCGAGCGCGTTATAATCGGTCACTAGGTCGAATAGTGCCGTACTTTCAAGCGTTGGCAGTGAATAGTTATTGGTAGCCATTGTTTTATTCCTCCTCAATATATGCAAGTGCGCCGTACTTTTTCAACTCACCCCAACTACGAATAGTTTTAGGAGTGCTCGGCGTGTATATTGTATCATCGATTGGGTACGGTTTGCACCGTGCCAAAACCTGTTCGAAATTGCCAAAATCAATCAAGTCAAGTAGCACCGCCGCATAAAATGCGAGCTGGTATAGTGTCCAACCATGCAACGCAGTAGTCACTTGAGAATAGGTCATTTCGCCATATTTTGTTTCAAACTCTTCATAAGTTGCGGCGTATGGTCGCGTTGCGTTGAACAGTTGTTTGTTTATATAGGGCGCATAGTGCCTATTACCATCAACCACGGGCGATAACCACCTACTAATACCTGCATAGATATTAGTAATTCGCTCGTCTAATTCCTCGTAATTTTCCGCTATTTGATTTTTCAAAACATTGTACAACGTATCAGTATATTCTTTAGCCTGTTCTAGGTTATCAGCAAGCCCCGCATCAAGAATAGACTGTGAAATCGCTTCATCATTGATTTTTAAAAGTGCTTGTAAAAGCCATTGTATCTGATCTTCTAGGCGGATGGCATATTTCCAGCTAGGTGGAAGTGGATACTGGTATCCTTGGTAGGCAAAATCAAAGTCACCAGGATAATTTAACATGCTCATGAGTAGCCCTCCTTTACTAATAAACTTGTATAAAACACGGCTCTAAAATTCCGAAAACAATCTGTAGCGCGTTGTTAACACCTGATAGCCACTCACTCAATGCGGTCGACACCATATTATTCATGCCGTAGTGCGTTGATTCCGTGGTTGCATTATTGGTATTGGTTCCTGTCGATTGCGTGATATTAGTAGCGTAATTCTCCCCGCCTTCTTCATACAGTCTATTTTGCGGCGTGTTAGAAAAAATTTGTTCGCTTTCGTTGCCTGCATTGTTGGTTGTGGTCGACTTGTCGCCCGTCATGTAGGACAACCAGCTTTTATCTTGTGCCGCTTTTTCAAGCGATACAAACACGGGATTAATGGCTGGCATATTTTCATCTAACGCCCTATTCAAATAAAAAATAAATTGTGTTGACGTTTGCGCGCTGATTTTCCTATATCGAAAATGATTGATAATCTTTTCGTTCAACCATTCTCTCTTTGTTTCATCCCAGATCGGATAATCCCTCATTCCAAGATCGCAACCGTAAAGCCTTAATAGGCTGTCAACGTCGGGCGTATCATAATAATTTTCATAACTTCCCGCTATTAGCATTATAACCACCCTTCGTTACCCGTTAAGGTTGGGTATCTCGCGTCATCAGGTTCTGCCATGTGAGGTACCGCCCACGAAACACTAATAGGCCGGTCCAGCTCAAAAGTTCGGTTTACTTCCTCACAAAAACGTTCACGACACATCAGACGAGAACGACGCAATAGCATAATCTGTTCATTGTTGCTCATTGCCTCTTTCGTTTGCACGCGTTCGCGTTTTTCAGTGTTTGAGTTATCCGCCCCGAAAATTGTCATAGCGAGATCAAGAATTTTCTTCTGATTGTTGAAAATATCTTCTGCAATGTAGGGCGCTTGTGTCTGCATAACTTCGGGGGTGCCTGTTCCTGGTGCATCGTTTAGGTATAACACCTGGTCGTTACGCTCAAGTTTTGAATATAACTCTTGGTTTGACTTTAACGCCTGTTCGGACGTTCGGATTATATAGGGTGTTCGTTGCGCGCCTGTGTTTAGGTCGGCTATAGCATCATACGTTGCCAAACGTCGTGCAAAATACTTAATATGCGCGTTTAAGGGGGTACGGCGCATATTATCGAAGCCCACTACACAGTCACGCGGGCGGTAGGTGATTTCTTCACCCTCCCCAGCGATTCCCCAGGGTTGATTATGACGGACCCAGGTACGCCCTACAGGACTAACTAACGTTACCTCGTTAGGATTGTAATATAGATTGTAGGTGTCAACGGGGGTACACTGTGCAAACAAAAAACCACCGCTTTCCTGAAAGAGTCCACCCATTCCCCAATTAAGAAAGATAAACTCTAAGGCGCGAGGGTCTATTCCCGCTGGTAAGTTTTCCCACTTAAAAGCAGCTAGGGCAATGTTAGACAAATAGTCTTCCCAAAACATGAACGCCTGATTATCGTAATATTCATACTTATTGGAATACTTTTCTCTAATCCAGTTTCGCCCTATTGCCAAATCTGATAACGGAATAGGGTAGTCCGTCGGGTATTCTCCCGGTTTTAGTTTTTTAGCCATACAGCACACCCCCTAACGGGTCATTATCTGCAATATCTATATTACCAATTTTCGCCGCGTCTCTCCACACCGTAACGCCCTTTTCAAAGATACCGCGTAAAGTTTCTTTAGCGCCTTCATCGGCTCGTGAACAGGTAAGATAAACTTCTTTACATTGCCAGTACGTGAAGTTTTCCATGCAGTTGAGATTATCAGGTAAGGGCATAAATTCATGAATCGCGTAACCGTATCTAAGGAAATACTCCCCCACCACATGTTGCATGTTGCTATTTATATTTTTGAAACGTATAGCAATTTCGAAAATTCCATTACACAGATTAAAACCATCGCCGCCCTGTTGCCCGATAACGCTTGGCTGTGATAGCGCCATATCTTGCACGGTTGCATTAATTCCTGCGATTGCATTCTGGTAGTCGCCTTGTGCCGCCCATTGCGCAAGATCGGCGTTTTGCGTAGCGAAGCCCGATTGTAGTGCTTGATTGTTATTGAACTGTTCGTTTGCAGCCCAATAATCAACGCCTGCACCTATTAAGCCCATAACCGCGCCGCCATAATTGCCGCCTGCAAGATTGCCCGCGGTACCCAGTGCAGCGTTCGCAATTCTGCTTGCGTTTTGTACGTCCATGTTGGCTTGATTGTTAGCCAACTGTTGTTGGGCTTGGCTGTAGGTTAGTTGTGTATGTGCATTTGATTTGTTTAGCGTCCAACCCGCCCCGCTGTATTGCCAGTTACGAGTGTTCACAGTCGTAGCCTGATAAAGTATGTAATTGTCGTTAACAATGCTAAAAGTTGGTAAGTTGTTAAACCATAAGGCATTGTCTATATAGTTTTCGGGTCGGTAGGTGCCCTCTCGTCTTGGCTCGCTATCGTCCAAAACGAAATAATAATAATCTTCATCGTTTGGCAAGCTACCATTTACACCAACATCGCTGCCATAATAAGGCACATAGAAAGCAAGGCGCATATAAGGAGGTGCGGCACATGCAACTTGGCGCAAGGCTAGCGCGTTTTCGTTTGTTAATTCTGGTTTGAGCAATAAAGGGCTTCCCGTGAAATTGGTAAGCTCAATAACGGAGTACGGGTAGCATAACAACTTTTTTAGATTCCTATAACGGCTGCATATAGATTGTCCTAATCTATTAGCAAGCGTTTGTCTATCAGTCCAAAACTCCCCTTCGTCGGGTGTCGTACCTAAAAATCTCGCATTAACGCCGTTTAATTGTACGTCTGGGCCATCCGTGAGAAATGCTTTAGGGAATAACGTGACGGATAAAATCGTGCGGGCTACCCAAGGAGCCTCTCGCAACCTCTCACACAAAATCTTGTAATCGTCTGGCCTTAGTTCATAAACGTTGCACGAGGAAATAATTCCATCGGTAAACTGACCATCGGAGGTCCTAAAAGAAGGATTAGTAACAGTGCCCCATTCTGCGGCAAGGTCGCCCGTAGATTGAACGATAAGTGATAGGCCGTTTCTATCCTCCGCCTCTTCTGATCGATTCACCGATAAATTGAGTACTTGCACATCTGATATGTTGTATTCGTTGCCAATATCCAATGATTCTGGCACTGAGCAATACCGCCGCCATGTGTAGGGTGCGTTATTGTTAGCGATGTTGCAACTTGCCTGAATTGCTGCATGGCCACGTACCACAAACGCTTGACTAATGCGAAAGTTGAATAAATACGTCTGAAAAACATCTAATTGTAACGTGATAGCCGTAGTAGACGGATTAACCATAGCAACAGACGTTATAAAGTAATATAGCTTTGGCGGTGTTAATTCACCTGGCACGGGCTGTTCAGGGTTTTCGACCACGCAATAGTTATAACTATAAGCCGCGCTATACGGTAGGCCTAAATTAATAGGTTCATTCGGCTTTAAGTATGAGTAATTATCGAGTGTCAACGAATCACTAGTTAATGCTGCGAAATAGTTATCCCTCGTTTCATGGTCTGCAAACGATACCACGTCCTTATAAGAAGAATCCCACGTCACGCGGCATAGCGTAACGCGGGACTGTGCAGGCCATGAGGAGGGGGTAAAAGAAGTTTTCAATTTTGCCCTCCTTTAATTTTTAACCCGCTGAATAACCTACTTTGTTAAGTTCAAGGTTTGCCAGCTTGGTATTATTAGCTGCTGCCTAAGCCGTAATGTTAAGAGTTTCATACGTGCTATTGCGCGAAACGTGAAGCACGTTCTGAGAATCTACATAGGTTCCCGTATCAGGACTAATAACGTTAGGCGTTGGTGCGCTGGTATCAGTCGGAGCGGTCGCGCTCAAATCGGTGATTAAATAAAATACCGCTTCGTCGCTTGTGCTATCGCTGTAGGTTACTTTCGGGGTAAGCTCAATTTCTGCACCAGGTTCGAGAACTGCATTGTTGGCTACCGTGTTAGTCAGTGCCAGGGTAACACTGGTTACCGTTTTAGCGGTAACGCTACCCAAATTATCTTCTTCCGTGGACGAGAACAAAAGCATGTTACGCATATCGGACAGTGCATAGGTCCCCCAGTGGTGTAAATAACTGATCCAGTCACGGGTACGGGGGTTATAGATTGTATCGTTGGCAACCAAATTATCAGCACAAATATATGCGCTAGCATCAATAAGCACCGCTTGAGCGCCTGCAATGTCGAAATCATCAACTACGATTGTTCGGTCGGCAATAAAGTTTGTCTTATCCATGTGAAAAGCTGCAGCCAAAACTTCAACATCAAAGTAAGCGAAGAAGGCGGGAGTACCAAGAATTACCAGCTCGTCACTAGATACGGGCATATGCTTAGGGTTGTATTGCGTCTTAATGAAGTCGCGCATCATTAAGTAATGCTCACGCATCGCCACAGCAATTTCTTTACCTGCCGCTTCTTTGTCATCAGCTGATGCAATGTCGGGCACTTTAACCGTAGGCATAGTCCATGCATCATGCGCGCCCTTAATAAGATTGCGCATAATCAAATATTCGTCCCACTGGTCAGACTTCAAAGGCATATTCAAAATATCATTAATCATGGATGATAGGCCGCCGTCATTGGCGAATGCCTGGCGCAACTGGTCGCGATTGTAGCGCATCGGGTAAACGTCCTGGCGGTTCATGCTGTAGTAATTTACCTCAATATCTGGCTTTGGAGCGCCAAACGGGTTTGTATTATTAGGGTCGTAGCGCTCAGCAGAAATTAGACCACCCTGAATTTCCTGCACCATTCCGCCGAATTGTTGTTCGCCACGCTTCAAAGGTGCAAGCGAATTACGGAATGAGTTAGTCTGAAAAACCGTCAAGCCAATACGATTTACCAACAAGTCAGAAAACTCATTCATGATCGGACTATACGCATCGAGCGTTTCAAAAATACGTGCAATGTTGCCGCGTGTAGCCGCGGGGATTCGCTCCTGATAGCCCGCCGATGCTTCACTTCGTACCAGGTTAAGCACTTCGGCGTTGCTTAGTGTCAATGTAGCTGGCATTAGTCCTCCTTTAATAGATTCTCTTTAACTTTATCTTCAATAGTTAATTCTTCCTCTTCGTCTGGTTCTTCCGCTTCTTCGGCTTTACCAGTTTCAGCCATAATTAGTTCATAGTTTTTTGCCTTCAAATCGGTGTTTTCGCGGCGCAAGTCCTCAATCTCTTGGTTGCGCTGCTCAATCAATGCTACCTGGCCGTCATTATATGACGTAAATGCATCATTGATATTGGATAGATACGCTGGATAATCTTCAATCTCTTCTGTGGTTCCAGCTAACAGCTCGAAAATATCCACGGTTTTTACCTCCTAAAAATAAAGGGCTATTGGTAATAATTATATACCAATAGCCCATATTTTTACAGATAGACCGTACCGTTATAGCGTTGAGCCAGGGACAAGGGGCTGTATTGCCAAAAGCCGCAAGGCTCTGTCTATTGGCAATACTTACATACTACTAATAAGCGGCGGCGCTATCTGTATAAGCGATTTTATCATTCTATGCATTATCGTTCAACCAACGCTGCCATGCGCTCGCTGTATTTTGCCCAAGAATGCCATCTTGCGCAACACCAAGAAATTTTTGCATGGCTTTAATAGTTTTAGGACCCACGAAGCCGTCATCTTTAACACCGAACAAACGTTGCATAGCTCCTACTAAATTAGAGCCGTTTCCGCCGTTGTAATTAATAGCACGTGAATCAATACGTGGAAAATAGCGTTTGAGACTAGGGTCTTGGTTGCTCATAACACCATCTACAGGCGTTCCGAAATAGCGTTGTGCTTTCTTGTTGGTGTTTAGGCCAATCCAACCATCAACAGCAACATCACCGCCACCATCAGAAGTGGTTGCGGAAGTGCTAGACCCAGTGCTGGCAATTTCGTTAAATGGGAAATTGACACCTGGACAGTCAGTAGCACACACATCTTTATGACGTTGAACCTTGGATATGCCGTACTTAGATTTTAAGTAAGATACAAGCTCGGCACCCGCCTTGCGCTGCGTTTCGCCCATGGTCTCACTCATAAAATCGCCCTCAAAACATACGCCGAGAGAGTCAGAATTAGAACCTGACGCATGAGCACCTATCTTGTTTTCGGGTCGTAGACGGTAAATATTGCCGTCCTTACACACTAAGAAATGATAGCCCGCACCCGACCAGCCATTATTTAAATGCCACTGATGGATCTGTTCAGCTGTGCAAGACTTAGCAGCCGCATGATGTAGAATAATTCTGGTAGTGCGGTTTCGGTTAGACATGCTCTTAAATGCAAGATTAGTTTCAATAATGTTTACACTCATTTTATTCCTCCTTATTGTCGGTGGTATTCTCCCCAAATAACGACAGGAATTTACTGGTTTTCAATTCAGGGTTTATCTCACCTAAATTTTCCAAAATGCTAACTATTTCCGTGCATGAAATATAAACGCCCACTCCCATATATACCGCCCCGAACACATCAGGCAAGCCCAGAATAGGCATTGACCATTCACACAACCAGCCTAACAGAAGCGCGAGAATAAAACTAAGCTTGTGCATAAGTCCCTCTCGCATCTTGGTGCTTGACAGTTCACTCTTAATTGCTGCCTTTATAATTCCCGTTACGAAATCAAGAATTATAAATAGCATCACGACTAAAGCCACATATAATTCAACTTGCATATTACCCCCTTATAGTAAACGGCCTTTCTTCCAGTATAACGCCACCCTTTACCAGCTTAGGCACCAACTTATAACAATCTTTTAATAAGTATTTTTTATCGAATCTATTCATATCTTTAATTAGTTTAGGGTCATTGGTAAACCCGATTTTAAAATCGTCAAAACTCATTACATCTTTAAGGCCTTGTGGCATTCCGGCGCATGTGTAAGAATACTCGCCATTTTCAAGCTGCACGGCGTATGTTTTTGGACGAATAAAACGGCACTTCTTGAAACGGTACTCACAGTCAAAATAGCCTAATTTTTTAGGGTCAGTTTCTAACCATTCGGGCACATCTCCAAACGCTTTTATGCTATCAGTATCACTGTAGATATAGTTATCCCCAAACTTTACCGCCGTTCTAATGAGATAATCGCGCGCATACGCAGTAACAAATGTCGCAATAGGTATATATACAGGGTCGCGTTCATCACCCTCTACCAATTCATAATTAACCACGTCATTTTCTAACACGGGGATTTTCTTTGTCCCCCGAATTTTTTGCCCGAACTTTCCATACAACGAGTTGTTGCATAGTTTGGCCTGAAACCGTTCCCCCGCATTAGTCGCGTGGACTTTGTTGTGATTGTTTATATCTATATAATCGTCAAACAGTCCATACTGGCTATTAAACTTATAAGCCCCTAAAAAGTCGATTATATTTAAGTCGTACATATCCCGCATAAGTGCAAGATCAACGCTTGTAAACCATCCTATTAAGGGTTCCGTTATATTGCGCTGATATTCACGCGGATTGAACCTTGGGTTATCCTTAATCTGTATACAGGGCAAGCCGTCAGGCTTTAGCCTAGCGGTATATTCGATACACGCAACATAAAGACCGTTTAATTCTTTTTCATGCATGATAAATTCAGGCACCCCGTAGGGGTAAGGCTTATAGCGCATCTGATAGGGGTACATACTATTAACATCTAACGAAACCCCGTCTTTAATGTAAGTCTTGTTTTGGTGTGTCGGATTTACATACACGTAACCGCCTTTATAAGACTTGCGTATGTCGCGATCCGCTCTTTTTGGCAACATTGGAAAGAGTTTATTAAACTTCTTACGTTCTAATAAATCCTTATAAGCCGCTAAACAGTCGGCGGAGGTAGTTAGTTTGGTTCCCATCTTTAAGCGCTGCTCTAAAACTTGAGCCAATATGCATACATCGCGCCGTAAGTAGTCCAATTCTTGAGCCGTCAGCTCATGCCCCACTGGTCTATAAGTACTATAGTCTATTTCACCCTTTGTCATATTAAGATGATAGGTATTGGCGGCTTCTGCCAGGGACATAGTTACTTTTTTAAGACTATCAGCTAACACTATTTCTTTATCCATAGCGCGAAACTTTATTGAGTAGAACCGCCCCATATCATCAATGAGCGTGCTTAGTTGCATGTTGTCATTAATCTGTTCAACGTGTTTAAAATCGTGTCTTAGCAGGTAATCAATTATAAATTTTCCGTCGAAAGCCAAATTGTGAAACCAGACGCGCGCATTATTAAAATTTAAAATGGTATCTATAAAACTTTCGATTGATAGGCCATAAATAAAGCTATTGTTATCACCTACCAGGCAAACGCCCCACGCCCAAACAGGATTTTTAGCCACTCCCTCTTCTGTTGTGTTGGTTTCAAAATCGGCTGCATACTCTGCATAATCCATAATGCTATATATTCTTCACGATATTTAACATTTTCCAAATGATGTCGTAATTGCTGCCTTTGGTATCCTCGACAACGCCAGACCGCCCCTCGTCATAGTCTCGCTGGTAGCGATAAACCGATGTCAGACTGTCAAAGTCGGTATAGTGGTAAAGGTAATAAATCTGGTCGTCATTTAAGTTGTTTAATATATCGGCTAATTCTTCCGTTAGGTAGCCCTCATCGCTTAAGCGATTAGTAACTGATTCTATATAGCCCCTGTTCTGCTCCGTTAGGGCTTCGTCAGTTTTAGAAGCGTTTTTAACGGAACGATTATAGGCTTTAATGGCGTTTTCTAGCTGCTCTAATGACTTAAACGGCGTATTGCGAGGCTCTACCTGCGCAACTAAATTTTCTGTTCCACCACGCCCGAAATCTTCACGCGATATTTTTTCGGGTAAATTCTTTGTGATCGATTCTACTGCTGCTATCACGTCGTCGGGCTTGTTTAGCTCCACATTTTCACGGATGCTCTCAAGCCTAGCGCGGCGCTCTGCTCTAATTATGTTTCGTTCTGCTTCGGCGATTCGGTACTCAAAGACTTTTTCGTAGGGTAAGGCGATATTACTATTTCGTTGCAATACGTAATTTAACGATTTCCCCTGTGTCTCAATTCGGTTTTCGCGAGAATTAAATTCTCGCAACTGACGTGCGTAAGCATTTTGTTCGCGTGCAGTCATAGTCTGCACCTCATCCCAGCTTTTAACAGGCACCGCCATTTGATTTATTTGTGCGTTCGCGATGCCCTTTTTGCGCAAGCGGTAAAGCTTATTACGTGCATTCTTTTGCAGTCTTGATAATTCTTTTTTAGTGATGGCCATAATTCCCCACCCCTTGCCCGATAAAATAAGCCCCTCCCCATTACGGGGTAGGGGCTATCAATAAATAAAATTTATAAAACCTATTACATATCCAAATAGCGATAGGTTCGACCGTTGCGAGTTGAACGGGTTTTGGTGACTACCTTAATAGGGTGATCCCAGTTTTTAGGCATACCGTAAGAATTAATAAGCGCCTTTACTGATTCATAAACTCCCAATGAAGCGGAAAAATAGCATTCTCCCTCTTGATCGATTAGAATAACCGCGGGATTGTCCGTTTTCTCGCCTTCCTCGTCACCACCGATAAAAGATGATGCGGTAAATGCAAAGTCTACGAGATCAATATAAGTACCATCCATGTCTGACAGCGGCTCGGCGGTATTCTGTGCCTTAAACAAGCGGCGTTTGTCATCATCAGATTCAACATCGAAAGAGGTTACAATGCCATAAGCGTTTACACCTGTTTTAATTGCTCCGTCAAACGAAAGAGATTCATTAGTTTCACGAATGAGTGCTAAAGATTCAGCCATTTTTTAATTCTCCTTTACGGTAGCATGTTTAATAAAATCATCTTCAGACATTTCAAAAACTTTTTCAGTCTTGATAATACCCTTAAGCGTTATGAAGTCATTACAAGCTTCAGAACGTGCCATTTTCAGCAATCGCATATCGGAAATAGGTTTTCCAACATAGGTGTACACGCCTAAATCTTTTTCGCCATTGGTGATGGTAGCTTTAACTTCGACAAACTTCTTACGAATCATATCTTTTCACCTCCTGCCCCCAGTGTCTTTATTCATAAAGCGTCTAGCCGCTTTACAACACTCTTTATATATTGTATCGGCATCATAGGCTATAATACGTTGTTTGCTTTCAACCTTACGGCCTAATTTGTCTCTGTTTCTCATTACCAGTATAAAGCAAGTTTCATAATAGGCATAATTAAATGAGGTTATTAGCTTGATAAATTCTAATGATGGAAACGTTAACGTGAGTGCCTTGTTCACTTCGTTTATGTCTACCATATAAACCAGCTCGCAAATGGTAGGGAGAAAAATAAGAAAAGCGCTAGAGTTATTAGTGCTTTGTCAAAAGTGGTCATTTTAAGCCTCGTTTCTGGGGTGGTAAAACATTTTAATGATGCACTCAAACTCTGACAATGGTATGCTGTCTAAGTCGTGTTTGTTGTAAAAGCACCAATTTAATAAAGTCCATACGCATTCTTCAAGGGTTTCGTCTTTATCAATTTCATAACCGAAAGAATCAACATAAGATTCTACACATTCAATATAGTCATCAATACTATATTTAGTAGCCATTTCTTTTTACCCCTTTCCTTTTCGGTAGTTACAGTATAGCTAATATTAGCGATAATTTATAGTGTTATTTTTATTACTTATTTTTATGGAGGTATTTTGGTTATGAATAATTGGAAAGTCTGGGCATGGTTTGTTTTGTGTTGCGTTTGTTGGTGTGTGGCTGCATGGTGGGTTTTGGTTTCGTATTAGTGGGCGATGTTTCGTGGCGTGTCTTTTCGTGGTGTTGCGTGGTGAGTTTTGGTGGTTCAATTTTGGTTGTGGTTTTGTGGTTCAATTTTGGTTGTGATTTTGTGGTTCAATTTTGGTTGTGGTTTTGTGGTTCAATTTTGTGGTTAAATTTTGGCTCATAAAAACGTTGGGGTATTTTGGACACCAAAAA
>ENA-OPAH01001406-OPAH01001406.1-human-gut-metagenome-genome-assembly--contig:-NODE-1406-length-15724-cov-4.704129_pt1 | contig 15724 bp, 12 predicted proteins | sample MGYA00241050_ERZ501416 | MGnify/ENA primary metagenome ERZ501416 (study PRJEB25962, sample SAMEA2042632) | human gut metagenome | biome: human gut; feature: human-associated habitat; material: faeces... | reverse complement strand
ATCTGTGCGATTGAAAAATGATAAAGTGCTATCCTTAGTCACCGCCTTTCTCCTGCCCGGAAATACGGGCGTGGTTCTCTGTGGCAGACCGGATGAAATGCTCCGCCTGCGGCAGATTCAAAATGCTTTCCATGAGGGAATAAAATTCCGCTTCGGATAGCTCCTTTGTCTGTGGTGCAATGCTCTCAATAGCTGCCCCACGGGTAATCAGCCGGTGCGTCCTCTGTTTCCGGGAACCGCTTTCCAGATACGCCTGCCGGTTTTTCAAACGCTGCATTTTCCGTTTTTCCTGTTCCAGCAGGACAGTGGTTTTTTCATATTCCTGCTTCAACTGTTCCAAAGATTTTTCCATGTTCTCACATCCTTTGCTGATAAGATAAAGAAAGACCATCCGCAGACAGTCCGTGTGTCAGTGCTTCTATAAAACCCGATGAAAAGGGAAAACCGCAGAGCGGATTTCTCTTTGCGGCGGGTACACAGGGGATAGCCGCTTTAGCGGCGCAAGGGGGTGTAGCCACCTTGTCGGAGCGAAGCGAACGCAGACCTCGGATTGCTGATTTTATCAGCGGCAGAGGTAAGCTCCGCAGGACGCACGATACATGGTCTTTAGACTATGTATAGAAGTGCGCCCTTGGGATCAGTTACTTACCAGCTGCATCAAGGTGCTATAATTGTCTACCACGCTGTAAACCACGCTGCCATTGCTGATGGCAGCAAAATGTTTTTTGGCGCATTCGATCTTTGCATTTTCTACGCCGCGTAGCTCCATAGTGTCGAGATTGCCTTTGGTTTCGGCGACAAAGTAGATGTGCTTCACGCTGCCCTCGTTAAAAGCGATCGCCCAGTCAGGGTTGTATTTTCCAACCGGGGTCGAAATATAGAAACTACCGGGCAATTTTACATACACCGCCACTTGGTCACTGACATCCAGCTCTTGTGCAAACCTGCGTTCATTGTCCGAGTCGTAGATCACATGGCTGTACAGGCTGCGGTTGGCCTCCATGGCGTTGACATCCAGTTTGCCGCGCAGTGTAGCCCTGGTAAAAACATCCTGGTCGTAGGCTGCATCCAGCCGGTTATAGGTGATATGCTCGATGATCTGGGTGGCTTTCTCGTCATTAATCAAGCGGGCGGCTTTCAAGATGAACTCCTCCGGGTTGATGCGGAACTGGGAAAAGGTCTGCGGGGCGATTCCCCGCAAAATGGCGGCCACGGTGGCCCGCGTCAGACCGGTTTCCTCCACCAGCTTGCCGACAAGGTCGTACCGCACGCTGCCAAGCGGCGCATACTTGGCGGACTCGCGGTCGCTGCGGGCTTTCTGGAAGCCTTTTCCCTGCTCCAACTGTTCCCGCGATTCCAACCGCGCTGTCTGCTCTCCATATTCCAGGTTGATCTGCACGCGGGTCACATTCAATTTGGAGTCCAGCGCCCGAATGGAGTGGTCGATCAATTCCGGCGTGTCAAACTGAACAGTATAAAAGGACTTGTGGTTGATCCGATTCCATAGGTTTAGAAACTCAGCCTTGTGCAGTTTTTCTTCGTCTACGATGGCTTGCACATTGTTGCTGTGGGCGTTTTCCGGGGCCATGGTATGAGCATCGTATACGCCGGACAAAATCCGCACCACCGAATCTGCATATCCCGACACCTCGCTGGCAACATGAAAGCTCCCGATTTCTTTATCAGCAAAATATTTGTCGGTCAGTTTGCCGCGTTTTACATAATCGTTCTGGATCAGATCTTCGTAGATTGCGTTGGCCAGGTCCTGCGTAACATGGACCTGTTCGCCGTTGGCGTCGACCGCGTGCGGCCTACAAACAGCTGGGTGTCCACCTTCTGCGGGCGGTCTGCCAGCGACTCCGCCAAGCCGGTTTGCAGTGCCTCGGCAAATTTTCCATACTCCAGGTCGGTGATCAGCGTCAGCTTGTTCAGCTCCTGCACGTCTCGGCCCAGGACGCTTTCGTCCATGCGCTCGCCCTGCTGGTTGACACACAGGCGTAGGCCGCGACCGATCTCCTGGCGGCTGCGGATCTCAGACTCGCTCTGAGGTTTCAGTGTGCAAATCTGGAACACGTTGGGATTGTCCCAGCCTTCGCGCAGGGCCGAGTGGGAAAAGATAAACCGCACCGGTTCGTCCAGGCTGAGCAGCCGTTCCTTGTCCTTCATGATCAGGTCGTAGGCATCCACATCATCGGACAGCTGCGTTTTGCGGTCGATCTTTCCTTCCACAAAGCGGGCTTTTTTGCCCTTCTTTTTGTCGATAGAAAAATACCCCTGGTGGGTCTTGTGCACGTCAATGCCGTCCAGATAATGCAGATAGGCGTCATCGCCAAACTGGCGCTGCATCTGGCCCACAACGTTTTCGTACTCCTCCTCGAACATTTTGGCATACTCGCCGTTGCGGCCATCGTCGTTGTCGCCGTCATATAGGCGGTACTTGGATACTTCGTCGATGAAAAACAGTGACAGCACCTTGATGCCCCTGGGATACAATTCCCGCTCCCGCTGGATATGGGTACGGATGGTCTCCCGGATTTGAATCCGGCGCTGCAAGGCTGTCATCTGCTCGTTGCCGCTAATTTGTCCAGCGTAGAGTTTGAGGCCATTGAGGAAGGTGACCGAGTTGTCCCGCCCATCGATGCCGTCCGGCAAAATCACAAAGCGGTCGGCGTATTCGTCCAGCTCGCCGGAGAGGGTGTACAGGTCGTCGCCGCCCTGCACCTTGCGCACCATGGTGCGGGTGCCGGTCTTGCCCTTTATCTCAAAACCCAGGCGGGCCGTGGGGGCCTTGTTCTTGTAAATGTCCACGCCTTCCACATAGACAAAACTATTGGTGGCGGTAGTACCTGTCAGCGTGATGCCCAACGCCGCGATCTTTTTGACAAGATGCTGGTTGTAGGCATCCATAGCGTCCAGGCGGTAAACCATATCATATTTTTCTTTGTGGGTGGCGGAATAGCGCAGCGTGAACAGAGCGTTGAACTTTTTTAGGCTTTCTTTGGTCTGTTTGCCCTCCACGCTCTGTGGTTCATCGATGATCAGGATCGGGTTGGTTTGGGCGATGATGTCGATGGGACGGCGGCTGCGGAAGCTGTCCAGCTTTTTGTCGATGATCTTCTGGTTTTTGCTGGAATTGAACGCCTGCATATTGATGATCATGGCATAGATGCCGCTGTCCGAGGCAAAGTTGTCCACTTCGGTCAGCTTGTCCGAGGAGTAGGTAAAAAAGCGAATCTTCTTGCCGTACTCATCAGAAAAATGCTGCTGGGTCGTTTCCAGCGATTTGGCCACGCCTTCCCGGATGGCCACCGAGGGCACCACTATAATAAATTTGCTCCAGCCGTAGCGGCGATTGAGCTCGTACATGGTTTTGACGTAGGTGTAAGTTTTGCCAGTGCCGGTCTCCATCTCGATGGTCAGGTTGATGCCGGGACCGGCCAAAGCATCGGATGGTTTCAGATTGTTACGGATCTGCACCGCGCGCAGGTTCTCTAAAATCCGGCTGCGGGTCAGCTCCGGCACCAGCGGATGATTGCGGAAGCCCACCTCGCTAAAATCCATGCGCTGCTGCATATTGGTGGTATCGCCCAGATCGATGCGGTAATTGGCGGTACGCAGCGGCTGGTCGTTGAATACATCACAGACCGCAGCTGCAGCCTCTGCCTGGAAGGGCTGATGTTTGAATTTGAGTTTCATCAGATCACCTTCACCTTCGTGTCGGGCGAAAGATTTTTGAAGATCTCCGTCACGTTGATCTTTTCGGCATCGGTGGCAAAGGCGCTGTCGCGGAATACCGCCCGCAGCGGCTGCAGGTTGGCTATGTACTCGACCACGGCGCGGGGAACCGCCTTGTCAAAGCAGGCGGCCAGGGCGCCGTTGTCCACGTTATGTACGGTGCAGCCCGCCACCTGGGTGCTGGTGTGGGACAGATTGATCTCCACGCCCCAATCCAGCAGGCAGGCGTAGAGCAGGTCCAGGTCGGTGCGGTCCTCCTTGATGTTGCTGACCGTCTCGCCCAGCATCAGCTGGGTGACCTCCTCGGGATGATAGTAGACGTTTTTCATATTGCTCTCATCCACACGGAACACGCGGAAGCCGATGTCCAGATTTTGGGTAGTCAGCGGGTTTTCTTCTTTGATTTTCTCACCGGCGCGGCGGATGCGCTCTTTGCCGATTTCGCAAATGTTTTTGTAACCTGCTTTGAAGGCTTCACTGTTTTCGTCGCAGGGTTCGGGGAGCTGTACCATGATGAACTTGCGGTGCCCGCCGTCCTCGGCGTTGAGCTGCATGACCGCGTGGGCAGTGGTGGCGGAGCCGGAGAAGAAGTCGAGAACGATAGAGTCAGTTTTTGTTGCCAAATCCATACAGAATTTTATTAATTCTACCGGCTTGGGAGTGCTAAAAATGGTTGAATTTCCAAATAAGGATTTAATCTCTCGAGTGGCCTCTTGGTTAGATGCCAAAAAGTCGAGCCAAGTATTTGCCAGCTGTCCTTCAGATTTCTTTTCTGACAGAAACAGTTTATATCTTGGCTTTCCATCGCCGTCTCTAGGAAATACCAAGCGATTATCATTCAGTAAGCGATCATAGGTTTCTCGCTTAAAGCGCCATTCTTCGGTTATGGTCTTTCCGCTTGGCGTCATAACACTATATATGGCACCACCCTTGTTTGTACATGGCATGGTTTTGTAAGGTCCGCGAGGGTCATTGTCGGGATTTTTATAATCACGCTCATTGATATGAGCACTAATTTTATTGAGAAGATTTCCGTTACTCTTGGCGTACAAAACGACATACTCGTGTATAGGGGATATATTTTTTGATAAATTTGCTTGGCTATCCCTGCGTTTTCTGACGCATTGTGCAAGAAAGTTTTGCTCACCGAAAACTTCATTACATATTTCACGCAAATTTTCAATTTCGCCATCATCAAGAGAAATGAAAACGACCCCATCCTCCGTTAACAAATTCCTTGCCAACATCAGCCGGGAATACGTCATACTGCACCAATCAGAGTGAAACCTCCCATTGCTCTCGGTGTTCTCGAACAGTCGGTCGCCGTCTTCACTCAACTCTCCACTTTTTTCACTCCACTCTTCTCGGCTCATCCCAAAGTCATCCCGATAAATAAAGTCGTGGCCAGTGTTGTAGGGCGGATCAATGTAAATCATCTTGACCTTGCCCAAGTAGCTCTCCTGCAGGATTTTCAGCACTTCCAGGTTATCGCCCTCGATGTACAGGTTTTCGGTGGCGTCCCAGTTGCGGCTGTCCTCCTTTACCGGGCGCAGCGTCTTGGTGGTGGGGCGGGCGGCTTCGGCTATGGCCTGCTTCTTGCCCACCCAGGTAAACTCATACCGTTCATCGCCTTCCTCCACCACATCCGGGCTCAGCAGTTGCTTGAGCATTTCAAAGTTGACGCCCTTTTTGATGCTGCCATCCTCGCCCCGCATCTCGGTAACAGCCGAGGGGAACAAAGCCCCAATTTTTTCAATATTCTCTGCTGCCATATCCGACGTTTCCATTTTTAGTTTGTCCATGATTTTCACCTCGTATTGTTATGGCAGTGGAACCTCATTTAAGCGTAAATTACTATCCCAGCCAATTTTAGAAAGGGGAACATTCAAAGCACCGGCGACTTCTTTTAGTCTTTGAAAATTCAAATCTGTGCAAAATGCACCAGCAATGATTTTTGTCACGCGAAGTCCATTGGTCGTCATTTGCTGGAGCTCTCCATTCGATACCGTTGAGCTGTCTAAAATGCGATACTCCTCTTCATAACTCCAACACGTATCTTTGCTAAACAGCGGATAGTTAATACGGAGAAGAACCTTTCGGTTCTCGTAGTTATTCAAAACGAGTGATGGGTTAGCACACATCTCATTGCGCATATCATAAAACCGCTGGTATTCCTGACTTAAATCAGGGACTTCATTTTCATAAATTACTGGATAGAAACGTTCTGGTGACTCGACTCTAAACTCTACACAGTATCCCTTATAACCGGCAGCATAATGCGACCACATAAGTTTGTTATAAAGTAGAGCCGAAAAACAGCATACTTCCAGCTCCTGCTGCTTATTAAGATAATATTGTCGTGCATCGTTCTGAGCGCCCTTTAAGGCAATATGTTCAAACTCAAATGGGTCATTCAAACCACTTCGCTTTGAAAACCATATTTCCCCGGATTTTAATTGTTCAAATCGCTTCCGGGCCTCATCGGAGTCATCAGGAATACTAAAATATTTGTATAAGGAGCCGGGAATATAAGCACCAAGGGCACACCGGAAGTGCGGATAATCCGAATTCGAATCAATAAGCTCAAAATACTTATCCTTTGTAAGCGGCATCAACTCCACTCTCCAATCTCTGTATCTCTCTCCTGATCTCCATCTGCTTCGCCAGCTGCTTTTCCTTGCGCATCCGGCTTTTCAGCTGGTCGATCTGCTTTTGCAGCTTCTCCCACGCCTGGGCCTGCTCCACAGCCGCCTGCAAGGTCTCCGCCTTTGGCGCGGCCAGGGCATCGCCGGCAATTTGCCGGACGATGCCCTCATACAGCGCGTCCATATTCAGGCCGGTCAAGTTCAGCGTCAACGCCTCCGGCGTCTGCCAGACGGTGCGGTAGTTCTGCCGCAGCTGGAAGGCACTGCCGCCGCTCTGGCTGGCTTCCTTGTAAGTCACCGAAAGCTGGCATTTCCCGTCCGACCGTTCCAGCACAAACAGCAGATGGTAGGGGATCTGCTTGTCCATCAGGTTCAGCACACGGCTATCCAGCACATCGCCCGCCATGCGGATGCGGAACACCTCGATCTCTTGCACTGTCTGCCCCGGCGCCAGGTTCATCGTCTGCGCCGACAGCTTGTTGGCCCAGGTGATCAGTTTGATTTGCTCGATAAACAGACGTTTGACCTCCGCCGTGACATCCAGATTCTGATAAAACTTCTGCTTGGGGATGCGGCGTTCAAACACCGTGGAAGTAGGAAACGAAAGCATGGTTCATCCCTCCTTGACCACCAGAAAACAGATCAGTTCAAAATCATCCAAACCGGAGATCTGGTTCAGCAGCGCCGTGGTGCCGCCTGCGCGGAACAGGCTGTCCAGGTCGCTGTCCTCCTTGGCATCCACGATGGAGAGCACCGCCTCCTCCAGCAGGTCAGAGTACAGCTGCATCTCTTCACCGCAGCGGGTCTCCTCGTTAAAGGCACGGCACAGCGCCTGAATCGGCTCGGTTTTGCCGTGGCACAGCTGGCGCATGGTCTCCAATGTGCTGCGCGGGGAAAGATGGTCGTAGACGATCTCTCCCTCCTCGGTCAGGTAGACCAGATAATAGGGGTGCAGTCGGTTGCGGTCGTTGATGTTGATCTCGTTGTGCACATTTTTCAGCACGAACACCACGCCCGCCGGAGCGTCCGGCAGAGCCTGTGTCACGGCGCTGATGCCGCCGGGGGTGGTCTCCAGTTCCGGGTGGCGCTTGGCATACTCCATCACTTCCATGCGGAACTCGTTCAGGCCCAGATCGGTGATGGAGACGCCGGTGCCCATCTCCTCCAGGTCCACCACCTCGGTTTGCAACCGCTTGAGCTGCTCTCGCCGGTATTCCAAGTTGCCCTGTTCCTCCGGGCTGAGCAGGTTGTCATCGCCGGTGGAGGTCATGACCAGTGCCTTCATGCGGGTCTCTACCCGGCCTTTCAGATTGATGTAGGAGTCCAGGTCCATGTCCGGCCAGAAATTGATCAGCTGGATCACATCGTTTTTGCTGCCAATACGGTCGATCCGCCCAAACCGCTGCACCAGACGAACCGGGTTCCAGTGAATGTCGTAGTTGATCAGGCAGTCGCAGTCCTGCAGGTTCTGGCCTTCCGAAATGCAGTCGGTGGCGATCAGAAGGTCAATGTCGGGGCCATCCGGCATCAGGGCGGCTTTGTCCTTAGAGCGTGGCGAGAAGCAGGTCAGCACGTTGTTCAAGTCCGCCTTGAATTTGGGGATGGTGGTGCGGCCCTCCACCGATCCGGTGACCAACGCAGTGTTCAAACCGTACTTTTCCCCGGCAAATGCGCTGACATGATCGTAAAGATACTGCGCTGTATCGGAAAATGCCGTGAATATGATGACTTTTTTGTTGCCGGGGTTGATCGGATGCTCGATTTTTTCCGTTATTGTATCCAGCAGCATTCGCAGTTTGCTGTCGTGTGCCGGTGTGATCTGCGATACGGCCTTCAGCAGCATTCGCAACGTATGTTGATCTTCCTCCAGGTCTTTGCGCCAGGTCACATAGTCCATGTCGGCCAGTTCGATCTTGACCTTGCGGCCCACCGTGAACAGATCGGATTCCTGGTCATCGGCATCCAGGTCGGCCACACCGCTCAGGTCGTTCAGCTCCAGTGTGGCGGTTGGATCATAATGCGCGATGGTGTCAAGTGTCTGCGCGATCAGCTGTTCGATTCGTCCCAGCGTCAGCTGGAAGGAATGAAGGGAGCTTTCCAGACGCTTTAGCAGATTGATGCTCATCAGTCGGCGGATGCCCTGCTCGCGGCCCGCCTGGGTCAGGTGGTTTTTGCCCTCATGGTTCAGTTTGGCGTATTTCTCCAGCTTGCTTGGTAGAATGTAGTTGGTTGGGGTGTAGATACTTAAAGTCAGGCTGAGCAGGTCATCATAGATCTCGCTGTAGGAGATGGCGCCGGGCAGGTCGGTCAGCGGCGGCCGTTTGGAAATGGGCGGCAGCCGGGTCGGGAATTTGCCGATTTCGCTGACATCATAGTATTTTTCAATGTGGCGGCGGGACCGGGCAATGGTTACGGCGTCCAGAATTTGGAAAAATTCAAAATCCAGCATCTGCATCAGCTGGTCGGTGGTGCGGCTGGCGACGTCCAGCTTGCTCCACTCGTTGAACACCTTCTGCGCGTTGCGGAAAACCTCCTCCACGCTGCGGCTGATGTCCAGTTTGCCCTGCCATTCGCTGCTATCGCCCTCGTAGGCCAGTGCCAGCTGGTTACGCAGATCGTAAAAGCGGTTGTTCACCGGCGTGGCCGACAGCATCAGCACACGTGTGCGCGCACCGGGGCGGATGACTTTGTTCATCAGGCGGGTGTAACGGTTTTCTTTTCCCTCATTGTCCACATCCCCGCCATTGCGGAAATTGTGGGATTCATCGATCACGACCAGGTCGTAGGCGCTCCAGTTCAGTTTACTCAGGTCGATCTCGCCGGAAAATCCTTTGTCCCGGCTTAGATCCGTGTGGTAGAGTACGTCATAGCGCAGGCGATCCCCGGCGATGGGATTGTTGACATAGTTGGCCTTATAGGTCATCCAGTTGTCGCTGAGCTTTTTAGGGCAAAGAACTAACACCCGCAGGTTGCGGTTCTCATAGTATTTGATGACGGCCAGAGCGGTGAAGGTTTTGCCCAAGCCGACGCTGTCCGCCAGGATACAGCCGTTATATTGTTCCAGCTTGCTGATAATGGCAATCACAGCGTCTTTCTGGAAGGTGTACAGTTTGTTCCAGACCTGGCTTTCCTTGAAGCCGTTGGCTTCGCTGGGCAGATCGTCCTCATTGACCTGCTCCAAAAAGCTGCCAAAAATGTTGTAAAGTGCATAAAAGTAGAGGAATTCGGGGCTATTCTCTTGGTAGGCGGTGGTGATGCTCTCCAGGACTTTGTCTGTGACGTCTTTCAGGTGGCTTTGGTCGTTCCACAGCTGGTCGAACAGTTCCAGGTAAGCTTTACTTTCTGGCGCATCCACGCGGTTGATCATGCTGAACATACGGCCGCCACGGTCACAGCCCAGGTCCTCGCGGGTAAAACCATTCACTGGTGCATACGCTACAGGAGAATCGGAATCTACAGTCAAAAAGCCTGTCATTCCCTCCATGGTCTTATTGGACTTGAAGCGGGCTTTTTCCCGGATCCAATGCGCACATTCCTGCGAGATTGCGCGCTGGCGGAATTCGCTGCGGAGCTTAATCTCGAACTCACTGCCATGTAGTGTGCGCTCGCGGTTCAGCCGAGGAATATAAAATTCCCGCTGGGCTTTCTTTGGCTTCTCGTCCAAAAAGGCGGGAGAAGTGAAGATAAAGCGCAGCTCGTCCAGGTTTTCAAGCTGTGCTTTCAGTTCTTCAAATGCATAGACAGAAAAACAGGCAGCGGCCATAGAGACCCTGCTGCGTTTTTTTATCGTTACACGCAGGTCATCAGCCAGCTTCTCGGTAGTGTTGTTGATGATTTTCATGGGCATCCTTCTTTTCCAAAAAGTGTACCTTTTCGTTACTATCGGTGAAAGCTCGTACCGTTCTTGAATTAGCGAAATCGTTCACAATTCCGTGCTGGAAATCCGCATGAATCCGTGGTAAAATAAAAAAGATTATAAAAACACCGATTTTACAGGAAGGTACACCTTTCTGTAAAATCGGGTGCTTACAACAATTTGGCCTTTTCGTAAATTTCTGCCCGGTAGCGGAATGTGGACAGCGGCATCCCACATTCCTTTGCCGCTGCCGTTCCTGTAATTTTCCCGGCTTTCCAGTTTTGATAGGCGCTGTGAAAACCAGCGGGCAACGGTTTCGGCGGTCTGCCAAAGCGGACGCCCCTTGCCTTTGCTGCGGCAATACCCTCGGCCTGCCGCTGGCGGATGTTGGTGCGCTCATTTTCCGCCACAAAGGAAAGTACCTGCAACACGATGTCGCTGAGAAAGGTGCCCATCAGATCTTTGCCCCGGCGGGTATCCAGCAGCGGCATATCCAGCACTACGATGTCGATGCCTTTCTCTTTCGTCAATATCCGCCACTGCTCCAAAATCTCCCCATAGTTCCTGCCCAGACGGTCGATGCTCTTGATGTAGAGCAGATCGTCCTTTTTCATTTTTCGCAGCAGGCGTTTGTATTGGGGTCGGTCAAAATCCTTGCCGGACTGCTTGTCCATGTAAATGTTTTTTTCCGGGACAGCAAGCTCCTGCAAAGCGATGCGCTGCCGGTCCTCGTTCTGGTCCTTGCTGCTAACCCGGATATATCCGTAAATAGTTCCCGCGATTTATCTCACCTCCCGGCGCTTTTGCCAAACAATGTCGTACCCCAGCACATCGGCCAGCTCCACAGCCTCGCCGTAGCGCAGGCTGCCGCGTTTCAGCTTGTCTGACAAGTTGGGAACGCTGCTGCTCCAACCGTATTCGTCGGCCAGAATTTCCACAGCTTCGCTCATGGTCATGCCAGCCCGGATAATATAGGACTTGATTTCGTTTCGGTAAATCTCTTTGTTTCTCATGGCTTATGCCCTCCTTTTTTCGTTTGCTTGGCAGTGAAGCCGGTGCGCTGGTACGTGTATCGAGTTCATCATTAGGCAAATGATGATGGTTTGCGAATAACTGTTTTCTCCGCTCTTTGTGAAGCCCTGCTCACACAGGGCAAGGTTCAGCTTCACCGTTTCGCGTGGATTTTCGCGGGTTGGAATAATCACACGCCAGACAGCGTACCCTCTTCGCTATCCGGTGTATCGTGCTTTAATGGCGTTATCAATATGAAAACGCCGGATTTTTCGCTGTTTTCACTTCCTTTGAAAATATCGCTGTATTTTTGCCGCTCTTTCCGAATGCCGTTCCTGCCCCTGGCTTTTCAGCGGCGTATTCCGGCATTGGCACGCTCTCCCGTGCTTTCAAACACATGGGGTCATGGCGCTGCTTCCCCTGCCGGGGGTATCCCATTCGGACGGTCATGTAATTTTCAAGGTGCTGTTGCCTCCCGACAAGTACAGTTTAACGAAAAATCGGGCCTGTTCCCGTATATCCAAGAGGTTGGAAAAAGGGTGCGAAAAGCGGAAATTTCCACGCTTATAGAAATCTGTGCTATAATGGGAAGCAGAACGAGAGGGGGCGCGGATATGAATATCAAACTGACGATCCCGGAGCGGCTTAAAGATTTGCGGACAGAGCGCAACCTGATACTGGAACAGCTTTCCGAGGCAACAGGCATTTCCCGCGCCGCCCTCGGCAAATATGAGGCGGACGATTTCAAGGACATCAGCCCGTTCAGCATCGCGGCGCTGGCAAAGTTTTATGGGGTATCCGCCGATTACTTGATGGGATTGACAGAAAGAAAAAATCACCCAAACACAGAGCTGGATGCTCTGCATTTGGGTGACGATGCGATTGAAGTATTGAAGGCGGGGCAATTCAATCACCGGCTGCTGTCGGAGCTGATTTGCCACAAAGATTTTCAGCGGTTGATGCTGGATGCAGAAATTTATGTTGACCGTATCGCGGATATGCGGATCAACGACATGAACACTGTGCTGGAGGCCGTGCGTCAAATGGTGCTGTCCAAGCGAGAGGATAGTGCCAACGATCTCTATCTCCGCACGCTGGAATTGGCGCAGGTGCCGGAGGAAGAATACTTCAGCCATGTGGTTTCGGATGACCTGAACGAAATACTCCGCGATATTCGGGAAGCCCACAAGACCGACAGCACAACGGCAGACGAGCCGTCCGCCGCAGCACAAGTACAGCAGCAGTTACAGACTGCCATGAACTTTGAAGGCAGCAGCGACGAAAAGAAGGCGCGGGCACTCTTGGCCACACTCGGCATTGACTACGATGCCATCACCAAAGAGCAGTTTGTCAATCTGATTGAGGTGCTGCGGCTGTCCAAGCACATGAAAAACCCCATAAATCGGCGCGGCAAAAGCAACATGACACACGGAAAAGGGAAAAGGAAGCGTAAATAGGCAAGAAAATACGCCGTATCCAGCAAAATCTGCTGAATACGGCGTATTTATTCGTTACCCAATCCTGCCTGACAGATGCCATAATTGTAATTCTTTCAAATTACTTTCTTATGAGCACCCACAGAATCTGCGGGGGCGTTTTGTCGTTGTGGTTCAGGAGACCCGCTGCCCGGTCATGGTCTGGGTGACGATGCTCTCCATCATGTCGGCGGTCAGCTGACCGGTCACATAGCCGAAGACGTTGCCCTCGGTGTCGATCATGAAGGTGGTCGGGAAGGCGGAAATGCCGTAGGCGCTGAGCACATCGCCGGTGGTGTCCATGACCACCGGGAAGGTGTAGCCGCCGTCCTCCAGGAACTGCTCCACCTCCGGCTGAGTAACATCCTGATTATAGGGGTACTCCTCCGACTTTGGATTGGCCACGCCCAGAACGATCACATCTCCCTCGTTGTTCCCGTATTTCTCGTAGAGCGCCTGCACCTCCGGCATCTCGCGCTTGCAGGGACCGCACCAGGTCGCCCAGAAATTCAGAAGCACCACTTTGCCGCGCAGACTGCCCAGGGTGAAGGTCGTGCCGTCGAACATTTCCACCCGGAAATCGGGTGCCTGTGTCCCGGCTTTAACAAGGGTCGTAGCCTCGATGTCGTCGGGCGCATCGTTCGTATTCTTGGTCTGTTCGGTCTTCGGAGCGTTCGTTGCGGGGGCTGCGGGCTGCGATCCGTCGGGCAGCAGCCACATCAGGGCGATGACGACCGCGAGCAGGACGATCATCAGGATAAGACGTTTGTTATTGGGTTTTTTACGTTCGGTCATAGCGATATAATAGGTTTTCAGAGTTTGACCAGTGTGCCGATCTTCTCTCCGGCGAGCACCTTTTCCAGGTTGCCCGGAGTGTCCATGTCGAAGACGATGACCCGGAGGCCGTTTTCGCGGCAAAGCGTGAAGGCGGTCATATCCATAACCTTCAGGTTGCGACGATAAACTTCATCGAAGGTGATTTCGTCGAACTTCTCCGCAGCAGGGTCTTTCTCCGGATCGGCCGTATAGACGCCGTCTACGCGCGTACCCTTGAGCATGACGTCGGCTTCGAGCTCGATGCCGCGCAGCGCCGATGCCGAGTCGGTCGAGAAATAGGGGTTCGACGTGCCGCCGCCGATGATGACTACGTATCCGGCTTCGAGGTATTCGAGCGCCTTGGCTTTCGAGTAATACTCTCCGATGGGTTCCATCCGGATCGAGGTGAGGACTTTCGCTTTCACGCCGTTGTCCTCGAGGGCCGACTGCAGGGCCAGCGAGTTGATGATCGTGGCCAGCATCCCCATCTGGTCGCCTTTCACGCGGTCGAACCCCTTGCGGGCGCCCTGAAGTCCCCGGAAGATGTTGCCGCCGCCGATGACGATGCCTACCTGAACTCCCGTTCCGACGACGGCTTTGATTTGCTCCGCATAGCTGTGGAGCACGTCGGTCGAAAGACCGTATTTTTGAGTCCCTTGCAGGGATTCACCGCTGAGTTTCAGGAGTATTCTGTTGTATTTCATAAGCGGAGCGGAATTTGATAATGCGAAGATAGGAAAAATTTCGAAAAAATGTCGTTTTTTAATGCTATCTTTGCCTATCCATGATGCATTCGGAATATAAATGGCTCGATCGGATTGATTCGCCCGATGACTTGAAGAAGTTGTCGGGCTCTGACTTGCGTCAGTATTGCGACGAACTGCGTCAGTACATCATCGAACAATGTTCGTCCAATCCGGGACACCTGGCTTCGAGCCTGGGAGCGGTGGAGCTTGCCGTCGCTCTGCACTACGTATTCAATACTCCTGACGATAAAATCGTGTGGGACGTGGGGCATCAGACCTATGCCCATAAAATCATTACCGGGCGCCGCGAGGCGTTTCGGACCAATCGCAAGCTGGGCGGTATCAGCGGCTTCCCGCGTATGTCCGAGAGTCCTTACGATGCTTTCGGCGGCGGACATGCCTCCGTGTCGATTTCGGCGGCGTTCGGTATGGCCAAAGCTGCGGAACTCAAGGGCGAGCAGCGGCAGGTGGTGGCCGTGATCGGCGACGGTTCGATGACGGGCGGTCTGGCGTTCGAGGGGCTGAACAACGCCGGTGCGAGCAAGCAGACCAACCTGCTGGTCATTCTCAACGATAACAACATGGCCATCGACCAGGCTACCGGGGCCTTGAAGAACTACCTGGTCAAGATTTCGACATCGAGGCGCTATAACGCTATCAAACGCCGCCTGTGGCGGATTTTGTCCCATACGCCGGCTGTTTTGCGGTTTTGTCAGAAAGCGGGCAATGCCGTCAAGGACTGTTGAAGAACAGCAACCTGTTCGAAAGTTTGAATTTCCGCTATTTCGGCCCGATCGACGGACACAATTTGCCGGAACTGGTGCGGGTGCTGACTGCCTTGCAACGTATCGAGGGACCCAAGTTGCTGCATGTGATGACCGTAAAGGGAAAGGGTTATAAGCCCGCCGAGTGCAATAAGCCGGTATGGCACGCTCCGGGCAAATTCAACCCGGAAACGGGCGAGCGGATCGTCAGCAAGACCGAAGTGGCCCGATACCAGGATGTTTTCGGCCAGACGCTGCTCGAACTGGCCCGTGCCGACGAGCGGATCGGGGGGATAACGCCCGCCATGCCGTCGGGCAGCTCGATGAATATTCTGATGAAAGAGATGCCGGAGCGTTGTTTCGACGTCGGTATCGCCGAAGGACATGCCGTGACTTTCTCCGCCGGACTGGCGGCTGCGGGCATGGTGCCTTTCTGCAACATCTATTCGAGTTTCATGCAGCGGGCTTATGACAATGTGATTCATGACGTGGCGATCCAGCGCCTTCCGGTGGTCATGTGTCTTGACCGGGGCGGTCTGGTGGGTGAGGACGGAGCGACGCATCACGGCGCTTTCGATCTGGCCTATTTCGGTACGGTTCCCAATCTGACGGTGGCTGCGCCGATGAACGAGCTGGAACTTCGGAACATGATGTTTACGGCGCTCGAGGCCGGGCG
>ENA-OPAH01001400-OPAH01001400.1-human-gut-metagenome-genome-assembly--contig:-NODE-1400-length-15806-cov-2.739826_pt1 | contig 15806 bp, 14 predicted proteins | sample MGYA00241050_ERZ501416 | MGnify/ENA primary metagenome ERZ501416 (study PRJEB25962, sample SAMEA2042632) | human gut metagenome | biome: human gut; feature: human-associated habitat; material: faeces... | reverse complement strand
AAAGCATGTTCCCGATGTTAGTGGGGTTAAATCCAAAGGTCAAGGCTCCCGCTGCATCCCGGCCTGTGCTGAACAGGCCGCCAAAAATCAGCCGGATTCCATCCCACGCACTGGAGGGAGAGAGGGTATCGCTGGTCATCCCCACAATCAAGATAATGACACAGCCCACCACAAGCCCAATGATGATGGAGAGAATGGAGGCTAAAATAGATCGGGTGGCCTCCTTCTTCATCAGTCCAGACATCCGTGGTTTCATTCCGTGCCGCCCCCTTTCTCCGCTCTCTTGGCGCCGGCCATATAGAGGCCCAGCTCCTGTATATTGGTCTTCTTGGGGTCCAGCTCTCCCACAATCTCCCCTTCGTAGAGGACCAGAATTCGGTCGGACAGGCTCATCACCTCATCCAACTCCAGGGAAACCAGCAAAATCGCCTTCCCTCTGTCCCGCTCCGCCACCAGCTGGCTGTGGATATACTCAATGGCGCCTACGTCCAGACCGCGGGTGGGCTGCACCGCCACAATCAAGGGTTTGTCCCGGTCCACTTCCCGGGCAATAATGGCCTTCTGCTGATTGCCGCCGGACATGCTCCGGGCCACCGTAATGGGACCTTGGCCGCTGCGTACGTCGTACTGGTCAATCAAGACCTCCGCATAGGAACGCACCGCGTCCTGCTTGATAAACCCAAACTTTTGGAATTTAGGCTCCTGAAACCGTTGGAGAACCATATTTTGCTCCAGCGTAAAATCCAGTACCAAGCCGTGCTTGTGTCGGTCTTCTGGAATATGGCTGATGTTCTTCAGCCGCTTTCGGATGGAGGTATGGGAAATTTCTTCCCCACACAGGGTAATCGAGCCGCCAGAGCACTTTTCCAGCCCGGTGAGCCCATAGATCAGCTCACTTTGTCCATTGCCGTCAATTCCCGCCAGGCAGACGATTTCCCCGGCCCGAACCGAAAAGCTGACCCCCTGCACCGCGTCTTTCTTATGCAGCTTGGAGGGGACCCGAAGCTCTTTTACTTGGAGAACCACCTCCCCCGGTTTCGCCTCCGACTTATTGACCTCCAGCTGAACTGGACGCCCCACCATCATGTTGGACAGCGCCTGTTTGTCGGTGTCCTTGGTCTCCACCGTACCAATGTACTTCCCCTTACGCAAAACCGTAATCCGGTCAGACACCGTCATAATCTCATTCAGTTTATGGGAAATAAACAGAATGGACTTTCCCTCTGCAGCTAAGCTTTTCATAATCTGCATGAGCTCATCAATTTCCTGGGGCGTGAGCACTGCGGTGGGCTCGTCGAAAATCAGAATTTCATTGTCCCGGTAGAGCATCTTCAGGATTTCCACTCTCTGCTGCATCCCCACCGTAATGTCTTCCACCTTGGCGTCCAGGTCAATTTTCAAGCCATACCGCTGGGAGAGATCCATCACCTTCCGGCGCGCCTCTTTCTTTTTCAGGAACCCCAGCTTGGTGTCCTCCGCCCCCAAAATAATATTATCCAACACCGTAAAGACTTCAATCAGCTTAAAATGCTGATGCACCATACCAATGCCCAGGGCCGTGGCATCGTTGGGGTTTTGGATGGTCACTGGTTTTCCATCCTTGCGGATCTCTCCAGCATCTGGCTGATACATCCCAAAGAGGATAGACATCAGCGTCGACTTCCCTGCGCCGTTTTCCCCCAACAGCGCATGGATCTCCCCTTTCCTCAGCTGGAGTGTGATGTCGTCATTGGCCCTAATTCCCGGAAACTCCTTGGTGATGTGAAGCATCTCAATCACATATTGCGGAGCATTCTCCATGCCGTCACCTACTTTCCTCTCTTTTCTCGGCCACGCTATGGCCATGATTCGCAGTCTATTATAATGGCTGTGACAAAAAGTTGCAAGATTCCACATCAATTTATCGGGACAAATTGTAGAAAATACTTGTCTCCTCCCCCCAATAAGGCAATCTGCCTCCCGCTTTCCCTTTTCGATCGACTGCCTCTCCCATTTTCGCCTCTATAAAAGATCCTTCTTGACGCACATGGGTGCGATATGTTAAAATGCTCCATCTTTTTGGGCTTTGTCAAATGGCAGGCCCACGGGAAGGAGAATTGCTATGGTGCCAAAAGGAATTATCCTGGACTGTCTGTGCGTCCTGCTGGGAACCAACTTGGGCAGCGCCATCAAAAATCACATCCCCGCGCGGATCAACCAGCCGATGAACGTAATTTTCGGCCTCTCCGCCATTGCCATCGGTATCACCTCTGTGGTAAAGCTGCACTCTCTGCCCGCTGTGATCCTGGCCTTTATTCTGGGCGGACTGATCGGGGAAGCTGTCAATTTAGATGACAGAATCAAATCGCTCTTTCAGCGGATTTTGGAGAGGCTGCGGTTCCAAATTCACGGCGACAAAGAAGTTTATATGCGCTTCTACCTGATTGTCACCGTCACATTCTGCGCCAGTGGAACCAATATTTTTGGTGCCATCAACGAAGGGATTTCCGGCGACTTCACCATCCTTCTCTCCAAAGCGGTAATGGATATCTTCGCCGCTACCCTATTCGCCACCACCCTCGGGCGGGCAATGAATCTCATTGTATTGCCGCAATTTTTGATTTTGTGTGCCTGCTTCTATGGCGCCCGGTTTATCCTGCCTCTAACCACCGAAGCCATGCTTCAGGACTTTGTCGCCGTGGGCGGACTGCTCACCTTGGTCCTGGGTCTGAGCATTGCACAGATCAAGCACATCAGTGCGGTCAATCTTCTCCCCGCTCTGGTGCTGATCTGGCCTAGTTCCTGGTTGTTTGGGCAGTGGATTGGGTAAGGGCAGCTTTTTACCGCACCGGAGGGAACATAGTTTCCTATCCTTCAGAAACACAAAAGGAGACACTGTTTTACACAGTGTCTCCTTGCTGTACCCACAGCTTATCCAGTTTTACTGCCAGTCTCCCCGCAGAAAGGCCTGGATCATGTGATTGGTCAGGCTGTACCCATCCGGCCGCAACGAAATCTCATCCCGGCGGTACCATCCTGCTTGGGACAGCTCCTGCCGGTCCATGTGAATCTCAGCCTCCCCATCCAGACGGGCATAAAAGCCCATCAGCAAATTGGAGTCCATGCCCCAGGGCTGGCTGCCATAGTAACGAATGTCCTTGACTCGGAGCCCCACCTCCTCCATCACTTCCCGTCGCACCGTGTCCTCCGCAGTTTCCCCGATCTCGGTAAATCCCGCGATCAGCGCATATCCCTTGTAGGCTCTCCCCTGGTAACGGGTCATCAGCAGCTTGTCTCCATGGGTCACCGCCACCAAAATGGCCGGGGCTATTTTCGGATAAATCAAATTTCCGCAGTGCGGACAGCGAAGCATGCGCTCCTTGCGGTCCGGCTGGGTTCTTTTCCCACACCGTCCACAGAAGCGATTGTCCCGGTACCAAACGGAGAGATGGTAGGCCGTGGTCTCTGCAAAATGCAGGTCCCGGGCTTTCTTTGCCCGGCTCTCTCGGAGACTCCACCAGCCATATCCCTCCGGCACAGAGGCCGTTTCCTGCAGGCTTGTGAGATAATACTCCTCCTCATCAATGCGGAAGAGATAGCAGCACTCTGCCACCCGATCCTGAAGTTCCCCGTAGGTAGGCAGAAACAACTGGCCATCCTGCAGCCGCTCCAAAATCTCCATTCCACGAAACACAACGCAGCGGCCGCTTTCCTTTGGGGCACGGAACGCAAACTCCACATGATATTGTTTGGGTGCAATTTCCTGCAGCATAATGACTCCTTCTCATCCGCGGCTCTCTCCGCCCTCTCCACCGGGCCGGAGGTCCCGCCAGAATTCATATTCAGGGTCCAGCATCTCCATCTGCTCTGGAGTGAGGCCCATGGGTCCCTCCCGAAACAGGCGGGGGTCCATGTACCGAACATATTCCGGGATCACCGGCTTAAACTCCATCTGATCCAAAATATCCCGCTGGAGGTCCACGCCGTGGGCAATCTCCACCAGGGTAAGCCCCTCCTGCTCCAGACGAAATACCGCCCGTTCTGTGATGTAGAGAACTTCCTGCCCCTTGCGCACAGCCTCCCGTCCTGAGAAGGTAATGGCCTCCACCTGGTGCAAGAACTTTTTCTGGGGGCCCTGGGTGTGAATGGAGAGGCCATCCCCCTTCATTTTCACAGTTTGCTTCCCCGCAGTAAAGGTTCCAATGAAGCAAAGCTTTTTGACGTTCTGCGTGATGTCGATAAAGCCCCCCGCTCCCACCATACGGTTGTTGAAGCTATGGGCATTGACATTCCCCAAGCGGTCCACCTCGGCAAAGCCCAGCACTGCCATATCCAGTGCGCCGCCATCGTAAAGCTGCAGAATGTCCGCCATCCGGTACATGGCCTCCGGATTGATGGTCGCGCCAAAGTCAATCCCTCCCAGCGGAATCCCTCCCAGCGGACCGCACTCCAGAGACAATGTAAATAGGTCCGTGAGTCCCTCCTCCTCCGCCACAGAACCAATACCGCCCGGCATGCCAATGCCCAAATTGATCAGAGAGTTCGGACGCAGCTCCATGGCCGCCCGGCGGCAGCAGATTTTCCGCGGTCCCATAGGCAGCGGGTCAAACCCCACCGCGGGAATGCTGGCAAGGCCGGCAATTTCAGGACGAAACGCATCTGTCTCAAAGCTCTGCATACTGTACTCCGGCCGGCCTTCTACCAGGTAATCCACCATAAATCCATGGATCAAAACCTCTTTGGCGGGGATGCTCCCCTGCTTGACCACCCGATCAACCTGGGCAATGACAATTCCTCCGGAGTTGTGGACCGCAGCGGCCACCTCGAACTGCTCAATATTCATGGCCTCGTTCTGAATGGACAGGTTGCCCGCCTCATCCCCATAGGTCGCCCGAATAAAGCAGACATCAATGGGGAAGGACGGATAAAACAGGCACTCTTTGCCGCCCAATTCCACCAGAGAAACCACCTCTTTCCCGGTGTCCCGGGCCCGTTGGTTGGCCTTGCCGCCGCCATTTCTCGGGTCGGCAAAGGTCCCCAGTCCCGTGGTAGCAATGGCGCCGGGAAGTCCCCCCGCAATGGCCCGGAAGAGCTGCATCAAGTTTCCCAGCGGCAGCATAAAGCAGGCCACCCGTTCCTCCTGAACCAGTTTCCGCAGGCCTGGATCATATCCCATGTGGGAGAGAATGAGTTCCTTGAACATGCCAGGCCGTTCCGCCAGATGACTCACCCCCCGGCCCTGTCCATCCCCTTGGCTGGTACACTTCACCAGCGTCACATCTTTGGGATGTCCAGTCTGGTCATAGTGAGCGGCCAGGGACATGATCAGGTCCTCTGGGCAGCCGAACCCGTTGAAGCCCGTGGTGGTCAGCGTACAGCCATCCTTCACAAGCGCCGCTGCCTGGGCTGCGGTGATGATCTTGCTCATGTTATTCCTTCTCCTTTGCTTTCGGCCCCAAATCCCTTGGAGGCCAGGCAGTCTCTTTTTTCTCCCTATTATAGCATGGTTTTTTCTGGGAGCAAGCAGCGGGTGTGGTTTTCTCCTCTTTTTGAACTATTTTCTTGCATCGGGCCGGGCCAATTAGTATACTAAGGGAAGAATCCTTCCCATTTTTCAACGATTGAAGGTGTGTTATGCAAAGCTCCATTCCCATGAAAATCATCGCCACTCTGCATGGTGCCTTTCCCACAAAGTTCGGGATTCCACGGCAAAGCGGCCTGGTGGAAGACCTTGAAGCCACCGTCGTGTTTGAGCCAGAATATCGAAACCCGGATGCCCTGCGCGGCTTGGAGGGGTTTTCCCACCTATGGCTGATTTGGTCCTTTTCCCAGGCCATTCGTCCGCATTGGTCCCCGACGGTCCGTCCGCCCCGCCTGGGAGGAAATACCCGAATGGGGGTCTTCGCCACCCGTTCCCCCTTCCGTCCCAACCCCATTGGTCTGTCCTCAGTCCGGCTGAAAGGAATTGTACAGCACCCAACCTTGGGTCCTGTCCTTCACGTGGCCGGGGCAGATCTCATGGATGGGACCCCTATTTTTGACATCAAGCCATACCTCCCCTATACCGATGCCCATCCCCAGGCCTCCAGCGGCTTTACCGCTGACTACGAGGGATATCATCTCACAGTCCGCTTTCCAGAAGACCTTCTGAAAAAGGTCCCCCCTGAGAAACAGGCCGCCCTGCGGGGCGTGCTGGCCCAAGACCCCCGTCCTTCCTACCAGGAAGACCCCACACGGGTCTATGGCATGGCCTTCGGGGGACTTGAGGTAAAGTTTTCCGTCCAGGACGGGGTCCTCACGGTGTTATCCGTGGAGAAACCGTAAAATTCAGCTCCCTTGTCTCTTCCTGTCCAGGGAGCTTTCTCTTTATACAGCTTGGATAGGATGTCCTTTCGTACCAAAAATATAAGCGGACCGCCCAGACTGGGCGGTCCGCTCTTTGTCGGTTTGCTCTTAGAAACAGTAAGCGACGGGGTTGACCCGGCTGCTGCTGGAGCTGTTGAGCCAAAGCTCAAAGTGCAAATGGTTTCCGGTCGAACTGCCGGTGGAACCTACGTAACCAATGACCTCACCCTGAGATACCGTCTGTCCTGCGGACACCGCCCGCTGGGACTGATGGGCATACATCGTACGGGAGCCATCACTGTGGGCAATGGTCACATAGTTGCCATAGGAAGAGCCGTAGGTGGAAATGATGACCACGCCGCTCTTGGCCGCCTTAATGGGCGTGCCATAGGGGGCGGGAATATCACAGCCACCGTGGAGCTCCTGCCCGTGGAAGGGACAGTTTCGATAGCCAAAGGGAGAAGACACCCGGGTATACCCCGACAACGGCCACAGGAACCGGCCGTGCCACCGCCACCGGAAGGTTTGGAGTTGGAGTTAGAATTGGAGTTGTTCTGATTCTGCTGCTGTTGCTGCTTCTTCGCTTCCTCCTCTGCCTTTTTCCGGGCAGCCTCTTCCTCCGCCTTCTTCTGGGCCGCGATTTGAGCCTGATAGGTCTTTTCCGCCTGGGCAATCTGACTGGAGACGCTGGCGGAATCATCCTCCAGCTCGTCCATCTTCTGCGCATAGACAGAGGACTGACTGGTAATCTCCTGAATGGTTGCCTCCACGCTGGCCTGCTCTTTCACCAGGTCGGCCTTCTGTGTCTCCAGGTCAGCCTTTGCACTCTCTTCGGCAGCTTTGCTCTCCTCCAGCTCAGCCTTGGCATCAGCTACCGCCTGACGGGCGGCGGCCAGATTGTCCATGACCTCGTTGTCGTAATCCATCACTTCAGAGATGGCGTTGATCTGGTCCAGCAGGTCCGAAAAGCTGTTGGCATTGAAGAGAACGGCCCAATAGGACACGTTGCCCCGCTCCTCCATGCTGCGGACCCGCTCACAGAATTCATCGTAGTACTTGGCCTCTTCCTCTTTGGCAGCGGCCAATTCCTCCTCTTTCTGATCGATCTGCTTGCCATACTCCTGGATGGACTGCTCAGAAAGGGCGATCTGCTCCCGCAGAACATTGATCTTCTCCTCCAGCAAAAACTTCTGGTCCAGCGCCGAATTCTTCGAATTGGACAGCTTGTCCAGCTTCTTCTGGATATCAGACTTTTGTTCCTTCAGGCTGGCTGCCTGAGACTTCAAATTGTCAATGTCCTTTTGGGTCACAGCCTCCGCTGCGGGCAGTGCCGCTGTCATGGCAAAGAATACCATCACCAGCGTCATCACCAGTGCGCCAAGCCGCTTTCCCCGCTCCTTCGAGCATAAGATGTGCTGCATAGTAGACTCACCTCGTGGTTCTTAAATTTCGCATGCTTCCACTATCGACAGGTACAGTATAACATATCTTCCCAATCATTGCAAGAAAAAACAAAAGTTTAACAAAACTGTAACAAAAGTGTGAATGCTGTCCTTAGGCCTCCAGGAAAAGAACCCCCATGGTGCCAGGTCCGCAGTGAGAGGTTACCGTACAGCCCGTCCGGGTGAAAAAGATCTCCTGCGCCTCGGGGACCGCTTTGCGAACCGCGCTCTCCAACCGTGCTGCCAGCTCCGGTGTGGGCGCGTTGGAAGTGGTGATAAAAATGTACCTGGGGTCCACCTTTTTTCCCTTCAGGCGCTCCGCAATATACTTCTCATATACCTTTTCGATGTTGCCCCGGTATTTCTTGCAGACCTCCAGCTTTCCATTTCGCATTTCAATACAGGGCTTTAGATTCAAAAGATTCGCGCCAAACGCGGTGACGCCGGTGCAGCGCCCACCTTTCCACATGTACTCCAGCGTATCAATGACAAAACTGACATTGACCCTGCCAATAAGGTCCTGCATCGCCTGGGCAATGGAGGCTGCGTCTTTTCCCTCATCCCGCATTTCACATGCCGCCAGCACCATCTCTCCCATACCAGTGGTCAGCTGAAGGGAGTCCACCGGGTAGACTCCAGGCAGATCTTGGGCCGCAATGACCGCATTCTGATACGTCCCGGACAAGCCAGAGCTGATGCTCAGAAACACAACCTCATACCCCGCCTCTACCAAAGGCGTGAAGAAGTCTGTAAACTCCTGGGGACTCACCGCAGCTGTCCGGGGAAGCACCTTGTCCTTGGCATATCGCTCATAGATCATTTCCTGGGTAAAATCCACCCCATCTAAGTAGTTCTCCTCTCCCAAGACAATGTGAAGAGGAATGGTCTTCACATGGAACCGCTCCAACAACGCCGGCGTCAGGTCACAGGTGCTGTCGGCGGTAATGTATACTGGCTTGCTCATAACATTCCTTTCCTTTCTCCGCGCCCTTTGGGCGCGCCCTGCCCTCCCCATGGCGTGAGGGAGCAACATGGTTTTCTTTCTCTCTGCATTGTGAAAATGCAGACCAATACATTTTTATTATACCTGCAATCCCCACGAATTTCAAGGGAACACTTGCTTTTTCTTGCCTGCCTACCTCATTCTTTTCCCAAGAAAAAGTCCGCCGCCCAGGCCAAAACCGCTTCCAGCTCCCCGTTGCCCATCAGCGGATGCTCTCCCTGGGGAAAGATCCGCAGCTGGGCCCCAAAAGTCTCAGCAAACCGACGGGCATCCTTTACGGGCACCACCTCATCCAGCGCTCCATGGACCATAAAAAGGGAGGCCAACTCCGGCGTATAACGGGAAAACAGATCATATTCCCACAGGTCCCGAAGAAATGCAGGGGTAAGCCGCATCTCCCGAACGTATGCATAGTCTGGTACAAAGTATCCCCGTCTCTCCAGGTCCTTCTGGGCCCGGGGCGTCAGCCAGCGTGCCACCAGCTGGGGCATTGTCACCGCCGCCGAACGCAGGAAGGCCCGGGGCCGGTTACGGGGGGCACGGGACAGGGAAAGCAAGGTAATATAAGCTCCAAAGCTGGAGGCAAAATAGCACACCTCCACTTGGGGAGACTTTGCCCGAATCCAGGCTTCCACCGTCTCCAGATCATCCATACAGAAGGGAACCCGAAGTCCCTCCTGCCCCATTGGACTGTCTCCATGGGCCGGAAAATCAAAGCTCCATACACCGATCCCCCGTTCGGGCAGCGCTCGATGCAGGGCCTGCACCATCGGGCTCTCCTTGCTGCTTCCAAACCCGTGACAAACGATCACCACACGGGATTGCCCTTCCCAATTATCATGGCACGGAATCCGATCCCCCCGCCTGCTTGGCAGCCATACTGTTTTCACCGTTTTCGCCTCCTTTTTCTCCATTCTGGCACAGTTCTTCCCTTCCGTCAAGAGACCGCACACCACACCTCCTTCGGAATGGGAATTGACAGTATGCCCAAGATATGGTATGATTACCAAACAAAATCACTATGTTTTCCCATACGGTGTCAAGGGTTTTCTTTGATTCCGCACAAGATAAGAATGATATTTCAGAAAGGATGTTTGTTATGCTGAAGAAAGAAGTCGCCGCGCTGTTAGAGCAGCAGATCAACAAGGAATTTTATTCCGCCTACCTGTACCTGGATATGTCCAATTACTACTACTCCAAGAACCTGGATGGGTTCGGTAACTGGTTTAAGATTCAGGCTCAGGAGGAGAGAGACCACGCTATGCTCTTCCTGACCTATCTCCAGAACAACGGTGAGTGCCCCAAGCTGGGCGCCATCGACGCCCCGGACAAGGTATATGAGTCCTTCCGCGATCCTCTGGCCGCCTCTCTGGTCCACGAGGAGTATGTCACCTCCCTCATCAACGCCATCTATGCTGAGGCCATGAAGGCCAATGATTTCCGCACCCTGCAGTTCCTGGATTGGTTTGTAAAGGAGCAGGGCGAGGAAGAGAAGAACGCCAACGACCTGCTGGGGCGTTTCGATCTTTTCGCCTCTGATGTGAAAGGGCTGTATGCGCTGGACGCTGAGATGGCCGCCCGGACCTACACCGCCCCCTCTCTGACCCTGTAATCCGCCTAAAAATATTGAATCCCCCTGTCACCTACGGTGACAGGGGGATTTTTTCATAGGTTTTTATTGTTGCATACAACGTGAATTATGCTTTGGGACCACCTGGACCAGGCGCGGCCCTGCCTGTGTCGGGACGTCTGACTGTCTCCACAATCCCTTCCGCCAGACCGGCCAGGCCTTGAATTTCCGAGGGAATGATAATCTTTGTGGCTTTGCCGTTGGCAGCCGCTTGGAACGCCTCCAGCGCCTTAATTCGAATGACCGGGTCCGTGGGGTTGGACTCGTTAAGAAGCTTCAGGGAGTTGGCCATGGCCTCATTCACCCGAAGGATGGCGGCCTCCATGATCCGAGCCTGCTTCTCGCCGTCCGCCCGGAGAATGCGGGATTCCTTCTCTCCTTCTGCCACCAGGATCTGGCTCTGCTTCTGCCCCTCTGCCTGGAGGATCTGTTCCCGGCGCTCCCGTTCCGCCCGCATCTGCTTTTCCATGGCGTTTTGAATATCCTTGGGGGGCAGGATATTTTTCAGCTCCACCCGGTTGACCTTAATGCCCCAGGGGTCCGTGGCCTCGTCCAGGATCGAGCGCATCCGGGCATTGATAATATCCCGGGAGGTCAGAGACTGGTCCAGCTCCAGCTCACCGATGATATTCCGCAGTGTGGTGGCGGTGAGGTTCTCAATGGCGTTCATGGGGGTCTCCACCCCATAGGCAAAGAGTTTCGGGTCTGTAATCTGATAGTACAAAACAGTGTCAATCTGCATGGTCACGTTGTCCTTGGTAATCACAGGCTGGGGCGGAAAGTCAGCCACCTGTTCCTTCAGGGAGACCACCCGCAGAACCCGGTCAATGAAGGGAACCTTGAAATGAAGCCCCACACTCCAGACTGTGTGAAACGCGCCCAAACGTTCAATCACGTAGGCTTTGGACTGCTGGACCACCCGGACGCATCGGGCCAGGATGACCAGAATGACCACAATGAGAACAATCAAAACAATTTTTGTTTCCATGCAAGTACCTTTTCCTTTCTCTCATGACATAAGCGGCAGCTTCTCTCTTCTCGTTAGGTTTCTTTTCGGATGACAATGGCTTTGACCCCTTCAATTCGCTCCACCTGGATGCGTGTTCCCGCTGGAATGATCTCGTCTCCCGCAGAACGGGCCGTCCAGACGGCGCCGTCGATCTTCACTTGTCCGGAGGCGCTGAGGTTGTCTATGGATTCCACCACCACGCCCTCCTGGCCCAGAATACGGTCCGCGTTGGTCTTTTCCATCTTGGGATGCAGCCATTTTCGGGCCATGGGACGGATGAGCGCCATGGCAGCCACAGAGACCACCGCGAACAGACCAATCTGCACCGGAAGGGACGCCCCCAGCCAAGTGGCAATGAGCGCCACCAAGCTGCCCGCGCAGAACCAAATGGAAACCAACCCCGCCGTGATCCCCTCAATGCCCGCAAATGCGATGAGCAGCACCAGCCATAGAATCTGGTAATTCAAGCTCTCACTCCTCCTTTCTCTTCCATCAAATCCAACGAATTTCATTTCTGAACTGGTAAGATAATTGTATCATAGGCATAGAAACGCCGCAACCATTATTTTTCCCTGTTTTCGCTTGCTTTCCCGCCCCTGCGCTGATTTCCCCGAAGAAATTTTCCCAATTGTTTCCTTCCGCTTGCAAGCAACCGCCAGCTTTGCTATACTATAAAATATATGTTCCAATTTATTTTTTGCATCTCCAACCGTTTTTGGTCGGAAGGAATTGGCACAAGAATGGGAGGGCGAACTGTTGAAGGTTCCCATCAAAAAGATCTTGTTTTATAGCGGCATGGTCTTGTTGGGCCTGGTCGTGGTTTTTCTGGTCTGCCGCGTCCTGCTCAATCTGGACGCATTGGGCAATACTGTCCGCGGCATTTTTGGTTCTCTGCGGGCCATTGTCCTGGGCTGCGTGATGGCTTACCTTCTCTATCCTCTTACCCGTTTTTCCGAGCAGTTTCTTCTATACCATAAGGTGAGAAAGAAAACGGCCCGTTCTCTGTCCACTGCCTTCTCCACCTTTGTCCTGTTGGCACTCATTGTGCTGTTTGCCTATTTCATCATTCCTCAGCTGGTCTTCAATGTCCCGCCTTTGATCCAAAACCTGCCCAACATGGTTTCGGATTTTTCGCAACGAATTTCAGATTACCTCACCGCCCATGGACAGCCGACCACCATCATTACCACTGTCTCTGAAAAAATCACCGCTGCCTTCAACGCATGGCTTCAGGACGACCCTCTGTCCGCCCTGGTGGACCTGGCAGGACGGGTGGCCGCCGCGGCCAAGAGTGTTTTGAATTTCATCATCGGCATTATCGTAATGGTTTACCTGCTGATGAGCCGGGACCAGTTCGTGGGACAGGGAAAAAAGATATTGTTTGCCTTATGCCGGAAGCGGAGCACCTGTGATGTGATTTTGAAGCACCTGCGGGCCATCAATCGGATTTTCAGCGGGTTTGTCTCCGGCAAACTTTTGGATTCCCTGATTATCGGCATTATCTGCGGCATCTGCCTGTCGCTTCTCCACATGCCCTACGCCATGCTCATCAGCGTCATTGTGGGCATTACCAACATCATTCCTGTCTTTGGGCCTTTCTTTGGCGCCATTCCCTCCGCTTTTATCCTTCTGCTCACCGACCCTGGAAAATGTCTCATTTTCATTGTCTTTGTCATTATTTTACAGCAAGTGGATGGCAATATCATTGGTCCCAAGATTCTGGGGGATTCCACAGGGCTTTCCGCGTTCTGGGTCCTGTTTGCCCTGCTGCTGTTTAACCACTTGATGGGATTTTGGGGGATGCTCCTGGGGGTTCCTTTGTTCGCCTCGTTCTACTATCTGCTCCGGGAGTTCATCAATGCCCGGCTCCGCAAAAAGTCCCTTCCTCTGGAGACCCAGGAATACGTCCATGTGTCCGGGATTGACGAGAAGGGCTCCATCTCCTATCTGCCGCCCCCTGTCATTGAGTTTCATCCTCTGTTCCGGGGGGAGGACAGTCTGTGGGCCCGGCTTCGGCGGCGTCTGCGCCACCCCCTCTCCCCGTCCCAGGATTCCCCCCCAGACAATCCCCCGTCTGATGATGATCCGTCATCCTAATCTGTTTCCTTGGAGGTGATTTCTTATGCGTAACCGACTCAGTTTCCGGGTGGCTTTCTGCGGCGTTTTGGCCGCCCTCATGATTGCCGTGATGCTCTTGGGAACCATGATTCCCACAACCACTTACATCTGTCCGGCTCTGGCAGGGGTCCTTCTGCTCCCGGTTGTCTGGGAATTTGGCTTTCGCACCGGCGCTCTGCTCTACCTGGCCGTGGCTTTGCTAAGCCTGATTCTCTCCCCCAACAAGGAGGCCGCGTTGTTCTTCGTCCTGCTGTTTGGCTGGTATCCCCTGCTCCGTCCCAAGCTCCAGCACCTGCGTCGTAAGCCTTGGCGGATCATACTGAAGCTGCTCCTCTTCAACTTGGCCTTGGCAGTCATTTTCGCGCTCCTGCTGTTTGTGTTTGTCATGCCCGACCTCCAGGCAGAGGCACAGACCTGGACAGGCCTGGTTCTGGCTGGAATGCTTCTGCTGGGTAATGTGACTTTTTTGCTATACGACGTTCTGCTGGGGCGGATCGGTGACCTGTACGTTTACCGTCTGCGTCCCAAACTTTTCCCACACCATTTTTCCTGAGAAAGAAACGATGAGGTATTTTTCCAATGAAACAGAAACAGAGAATTTTTTCCCTCTTCCTGCTTGTGGCCTTGGTTTTTTCGCTGGCCGCACCGGTCTCCGCAGCGGGTGAAATGAACTTTACCGACGTGGCACCAGATGACTGGTACTATACTTATGTCAAAGACCTCTACGACAATGACATTGTCCACGGCACCACCCCCACCACCTTCTCCCCCCAGGGGCAAGTGACGCTGGGAGAAGCCCTGAAGCTGGTCCTTATGTCCGCCGGCTATGGCGATCAAACACCCACCGGTTCCCATTGGGCCAGCGGATTTTATCAGCTGGCCCAGGAGAACGGGTTTCTCCCCTCTGGCCTCAGCTTGGGGCTGAATGACCCCATCAACCGTCTTCAAATCGCAGAGATCATCGTCAATGTCCTGGATCTCTCCCGCACCTCCCATGATCCCTCTCCATTTGCGGACACCGAGGATCTTTCCGCTCTGATTCTCTACGACCACGGCATCTTCCAGGGGAATCAGGTCAATGGGGAGCTTCTCTTCCAGCCCCAGGACCACATCACCCGGGCAGAGATTACCACGGTAATTTGGCGTGTTTATGAACTCAAAAATCAAACCCCCGAAGAGCCGGAAGAACCAGACAATCCCCCTGACCTCCCGGAAGAACCGGAAGAGCCTGAGGAACCCACCGGTGACTACTTTTACTTTGGCGGGAAAAAAGTCTATGTGGTGGAGGAGATGCCCAAACGGACCTATGATTCCTCTCTGTTCCAGGTCAACGAAAATGGTTTCCTGACGTACGACAGCGACAAATACACCAGCAAGATCGGCATTGATGTCTCCCGTTACCAGGGCAGCATTGATTGGGCGGCAGTCAAAGACGCCGGGGTTGAATTTGCTATGCTGCGTCTGGGTTACCGGGGATACGGCACCGGCGCCATTGTAAGAGACAGCTACTTCTATCAGAACATCCAAGGCGCTTTGGAAAATGGAATTGAAGTCGGCGTCTACTTCTTCTCCCAGGCCATCAATGAGGCAGAGGCCGTGGAGGAAGCCCAATTCTGTATGGACCTGCTTCAGGACTACTCCATCACCTATCCCATTGTGTTTGACTGGGAACCCTATGACAGTAGCCTGCATCCTCGCACGGAAGGACTCTCCGACGAGATGCTGACCAAGTGCGCCGTTGCCTTCTGTCAGGCAGTGGAGGCAAATGGGTATGACAGTATGGTATACTCCAATTTGACCTATTTCTATCTCCACTATGATCTGTCCAAGCTGGTTGACTTTCCACTTTGGCTGGCGCAGTACAATAAAACGCCAACCTTCTACTACCACTTTGATATGTGGCAGTATTCCAGCACTGGTAAGGTCCCCGGCATTGAAGGTAATGTTGACCTGAATATCCAAATGATCCCCAAAACTTAATCTGTGGTCTCCCTTCTAAAAATAACCGCACGTCTGAGAACCCCTCTCAGACGTGCGGTCGTTTTATGCCTGCTGATAGAACCCAGCAAAATCTGTCCAGTCAGTAAGATACCAATGACAGGTGGCCTTCAATGCCTCCTGGTCGCTGTATGGATCGGCCACACCGGCCACCCGATAGCCCGCCTGATAGGCGGTCTGGGCCGCATGGACAGCGTCCTCAAACACCCAAGTGGCTTCTATGGCAGTCCCCATTTGTGCCCGGGCATGGTGAAACAGGGCGGGGGTCCGTTTATCCACTCC
>ENA-OPAH01001394-OPAH01001394.1-human-gut-metagenome-genome-assembly--contig:-NODE-1394-length-15854-cov-14.609279_pt1 | contig 15854 bp, 13 predicted proteins | sample MGYA00241050_ERZ501416 | MGnify/ENA primary metagenome ERZ501416 (study PRJEB25962, sample SAMEA2042632) | human gut metagenome | biome: human gut; feature: human-associated habitat; material: faeces... | reverse complement strand
CCATCAGCGGAAACCAGATCAATTACCGCTATGTGTCTGATGGAGAAGTTCTGGATCTTTTGAAGCAGCAGAAGCCATATGAATGGGTAAAAGGGTTCATGGAGACCAGAAGCTATACCACCCAGGAGAATGTGACTTTTGATAAGAGTTTGCTTCAGAGTGAAGTAAAGGAATTAAAGTGTGCACAGGCAGAAAACCAGGTTGAGCCGGAGAATGCATATGTGGCGCTTGAGGGAAGCGAGTTTACCATTGTTCCTGAGACTGAGGGCAGCAAGCTGAAGGTGAAGGAAGCCTATAAAGCGCTGGATACCGCCATTTCCGGAAGCCAGACCTCCATTGATCTGGGAAATACGCCGGATGTATATGCAGTGGCAGCAGTGACCAGCGATGATCCCACCCTTCAGGCCACCAGGGATGCTTATAATAATTATACCAAGGCCAGCATTACCTATACATTTGGAGAGCAGACAGTCACTCTTGACGGAAGCACCCTTAAGGAATGGCTGCAGTTTGATGACAAGGGACAGCTGGTGCAGGATGATGCTTCCTTTACCCAGCATATCAAGGATTTTGTGGCACAGCTGGCAAGTGAGCATGATACAGTTGGAACAACACGTTCCTTTAATACGACCAGTGGCCGTACCGTTTCTGTTTATGGCTCTGCATATGGCTGGAAGATCGATCAAGACGCAGAAGCAGCACAGCTGACAGAAGAGATCCGTACAGGCACTCAGACTACACGGGAACCGGTATATTCCATGAGAGCCAATTCTTATGGATACAATGACATTGGAAGTACCTATATCGAGGTAGATTTGAGTAGTCAGCACATGTACTATTACCAGAATGGCAGCATCATCTTTGACTCTGACATTGTTTCCGGAGATATCCGTTATGATGACAGAGCCACACCTCCGGGAATTTTCACCCTGTATTATAAGAAGAGCCCGGATGTGCTTCGTGGAGAGAAGAAGCCGGACGGCACTTACGAGTACGAAACCCAGGTTACCTACTGGATGCCGTTTAACGGCGGAATTGGTTTCCATGACGCTACCTGGCAGGCATATTTCGGTGGTGACCGCTATACCTACGCCGGATCCCATGGATGTATCAATATGCCGCTGGATGCAGCAGCTACTCTGTACAGCATTATTGATACCAATGTGCCGATCGTGTGCTTCTACTAAAAGATCATTTATCTGACTGGAAAATTGCGGGAATGATTTTTCAAACATGCTCTAGCTGAATGAAAAGGCAGCTGCATGTCTTTGAGGCTGCGGATAGCAGAACAACACAAAAGAAGTGGAGAATAAGTTAATATGAATATGGATTCATTTGATATGATACTGACTATAGCAGCTCTTGTAATGGGAGTTATGCTTCTTACCGGTCATGGAGATGTTCTTATGAAAGGCGGAAATGCCGCTGAGCGTAAGAAGCTTTACGATGACAAAAAGGTCCAGCTGGTTTCCGGCGTGACTCTGCTCATTTTCGGAATCCTCACCGGTCTGGATATGGTGGTCAAGAGCTATGTATACGATATCATTTATCTGGCAGCAGTAATTGTTATCTTCATTATCATGGTGGTAGTGATTCGCAAGAAATGTAAGAAATGAGATGAAAAAGAAGCACTTGTATATCTGGAAATTGATATACAGGTGCTTCTTTTGTAATCCGGATATTGAGCTGCACTGGAGCCTGTTTGAAAAATCATTCCCGCAATCTGCTTTTGAATAACTGTGTGTCACATTCTCGTTACTTCAGTGATGAGTCAGGCACACTATTTTTTGAAAAGTAAGGAATGCTAATAAAATTTGTATAAATAATTAGAATAATTTCAACAAATCCGCCGGCTTCTCAATTACATAATCCGGTGTATCTACCTGTCCGAATCCATAGGAAGCAAATACAAATGGTACCCCTGCCTCCTGACATGCCTGGTAATCCCCGAAGGTGTCTCCTACATAAACAGGTGCTTTCAGCTGATATTTCTTAGCAATAGAACGGATATTAGCTGCCTTGGCTTCCCCGCTGTCTCCTGGACACAGATGACCGGTGAAGTATTTTCCAAGCCCTGTTTTCTCAAAAACAAGCTCAATATATCCAGCCTGGCAGTTGCTTACTACAAAAAGAGGGTAGCGTTTGTTAAGCTCCTTCAAAGTTTCTTCCAGTCCGTCGTAAACAGGTGCCCCCATCGCACGCAGCAGATCGTGCTCAGCCTGGCAGCAGATATCGATGACCCGAAGCTGCTCCGCTTCAGTCTGTTCTGGAAGGATTGCCTTCGCAATATCCGGGAGAAGTCTGCCAAACAGCCCTTTCAGCTGATCAGCTGTCACACGGACATCAAGATTCTCTTTTTCTAAAGCCTTATTCCACGCCATAGCTACAACGTCGGTGGAATTCCATATAGTTCCGTCAATATCAAAAATAATACTGTCCATTTGAGGTTTTTAGTCCTTTCTGGTGTGCTTAAAATTCTTAAATTGCTTCTTTTCTCATTCTGTTTTGAAATCTGACGGTTTCTATTCTATATAGGAAAATCAAAAAAATCAATCTCCTAATATGGGATTTTTCAATTTTAACTGGCTTTTTGCCGATTTTATGTTATGATAGGAAAGGTGACTGTTGCTTTTGAACTATTGGTCAGTTTTATATTGCAGTGAAATAGTTACATTATTTCTTGAGACTGTCATTGAAGAAAGCCTTTTTCAGACACGTTTTGGGAGTCAGGCAGCAGCACGAGGTGAACTATGAAATACGAAAATATTACAGAAGGCCGTTTCCTGGATCGTCCGAACCGATTTATCGCACATGTGGAGATTGCGGGACAGACAGAGACGGTTCATGTAAAGAACACAGGCAGATGCAGGGAGCTTTTGATTCCTGGTGTTCAGGTTTTTCTGGAAAAGAGCAGTAATCCGGCAAGGAAAACAGCATACGATCTGGTCTGTGTAAATAAAGGCGGACGCCTGATCAATATGGATTCCCAGATTCCCAATAAAGCCGCCCTGGAATGGGTAAAGGCAGGACATCTTTTTCCGGAGGAAGTGCAGGTAACTCCTGAGAAAACTTATGGAAATTCCAGATTCGATCTGTATGCCTGTTCAGATAAGAGAAAGGCTTTTATTGAGGTCAAGGGTGTAACCCTGGAAGCAGACAATATTGCCCGTTTTCCAGATGCTCCTACTGCGAGGGGCGTGAAGCATCTGGAAGAGCTGATCCATTGCATGAGGGAAGGATATGAGGCTTATCTGCTTCTGGTGATCCAGATGAAGGGAATTACAAGATTTGAACCAAACTGGGATACGCACCGGGAATTTGGGGAAACCTTACAGAAAGCGAAAAAGGCAGGGGTGCATATTCTGGCCTATGACTGTCTGGTAGAGCCGGACGGGATGGAAATACAGAATCCAGTGCCTGTGTGTTTGGAGGAAACTAGATGACAGATGAGTTTATACAGCCTCTTCTTGCCTGGTATGATGAGAACAAAAGGATTTTGCCCTGGAGGGATAAGCACAACGCTTATTACACCTGGGTATCCGAGATCATGCTCCAGCAGACCCGCGTGGAAGCTGTAAAGCCCTATTTTGAAAGATTTATCAAGGAACTGCCGGATATCCAGGCCCTGGCAGTCTGTCCGGAGGAAAAGCTGTTAAAGCTGTGGGAAGGTCTTGGATACTATAGCCGTGTGCGGAACATGCAGCTGGCAGCCAGGGAAATGGTAGAAAAATATAATGGCAGACTTCCCGAAGACTTTTCCCTTCTTATCTCGTTAAAGGGGATAGGAAGTTACACTGCAGGAGCTATCGCTTCTATAGCGTATGGCATTCCGGTGCCAGCCGTAGATGGAAATGTTTTCCGTGTAGTCACCAGAATGACGGAAGATTCGGAAGACATTACCAGACCTGCATTTCGCAAAAAGACAGAAAGCGCATTGCAAGAAATTATCCCGAAAGACCGTCCAGGTGATTTTAACCAGGCAATGATGGAGCTTGGAGCAGTAGTGTGCGTCCCCAACGGACAGCCCAAATGCGACCTTTGTCCGGTGAGAGGCTTTTGCCAGGCGGGACTTCACGGCACTATGGAAAAGTTTCCGGTGAAAGCACCAAAGAAGCCAAGAGTGGTGGAAGAGCGAACCGTTCTGGTTATTCAGGATGGAAGCTGCACTGCGATCCGCAAGCGGCCGCCGAAAGGCCTCCTTGCCGGATTATACGAGCTTCCCAATACAGAAGGATACCTGAACCGTGAGGAAGCCCTGGAATACGTGAAAGAGCTTGGCGCAGAGCCCTTATATATAGAAGAACTGCCGGAGGCCAGGCATATTTTTTCCCACATTGAGTGGCGGATGAAAGCGTACCGGATCCGCGTGTCCTCCCTGGAGCAGACACATATCCCGGGAATTCTTTTTGCAGATAAAAAAGAATCAGAGAGAAACTACGCCATACCTTCTGCGTTTGGCGCTTATGAAAAATATATGTAACGGTTCTGCTGGCGTTTTTGAGAACATAACTCAAAGAAAAAAAGAAAAATACATCGCAAGGTGCGTAATTTTAAAATACAGAATCGTTACACTACATGAGGAGGAAAATAAATGAAATTACTGAGTATAGCAATTCCATGTTATAATTCTGAAGCTTATATGGAGAACTGCATCAAATCCCTTTTACCAGGCGGAGATGAAGTAGAGATCCTTGTAATTGACGATGGATCCAAGGACAGAACAGCCGAGATCGCAGATGAATACCAGGAGAAATATCCAGGCATTGTCCGCGCCATCCATCAGCCAAACCTTGGCCACGGCGGCGCTGTAAACACCGGCATCCACAATGCCCAGGGTCTCTATTTTAAGGTTGTAGACAGCGATGACTGGGTAAATGAAGAATCCTACAAAGAGATCCTGAAAACTCTGGAAGAGCTGGTAAAAGGCTCCAAAACAGTTGACCTTCTCATCAGTAACTTTGTATACGAGAAACAGGGTGCGACCCGCAAGAAGGTTATGCAGTACCGTCACTGCCTGCCAGTGAACCAGATTTTCACCTGGAATGAAGTAGGTCACATGCCAAAGGGAAAATATCTTCTCATGCACTCCATGATCTACCGCACCCAGCTTCTCCTTGAGTGCAACCTGACTCTGCCGGAGCATACCTTCTACGTAGATAATATTTTTGCCTTTGATCCGCTGCCGTATGTACAGAACATGTACTACCTGGATACCAATTTCTACCGTTACTTTATCGGCCGCGATGACCAGTCCGTAAACGAGACAGTTATGATCCGCAGAATCGACCAGCAGCTCCGCGTAAATAAACTGATGGTAAATTCCTACACCAGCTGCGGCAGCATGAATAAACGCACCAGAGCCTACATGATCAGTTATCTGGATATTATTACTACCATTTCCTCCATTATGCTGATCCGCTCCGGCACAAAGGAAGCTCTCGACAAGAAGAAGGAGCTTCTGGAATATATCCGCTCCACGAACCGTGCCCTCTACGGAAAACTTCGCCACAGCCTCATGGGTAACTTCATGAACCTTCCAGGCCGCGGCGGACGTAAGGTGTCTGTAGCTGCATACAAGCTTTGCCAGAAGTTCTACGGATTTAACTGATTAATGATCAGGGCGCTCTGGAGACTGTTTGAAAAATCATTCCTGCAATCTGTACGCCCCACTTTGCAGCATATTTTATCTATATTCGGTTGTCGCCGCTCGTATTTTTGTTAAAAAAAACGCGCCTTCCCATTTCTGGAAGTGCGCGTTTTGTTTAATAATGTTTCCTGCGATTATTCCGTCCAATTCTCTCTACTGCCATGCCACTTGCTTCTTCTCCTGCCTTCTGCGGATAGAAAAACAGATATCCAAACAGCGCCAGCGTAGCACCACAGCACACATCAATTACGGAATGCTGCTTCAGGAACATAGTAGACATGATAATAAGTAATGTAAGAACCAATGATCCATACCTTACCCCTTTGTGGTCTCTCAGCGCCTCACAATTGGTAAGTGACATATGAACTGCCAGAGAATTAAATACATGAATACTTGGCAGAACATTGGTCGGTGTATCCGTCCGATACAGCCATCTTACCATATCTGTAAACACGTTTTCCCTTGGAAACTCCGATGGTCTTAAGTGCAGTACATTTGGATATGCATAAGACACGATCAGGAAAACAGTCATACCCATCATCATATTGAAAATCAACTGATAATATTCTTTTTTATTCTTGTTCCTGAAGATAAAGTATAAAACTGTGAGAATCTGATACGGAAACCATAATAGATAGGGGACAATAAAATACTCACAAAATGGTATGTAATCATCAAAAACAGTGTCGATCACATGAAATCCCCATACCGGCCTGCACTCCAGATACTCAAAAAAAAGCATATAAACAATGGCATACGCAAGTATGATCAGACCATGCCTGTATTTTTTTATAAATTGTACCAAGTCTTTTTCACTCCTTTTCCAATCTGGGTTACCGGTCTTGTAATTCCGGATCCCCCAAATCGTGAGAGATTATACCACAGGTAAAATGATTTTTAAAGAGCTTTTTTCAATGGAAACTGTTAAATCTTCGCGAATTCCGCCAGATTCCCCGTCAATATGAATGGGAAGAGCGGACGCACTATGTACATGGATATCGCTGCAGGTGAGAATATGTATTCCCCTGATGCCCACATGCTTTCCGAAAAAAGCAGTAGGCAGGCAAAATAAAAGCTTTATCTTACGGATACCTTCCACAAGGATCACGTCCAGAAGCTGGTCGTCAGGCTGAGCATCCGGGCAGAACTTAAAACCGCCGCCTTCATATTTCTGATTCATAACCGCTGTAAAATATACGTGGTCATAGGAAAAAGTATTCTCTCCATCTAGGGTCACTGTCATTTTTCCTGGATTAATAAAAATCAGCTGCTTCAATGCAATGAAAAGATAAATCAGCTTTCCCAGCCCAAGACGATTGAATATCTTCTTTAAGGGCGTTGCCAGAACCTCCTGGCATACGCCGGCGTCATATCCGATTCCCGTGCTGATACCGAATCGGGACTTCTTATTATTGCGGAGCAGGTAAGGAACATCCATTTTGCTGATATGCTCTGCCTTTAGGATATATTCCAGTGATTCCATTGGATCAAAAGGGAGTCTCATGCTTCTGCAGAAATCATTGCCAGAGCCGGTTGGAATGTATCCGAAGACTACCCGGTCAAAATCGGTGATGCCGGTGAGCACCTCGTGAATGGTGCCGTCACCTCCCACTGCAATGATATATACAGGCTCAGATTCAGTGCCAAGAGCACAGGCATCAGAAGCAATCTCTGCGGCATGTCCGGAATATCTTGTAAGGCAGTACTGGAAATCAATTCCCCGAAGCATAAGCTGCTGATGAATTTCATTCCAGATGGAACGTCCCCTGCCAGAGCGGGAATTGGGATTAACAATAAAATAATACATAACTTCTCCTAGGTTTTTAGAACATGTTTGCAAAATCTCCCATAAATTGTGAAGCACATATCAGGGAAAGTATTTGGGGGCATGCTCTGAGACAAAGAACCTGAAGCCTTGCGATGTAGATTCTCTGTCTTTTATGGTTACATAATAGCATTGGTGGGATCGTTTTACAAATTAATTTTAACAAAATATTCTTAAAAATTTCTGAAGTGTGTTATAATGTAACTATTCCTTAACAATTATGGAGAGGATTTCACTGTTTGCTTAAGCAGACATCATCAAATACGAAAATAATCAGGAGTGTATACATGAAATCACTTGTAATTGCGGAAAAACCGTCCGTCGCCAGAGACATTGCCCGTGTTCTTGGCGCAAACCAGAAAAATGGTGGTATTCTCGAAGGCAAAAACTATGTAGTAACCTGGGCACTTGGACATCTTGTAACCCTGGCTGACCCGGAAGAATATGACAGAAAGTATGAAAAATGGGAAATGGCGACCTTGCCCATGCTCCCCAAGGAGATGAAGCTGGTAGTCATCCGCCAGACAGGCAGGCAATTTTCCGTAGTAAAGACTCAGCTTTTCCGAAAAGATATTGGAGAAATCATTATAGCCACAGATGCAGGACGGGAGGGGGAACTTGTTGCCCGCTGGATTCTGGAAAAAGCAGGCTGCCATAAGCCAATTAAGAGACTGTGGATTTCCTCAGTCACAGATAAAGCAATTAAAGAAGGCTTTGCCAATCTGAAAGACGGGCATGACTATGATAATCTTTACCGTGCAGCTGTTGCAAGGGCAGAAGCAGACTGGCTGGTGGGAATGAATGGTACCAGAGCTCTCACCTGTAAATACAACGCCCAGCTTTCCTGTGGCAGGGTGCAGACCCCCACCCTTGCCATGATCGCAAAGCGCGAAGAAGAAATCCGCAAATTTGTGCCAAAAGAATATTATGGTATTTCTCTGGAGACCCAGGATGTGAAATGGACCTGGAGAGATGAGAAAACAAAGAGCTTCCGTACTTTTTCTAGGGAAAGGGCAGAGCAGATCAAAGGCAGGCTGGAGAACGCTGCTCTTGAAATAACCAGTGTAGAGAAAAAAGCAAAAAAGACTATGGCCCCGGGCCTGTACGACCTGACAACTTTGCAGAGGGAAGCCAACCTGAAATATGGTTTTTCTGCAAAAGAGACCCTGAATATTATGCAGCGCCTTTACGAAAATCACAAAGTACTCACATATCCCAGAACCGATTCCCGATACATTGGAAAGGACATTGTTCCTACTATTAAGGAAAGACTGAAGGCCTGCGGAATCGGTCCGTACAGAAAGCTTGCTGGCGCACTTATGAATAAGCCTGTGCAGGTGAATGGAAGTTTTGTGGATGATAAGAGGGTCAGTGACCACCATGCGATCATTCCGACAGAACAGTTTGTTCAGCTGGACCACATGACAAATGAAGAACGGAAGATTTATGATATGGTTGTCCGTCGTTTCCTTGCAGTTCTTTATCCTGCAAGCCAGTATGAGCAGGTGACCATGGAGGCGAAAGCGGCAGGAGAAACTTTTGCAGCCAGCGGCAAAGTGATAAAGAGCATGGGCTGGAAGGAAGTTTACGAAGGCGGAGCAGATGATGATTTGGAAGATGAGGCGGATGATGAGAAAAAACTGAAAGACCAGCGTCTTCCGGAGATGAAAACCGGAACCAGACTAAAGATTTTGAAAACTTCCTTAAATACAGGAAAAACAAAACCGCCAGCAAGATTCACAGAGGCAACTCTTCTTGCAGCTATGGAAAATCCGGTGAAATTTATGGAGACAAGAGATAAAGAAGCGGTGAAAACCCTTGGAGAGACTGGGGGGCTTGGAACCGTTGCCACAAGAGCAGACATTATTGAGAAACTTTTCCATTCCTTTATGATGGAGAAAAAAGGCAATGAGATCCATATTACCTCAAAGGCAAAACAGCTTCTGGAGCTGGTGCCGGAAGACCTGAAAAAGCCTGAGCTCACAGCTGACTGGGAGATGAAGCTTTCCCAGATTGCAAAAGGCAGGATACGTCAGGGGGATTTTCTTCACCAAATCCGTGACTATACCTGTGAAATTGTAGATGAGATCAAAACCGGGGAGGGCACGTTCCGCCACGACAATCTTACAAATAAAGTATGTCCGCAGTGCGGCAAAAAACTTCTGGCTGTCAATGGAAAAAACAGCAAAATGCTGGTATGCCAGGACCGGGAGTGCGGCTACCGTGAAACGATTTCCCGCACTACCAATGCCCGTTGTCCAAAATGCCATAAACGTATGGAAATGTATGTGAAAGGTAAGGAAGAGATATTTGTCTGCCAGTGTGGTTATAAGGAGAAGCTTTCCGCGTTCCAGGCAAGACGCCAGAAAGAGGGCGCAGGAGTAGGCAAGCGTGATGTGCAGAACTATCTGCGCAGGCAGCAGAAGGAGGCAAATGAGCCGGTGAATAATGCTTTTGCACAGGCATTGTCTGGAATTAAGCTGTAAATACAGAGGATAGATAATACGGAGATGCTGTTGATGGCAGCATGTTATATTACTGTTCACTGGCAATGTTCCGCGAGACGTTTTTTGTGAATATCGTTTACAGAAAAAACGGGAATCTCAGCGGGAAATCATGGGAATGCATGATTTCTGTGCATCGCGAAGTGAACCGTAACCTTGTTTGTCCACAAAAAAATAAAAGAAAGAGGAATTTGCATATGCGCCGAGAAGTATCTTTGGAAGAGATTTCCGACGGAAGACTTTATGAATTAAACGATATGGTAAAGGCAGACTGCCAGGATTGTGCAGGATGTCATGACTGCTGTGAGGGAATGGGGGATTCAGTTGTGCTGGATCCCATGGATGTGTACCGCCTGTGCACGAATCTGGGAAAAACACCGCAGGAACTGGTAAGCACCGGGCTGATTCAGTTCGATGCCATGGATGGGAATATTCTGCCTCATCTTTGCATGAGTGGAAAAAAACAATGCTGTGTTTTCCTGAGTGAACAGGGACGGTGCAGCATCCATGACTTCCGTCCTGGTTTCTGCAGACTTTTCCCATTGGGACGTTTCTATGAAAATGGAGGATTTAAGTATTTTCTGCAGATCCATGAATGTAAGAAGACAAGCCGGAGCAAGATCAAGGTAAAGAAATGGATCGACACTCCGGATCTTCGCCAGTATGAAAAGTTTGTAGCTGACTGGCATTATTTTTTGCTGGATGTGCAGGAGGTTCTTTATAATGCCACAGATGCCCAGCTGATCAAAAATCTGAATTTATATGTGGTGAATCGTTTTTATATGAAAACATATGAAGTGGGCAGAGATTTCTATGAGCAGTTTGAAGAAAGACTGACAGAAGGAAAGCAGCTGTTAAGTCTGGCATAATTGAATTGAAAAACTCCCGGAACACTTGAGCCTGTTTGAAAAATCTTACAGAAAGCTTTTTCAGACATGCTCTAGAGCGCCCGGGAGTCTTTTATTTTTAGATTGCAGTATTCCATTAGAAGCTTTGGGAGGGACTATGGTGTCTGCGCACTAAAAATCAGAAATATATATCAAATGTTAAGTGAAAATCAAATTGTTGAAAAGTAGTCCGTATAATAGAATACACGAATTTCTCCATTTTGGCAAGAGATTTTTTGTAAAAAACTAAGAAATGCCAAGATATATAAAAAATAAGATAGTTACTGGTCACAAAGTGAACAATAATACAAGACAATGCTGAATTATGAAACAGGCCAACTCATTCTGGACATTAGAGAAAAATGTTGTTATAGTAGGTAAGAGAAATTAGAGAAATATATCCCTTTAAATACACAGGAAAGAGGAAAAAGCTATGCCAGTATTTGATTTCAGCGGTGCTTCTGCAAGTAAAGCGGAGGCAAAGTGTACTTACACAACATTTCACAGCAGCCATACGAAGCCTTCACCGGAGCAGCCGATCATGGTGCTTGACAATAAAGAGAGACAGTGGAAACATCATTCCTGCGGTGTGTTTACCAATCCGGTAAACCGTACTGCTTTTGATTTTAAGGAAGAAGACGGTAACCATACAGCAGATGTGGTGAAAATTGATTCCAGATTTACCAGTCTTTTGAAATGGCTGGGAGACAGCAGGATCAATGTACGTTTGTCTGGTACTAACAGGGAGGACGGATATGCGGTATACCGCATTCGCGAAACTGCTTTTGGCGGCGGCACAAAGCTTTCTGCAGAGGATGGCTTTCTGCAGTTTATGATTGAGAGACTTCTGGAGAGTAATGCACCTGCTGAGGCAGAAGAGGATGAGGAACAGGAGGAAAACGGTGATGAGATGAAGCTTACCAGCATTCAGAGTATTACCGATTTTATGACCTGCGCAGGCAAAACACTGCCGGATAATATCAGACTCTGGACCAGAAGAAATCTGGCAGTGGCAAGATCCAGTGAAGTTTCCCAGGAAGAGCGCCATCATGCACAGAGGGCTCTTTCTATTATGTTGAATATCCAGTGGAAGAACAATTATTTTGAAGCAATCGATCCTGTTGAGGCAAGGAGAATCCTGGATGAAGAGCTTTATGGAATGGAGCGTGTGAAACAACGTATTATCGAGACGATTATCCAGATCAACCGTACACATACCCTTCCGGCCTACGGACTTCTTCTGATCGGACCTGCCGGTACTGGCAAATCCCAGATAGCCTATGCAGTTGCAAGAATCCTGAAACTTCCGTGGACTACGCTGGACATGAGCTCAATTAACGACTCTAAGCAGCTTACCGGAAGCCCCCGTATTTACGCAAATGCAAAGCCCGGAATTATTATGGAGGCATTTTCCATGGCTGGTGCCTCTAATCTGGTATTTATTATTAACGAGCTTGATAAGGCAAATTCCGGCAAAGGAAATGGAAATCCGGCAGACGTACTTCTTACCCTTCTGGACAATCTTGGATTTACAGATAACTATATGGAGTGTATGATCCCAACTGGCGGTGTTTATCCAATTGCTACTGCAAATGACCGTGACCAGATCAGTGCACCGCTGATGTCCAGATTCGCAGTAATTGATATTCCGGACTACACAGCTGAGGAGAAGAAAGTAATTTTTTCCAGATTCTCTCTTCCGAAAGTTCTTAAGAGAATGCATATGGAAGAGAGTGAGTGCATTATCACAGAGGGTGCGCTGGAGGCAATCATCCAGCGTTATTCCAATACTTCAGGTATTCGTGATCTGGAGCAGGCAGCAGAGCACATTGCGGCAAATGCACTGTATCAGATCGAGGTCAACCATGTAGAGAAGGTAGAGTATACCAGAGAGATGGTGGAGGAACTGCTGAAATAGAAAAAGTAAAATATTGCATATGATAACAATATTTGCGAAATAAGAATGAAACAAGAACATACACGAGAAAAATATAACAGGAGTGATAAAATGGAATTCTGGGACATCTATGATATTAACAAGAAACCTACCGGCCGTACCATGAAGCGAAACGACTGGTGTTTAAAAGACGGAGAATACCATCTCACCGTACTTGGAGTAGTGGCAAGACCAGATGGTACGTTTCTCATTACCAAACGTGTGATGACAAAAGCCTGGGCACCAGGCTGGTGGGAAGTTTCCGGCGGTGCAGCACAGGCAGGGGAATCTTCTTATGATGCTGTACTTCGCGAAGTGAAAGAGGAGACAGGCCTTGATGTAAGCAGTGCGCAGGGCGGCTATCTTTTTACTTACAAAAGAGAGAATCCAGGGGAGGGAGACAACTATTTCGTAGATGTTTACCGCTTTGTGATGGATGTGAAAGAAGAAGATCTACACCTTCAGGAAGAAGAGACAGACGGCCACATGTTTGCCACTCTGAATCAGATCAAGGAATTTGCAGCCCAGGGAAAATTCCTGCACTATGACAGTATTCAGGCTGCCTTTGAGAATCTGTAGATTTATTATATATTCTGCAGGAAATAACTGTGATATGCAGGGAGATTTTTTTTACGAATTCTGATGAAATGGGAATATTAATTAGAGCGTGCTGGTCAGACTGCGAGCAGTACAATTCTGTTAAGGGTATGTAAAATATAATTGAGATAAAAATAGTTTCTTGTAATTTGAAGAAAGGTGTATTATAATAAGCAACGAAATCTGAATAAAGACCAGGGGAGTTTCAATTGAGAAGCTGAGAGTAAGGTAGTCCTTAGACCCTTTTAACCTGTTGGATCATGCCAGTGTAGGAAGTGTTTAACGATGTAATTAGGAGCATTTGTCTGGATGGCAGGTGCTCTTTTTTCATACTGACTGACAGAGCCTGTTCAGTTCCGTCACAGTTTCAAGAATGGTTCTTATTCGATTTTTAACGCAAAGTCCTGTTTATGGGACAGAAAATAGGAGGAAAAGAAAATGAACGCAAGTGTAGCAATTCAGGTACTGCCAAATGTACAGGATGAAGAGGAAGTTATCCGCATTGTAGACGAGGTGATCGCCTACATCAGATCCACTGGTCTGAACTATTATGTAGGACCATTTGAGACCACCATTGAAGGTGATTACGACCAGCTGATGGATATTGTAAAAGAGTGTCAGCATGTAGCTGAGCGCGCAGGCTGCAAGGCTATGAGTGTATATGTTAAAATTGCATATAAACCAGAAGGGGATGTACTTACCATTGAAAAGAAAGTTACCAAACATCACCAGTAAGATACCTCCAATTGCAGCCATGGCCGTGATTCTGCTTGGCTGGGAAGTGGTAAGCATTTCGGGAATTGTTCCCTCCTACATGCTTCCATCTCCGGTAGCAGTGCTGACAGCCCTGTTTGGCGATCTGCCAACCATACTTTTCCATGCGAAATTCACTTTGCTGGAATCCTTTTACGGACTTCTCATTGGAATCGCGCTGGCATTTGTGTTTGCAACTATGATGGATCGGTTCCGTGTAATGGATCAGGCATTTTATCCGATCATGATCATTACGCAGACCATACCGACCATTGCCATTGCGCCAATTCTGGTGCTTTGGATGGGATTTGGAATGGCACCGAAGATCACTCTGGTTGTGATCACCACTTTTTTCCCAATTACAATCGGACTGCTGGATGGATATAAAAGTGTGGATCCGGATGCCATTCGTCTGATGAAGGCCATGGGAGCCAGCCGGGCACAGATTTTCCGCCATGTGAAATTTCCAGGTGCTTTGCCCCAGTTTTTTTCCGGGCTGAAAATATCTGCTTCCTATGCAGTTGTAGGAGCAGTTGTTTCTGAGTGGCTGGGTGGATTTAACGGACTTGGTGTTTATATGACCCGTGTAAAAAAAGCATATTCTTTTGATAAAATGTTTGCAGTCATTATCTTCATTGTGATCATCAGCCTTTTACTTCTTCTGGCAGTAAATATTGTCAGCCGGATCACAATGCCATGGCTGCAGGTAGAAAAGGAGAAAAATCATGAATAAGAATCTGAAAAAAGTAATCGCACCAGTTGCAGCGGCAGCTATGGTGTTTGCAGTTCCTACAGGTGTATACGCAGAAGATGGTGCGCAGGAGAAAATCACATTCTGCCTGGACTGGACACCGAATACCAACCACACCGGACTTTATGTAGCACAGGCAAAAGGCTACTACGAAGAAGCTGGTCTTGATGTGGAAATCGTTCAGCCACCGGAAAATGGTGCAGCCCTTATGTGCGCAGCAGGTCAGGCTCAGTTTGCGATCGAGGCCCAGGATACCATGGCTGCTTCCCTTGCACTTGACGAGCCTCTTGGAATCACAGCAGTTGCAGGAATCATTCAGCACAACACCTCCGGAATCCTTTCCCGAAAAGGTGACGGAATTGATAAACCAGCCGGACTTACCGGAAAAACCTATTCCACATGGGATTCCCCAATCGAGCTTGCGATGCTGGAAAATGTTGTAAACGGCGACGGCGGAGATTTCAGTCAGGTTACCCTGATCCCTAATGATATTACAGATGAGCCAGCAGCACTTGCTGCCAAGCAGACGGATGCCATCTGGGTATTCCAGGGCTGGGGCGGAATCAATGCTGACGTAGAAGGTGTAGACTGCGACTATTTTGCATTCTCTGATATCAACCCTGTATTTGACTACTACACACCGGTTATCATTGCAAATAACGACTATCTTGCTGAGAACCCGGATCAGGCGAAGGCATTTATGGAAGCAACTGCAAAGGGATATGAGTTTGCAGCAGAGAATCCGGATGAGTCAGCACAGATCCTCATTGACGGCGATAATACAGGTTCTCTGAAGGATGCTGAAGACCTTGTAAAGAAGAGCCAGGAATTCCTTTCCACAAAATACATTGACGACGCAGAAAGCTGGGGCGTAATTGACGCAGACAGATGGAATGCATTCTACAAATGGCTGTATGAGAACCAGCTTTGCGACAAGGATCTTACTGGAGTCGG
>ENA-OPAH01001389-OPAH01001389.1-human-gut-metagenome-genome-assembly--contig:-NODE-1389-length-15909-cov-4.330957_pt1 | contig 15909 bp, 11 predicted proteins | sample MGYA00241050_ERZ501416 | MGnify/ENA primary metagenome ERZ501416 (study PRJEB25962, sample SAMEA2042632) | human gut metagenome | biome: human gut; feature: human-associated habitat; material: faeces... | reverse complement strand
TGCCTCGCCCGCCTCGCCGGCGGGGAGCTCCCCGAGTTCCCCGAGATCACGCGCCGCGAGTCCCCGCTCGTGCTCACGCCGCACCGCGGCGAGCTCGGCAGGCTCACGACCAAGTCCGGAACCCCCGACTCGCTCGTGGGCCAGCTCGAGGCCGCGCGCCGCATCGTGTGGGCGGACGGTGGCTCCGAGCTCGTCGTCGTGACCAAGGGGTGCGCGACGGGATGCGTGAGCGTCGAGCGCGCCGTGCTGCCCAAGCCCGGCCCCGCGGCCCTGGCGACGGCCGGCTCCGGCGACGTTCTCGCGGGCATGATGGCCTCCGCGCTCGCGCAGCACGGCTCCGACGAGGTGAACCTCGCCCTTCTCGCCGCGTACGTGTGCGAGATCCACGGCTACGCAGGGTCGCTCGCGATGGCGCGCGTGGGCTCGCGCGCGGTCATGGCGACCGACGTCATCGACGTCATAGGACTTGCCGCGGACGCAGTCGAGGAGCACGTGATGTATCCCGACGACGCCGGTGAGGCGTGATCGGACAGACGGGAGGGGGAGCTATGGACAGGGTCGTGAGCCCCGAGACGCGCTGGTCGTGGGTCGAGGTGAACCTCGCCGCGCTCCGGAGGAACACGACGGCCTTCAGGCGCCTGATCGGGCGGGGCACGCAGATGATGTGCGTCGTCAAGTCCGACGCCTACGGTCACGGAGCCGTTCCGTGCGTGAAGACCATGCACGCCGCGGGCGCCGACCAGTTTGCCGTGGCCACGGTCCGGGAGGGCATCGCGCTGCGCGAGGCGGGCATCGAGTGGCCGATACTCGTGCTCTCCGAGCCGCCCGTGGACTGCGTGGAGACGCTCGTCGAGTACGACCTCATGCCCGCCGTCTACACCGCCGACTTCGCGCTCGCGCTCGGCGAGGCGGCCGCGTCGGCAAACCGCGTGGCCCGCTACCACCTGGCCGTGGACACCGGCATGACGCGCATCGGCGTGCGCCGCCAGGACGTGGTGGAGCTGCGTCGCACCATAGACTTTCACCGCGGGCTCGAGTGCGCGGGCACCTTCACGCACTTCGCCACCGCCGACGTCCCGGATGACTGGGACTTTGCCCTGCAGCTCAACCGCTTCCGCGAGGCCGTGGAGGCCCTGCGCGGCGCCGGGCTCGAGACGGGGCTCGTCCACTGCGACAACACGCCGGGCACGATCATGCACCCCGAGTGCCGCTTTGACATGTGCCGCGTGGGCGTGGGACTCTACGGGCTGCACCCCGCCGAGGTCACGAGGACGCGCATGGAGCTCGAGCCGGTCATGAGCGTGCGCGGGCGCGTGGTGCGCGTGCTGTACCCAAACGTGGGCGACGGCGTGGGGTACGGCCTCACCTGGCGCGTCCCCAAGCAGAACATCCAGGTCGCCACGGTCCCCATCGGCTACGCCGACGGCCTCGCGCGCGAGCTCTCCAACAACATGGACGTCCTCGTGAACGGCGTGCGCTGCCGCCAGGTGGGCAACGTCTGCATGGACCAGTTCATGTTCGCCGTGGACGTGAACAGCGCGCGCTCCTATCGCCCGACCCGGCCGGTCGAGTACGGCGACGTGGTCACGGTCCTGGGCGCGGACGGCGACGAGCGCATCAGCGCCGAGGAGATGGCGGGGCTGAGAAACACGATTAACTACGAGGTGGTCTGCGACTTTGGGATGCGACTTGAGAAGATCTACACGTAAGGGTTCCGCCGCCGAGAGGAGGGGGCTTGACCTCATGTCCGTCATGCACATACCCGGCCACGATCACCAGCGCCCGCGCGAGGTCACGCTGCAGGAGATCCGCGACCTCATGGGCAACTGCCAGCTGTGCTCGCTGGGCGCCACCCGAACCAACCTCGTCTTTGGCGTGGGCAACCCGCACGCGCGCGTGATGTTCGTGGGCGAGGGGCCGGGTCGCAACGAGGACCTGCAGGGCGAGCCCTTCGTGGGGGCGGCGGGCAAGAAGCTCGACTCGCTTCTCGCCTGCGCCGGCCTCACGCGTGACGAGATCTACATCGCAAACGTGGTCAAGTGCCGCCCGCCCGGAAACCGAAACCCCAAGCCCGAGGAGATCGAGGCATGCTCCCCCTTCCTACGCGAGCAGATTAGGAGCATCTGGCCCGACGTCATCGTGTGCCTGGGCAACTTCGCCTCGCAGTTCGTGCTGCGCACCAGCGCAGGCGTGACCTCGCTGCGCGGCCAGCTCTACCAGACGGGCCACTTCGTGGTGTGCCCCACGTTCCACCCGGCGGCCTGCATCTACCACTCCGACTGGCAGCCGCTCCTTGAGGACGACCTGCGCATGGTGGGCGCCTGGCTCGCCGAGCACCCGGCGGGAGGGGAGGCCTGATGGCTGTCGAGAGACGCTTTGTCACCGGCTCGCGCGATCAGACCATAGCGCTGGGCGAGAAGATCGGGCGGGCCCTGGAGGCCGGCGACGTGCTCGTGCTGACGGGCGATCTCGGGGCGGGGAAGACCCAGCTCACCAAGGGGATTGCCGCGGGGATGGGCGTGGTGGGCGACGTCACGAGCCCCACCTTCACGATTGAGATGGTCTACGAGGGCGCCGAGATGCCGCTCTACCACTTTGACCTCTACCGGCTCGACGACCCCGACCAGCTCGAGGACACGGGCATCTTTGACGTGCTGGGCGCCGACGGCGTCTGCTCGATCGAGTGGGGGGAGCAGTTTGCCGAGGAGATTGGCGACGCGCGCGTGGACGTCTTCGTGACGCGCCTTGAGGACGAGGCGACGCCGGGCGAGGAGCCCCCGCGCGAGGTGCGTCTGGTGGCGCACGACGCGCGGGGCGAGGCTCTTCTCGCCGCGCTGTAGGGACGGAGGACGTGCCTGCTGGGGTTGTCGGTGGTTTTTGGGCGGCGGGGCGAGTAGCAGGCTTGGGTGCCGCCTCAAACCCGCAGGTCAGGAAATGTCACCTGTGAGGTGATACTTTGGGTGTCCGCAAAAAAGCACTGACAACCGGGCTCTGTCCGACTTCTGACGCCGCAAAATGAGAGAAATTCTCAGTTGATATAGAGTCTCACTTTGCTACAATGAGCTTGTCAGCGAGGGGAGGTAGCCATGACCAGCAGAAACACCGTTCAGCGCACGATCATCGCCGGAGCGCTGCGCGAGCTGGCCAACCATCCCACCGCAGACGAGGTCTACGAGGCCGTGCACGAGGAGCATCCCACGATCGGGCGGGCAACGGTGTACCGCACGCTCGGCCGCCTGGCGGACGAGGGCGCAATTGGGCGCGTGCGCATCAACAACGGTGCGGACCGCTTTGACCACCGCCCGTTCGCGCACTACCACGTGCGCTGCGTCCGCTGCGGTCGCGTGGACGACGTGATGATCCCGCTGCTCTCGTCGGAGGTCGACGAGGCGGCGGCGCGCGCGAGCGGCTACCAGATTGACGGCCACTCGCTGCAGTTCGACGGGGTGTGCCCCGCGTGTCAGGCAAGTGAGGCACGCTCGGCCTAGGGCGACCGGGGCCGTGTGCATAGGAGAGGAGGCGGGGTCGAGGGGCCCCGCCACCACGACGATCAGGAGGGTTACCATGGACAAGTGGGTCTGCAAGGTCTGCGGCTACATCTACGAGGGCGCCGAGCCGCCCGCCGAGTGCCCCGTCTGCAAGGCGCCGGCCAGCCAGTTCGAGAAGGTCGAGGGTGAGCTGAAGCTCGCCGCCGAGCACGAGTACGGCATCTACGCCAAGACCGTCAAGGACAACGCCGACATCTCCGACGAGGACAAGGCCTACATCCTCGAGCAGCTCAAGGCCAACTTCACCGGCGAGTGCTCCGAGGTCGGCATGTACCTCTGCATGGCGCGCATCGCCCACCGCGAGGGCTACCCGGAGATCGGCCTGTACTGGGAGAAGGCCGCCTACGAGGAGGCCGAGCACGCCTCCAAGTTCGCCGAGCTGCTCGGCGAGGAGCTCGAGCCCAACATGAAGGCCGACACCAAGGCCAACCTCGCCTGGCGCGTCGACTGCGAGTTCGGCGCCACCGCCGGCAAGACGGAGCTCGCCGCCTGCGCCAAGAAGAACGGCCTCGACGCCATCCACGACACCGTCCACGAGATGGCTCGTGACGAGGCTCGCCACGGCAAGGCTCTCAAGGGCCTGCTCGAGCGCTACTTCGGCTAATGGCTGGTCGGCCCAAGAAGAAGGCCGCCGGATCGAAGAAGGCCAAGCCCTCGGGGCCCGCGGCATGCGCGGTGCTCTGGGGGCTTGACCCTTCTGGCGAGAAGGGCGCGGCGGTGCGCGCGGTGCTGCGCGAGATGGGCGTGGTGGCTCGGACGGCGACGTACGAGCGGCTCGGGGACCCGACGGGCGCCTTCGCGCGGCTCGTCGGCTTCAGGCCCGCTCCCGTTGACTACGCGGGGCCGGCCCCGGAATGCGGGGAGTTCGTCCTGCTCTGCGGCCTGACGAACGCGCAGGTTGACGAGTTTCTCGCCCGGAGCCGCGAGGCGGGGTGCACGGTGGGCGCCAAGGCGCTGCTCACCAAGTCCAACCGCACCTGGCCGCTCGTGCGCCTGATCGGGGCCGTGGCGGCGGAGCACGCGGCCAACGCGTGAGTCGCTCCGGGGCGCGAGGTTCTTCTCGCCGGGGGAAGACCACCACTGGACTGCGTAATAAACTCTAGAACCGTTACAAAGCCCCAGGTACCGGCGAGAAGAACCATCGGCCCGTGGAATCGATCCGCACTCCACTGCGTATCAATTCAACGCGAGGCTCTTCTCGCCGGGGGACGGCCCGGGGCGCGCCTTGGGTGTCGGGTTGTGACGCAAACGGCGCGGGTGGTGCGTCGGCCCCGATCCTGTCCGCCATGCGGCTACACTAGGCTCGCCGGGATTCCGTCGATGTGAGGGGACGCCATGGGGGAGCTGCCGCAGGTCTTTGCCGCCACGTTTGTCCAGAGCGTCGACTCGCTCTACAACGTCGCCTGGGCCGCGGCGCTCGTGCTTCTCCTCACCAGGTTCCACGGCGCCGGTCGCCGCCTGCTGTGGCTGCTGCCGCTTCGCCTTGCGCTGGCGCTTCCCATCGTCTGGGTGCTTGGCACCGTGAGCGACGTCATCTTCCCCAACTCGATCACCTGGACCATCCTGCCCGCCCTGGCGTGCGGCGCGCTCTTCCGAGACCGGCGGCTGCCCGCGCAGCTGGTGCGCGTCGCCCTCGTCATGTGCGCGTGGCTCTATTCGCTCTCTGTGGCGGACATCATAAACGGAGCCGTCCACGGCGGCATCGAGCTTGCCTCGGCCGTGTCGCTGGCCTACATGATGGGCCTCCGGTGCCTGCTGGTGGCGCTCGAGCGCCGCAGCGTTCTCGACAGCGACGACGTGTCCCTCGCGTTTGTCGTTCCGGTGCTCATCGTCTGCGCGTCCGGGCTCGCGGAGCGCTCCATCCTGTACCTGCGCTCGGACTTTGGCCTGGTCCCGTACTCGGCGAGCACGCTCGAGAGCGTGCTTACCTGTCTGAACGGTCAGGTTGCCCAGCTCGTGGTCTACTGGGCTGCGCTCAGGCTCGCGCGCGAGCTGCGCGACAAGGAGCGAATCCAGGCCGAGCGTCACCTCATGGAGGGCCGCTACGAGGCGCTTCTCGCCTACCGAGAGAGCGGGGAGAGCCTCCGCAGGCTTCGCCACGAGGTCAAGAACCAGTACGCCTACATCCGTATGCTGCTGGAGCAGAAGGAGTACGACCGCGCGGAGCAGTTCTTCGGCGAGATGTCCATGCGCGCCAATCCCACGTTCTCCTGGGTGAGCTCGGGAAACGATCTGGTGGACGACATCGTGAACCTGGAGGTCTCCAAGGCACGGGCGGCGGGCGTGGAGATCAGCCCGCGCATCGCGGTGCCCCCCGAGCTTCCCTACGAGGAGATCGACCTCTGCAGCCTTGTCATGAACCTGCTGGACAACGCCATCGAGGCCTGCGCGGACCTGCCCGACGGCGAGAGGAGCGTGCGCCTGGGCATCGTCGCCGACCAGGGGGCGCTCGTGGCGACGGTGGCCAACCCGGCGGCCCGTGCGCCCAAGCGCGACGAGCAGGGTGACCTCGTCACCACCAAGGGGGACCGCGAGCGCCACGGGTACGGGACCTCGATCATTCGCTCCGTGGCCGAGAAGTACGACGGGGCCGCCGATTTCTCCTTTGAGAGCGGCGAGTTTGTGGCTAGGGTGATGCTTGCGCTGCCCGCGTAGGGCGGCCGCGGGGCCGGGGAGGGCCCCCGAACCGGGGGAGGGACATGCTTCAGTACCACATCGCCGTCTGCGACGACGAGCGCTTTGCCGCGGACGCCATAGCCAGCGCCGCCGAGCGGGAGCTCTCCCGCCGCGGGGCGGGGGTGGACATAGAGGTCTACACGGCCCTGGAGGAGCTGGCCAAGCGGATGGACTCCGTGGGCTTTGACCTGGTGCTCCTTGACATTGAGATGCCGGGCATCGACGGCATCCAGTTTGGCCGCGCGCTGCGCGAGATTGGCTTTGGGACGGACATCGTCTACGTCTCCAACAGCGAGGAGCGCGTCTTTGAGTCGCTCTCCCTGCGGCCGCTCGGCTTTGTGCGCAAGAGCCACTTCAACGCCGACATGGCGGATGCCATGGAGACCTTCGTCCGCGAGCGCCGCAAGCAGAGTGCCAACCGCACGATCACGCTCAAGATGGTGCACGCCATGGGCACCTTCGACATCGACGACATCACCTACGTGGAGGCGCACCGGCGCGAGAAGACCGTCCATCTGGCAAACGGCCGCACCGAGGAGGTGCTCACGACCCTCGACGAGATGGGGGAGAAGCTCGCGCCGTACGGGTTCTTCCGCGTGCACAAGGGGTTTCTCGTCAACTTTGCCCACGTGCGGCAGGTGACGCCACAGGGATTTGTGGTGGGCAAGGACACCGTGCCCATCGGCCGCTCCAAGGTGAGCGAGGCCCGCCACGCCTACATGGACTACCTCAACAACAAGAACGCAATCATGCTGTAGCCGGCGTCCGCATCGGCGAGAAGAGCTCCGATGCCCCGGCAAAGCGCTATCCGCCAGTTTGTGTGTAAATCAGTAATTCCTATTTGCCAATTCGTGTGGTTTTTGGTCGATTCTATCTGCCAGTTTGTGTAGCGGGTCTTCGCTAGCTGCCTCAGCATATCGTTGAGCTATGGCCTCGCTTGGCTCCATGCCGTAATCAGCCTCTAAAACATGAGTGATGTTCCCTCTATTTAATACAATGTAAATCCTCTAAAATAGGATAATAAAATCCTCTAAAAAGAAAATGAGGAGATGAAATGACCTACGGAACGCTAAAACCAGAAGGCTACAGGCCAAGAGCGTGCGATGAAGTCCTGAGGGAACTCCTCGGGGAGTTCGGGGCGGTTGAGGTGGCCGGTACCATGTGGTGTGGGAAAACGTGGACCTCCCTCTCGGTTGCTGAAAGCGTTACGCGGGTGGGAAACCCTGGCGTTCGTAGAACCGTTGAGTCAGACCCGTCAGTTGCGCTTCTCGGAAATAGGCCCCATGTAATAGACGAATGGCAGGACGTTCCTGAAATCTGGGACGCGGTTCGCGATCGCGTGGATGCGGAGGCGGGCGTGCGGGGGTCCTACGTGCTTACGGGGTCTTCGTCTCCAAGAAAGGAGCGCGTAAGCCATAGTGGGGCGGGGCGCATCGCGCGGGTGAGAATGCGCACCATGTCCCTGCAGGAGACTGGTGAATCCACCGGCGCCGTCTCGCTCAGAGGGCTCTTCGAGGGCAACTTTGAGCCACAGCTCGTGCAGCAGGGGTTGGAGCCGCTTTCCCGGATTGTGTGTCGGGGCGGCTGGCCCGCGATTGTGGGGCCGGACGTGCCGCCCTCCCCTCATTACCTCGATTCGTACTTTGATGCTATTTTCGGGGTGAGCGTGCCAAGGCGTGGGCTTGATGGGGCGGACTCGCGTCGGGTCGCCCTCTCGCTGGCCCGCAACCTGGGGACTGCTGCCAAGTACGAGACCATTGGCACAGATGCCTTCCCAGACCTCACGCCCGACGTGGCGAAAAGAAGGGCTAACGAGCATATCGCGCTGCTTGAGGACCTCTATGTAATAGAGCAGCTCAGGGGCTGGGATGCCCCCATACGCTCAAAGAGTCGTCTGAGGACAAAGCCAAAGCGCTACTTTGCAGACCCGTCTCTTGCCGCGAGTCTGCTGCAGGTGAATCCCGGGAGACTTTTGGAGGATGGCCAGCTGTTCGGCTTGCTCTTCGAATCGCTCTGCATCCATGACCTCGCCGTCTATGCGTCCGTTTTGCCCGGTGCGGGCCCCGAGTCCCTGCACTACTACCGCGATGCCGACGGGTTAGAGGTTGACGCCATCGTTGAGCTGCGGGACGGCAGGTGGGCTGGCTTTGAGGTGAAGCTCGGCGAGTCGGGCGCGGAGGCTGGGGCGAGGTCTCTCAATCGACTGCGCCGCAAAGTCGCCGCCAACCCGGCTGCGCGCAACCCGGAGCCATCGTTCATGGCTGTCATCGTTGGCTCAGGCGAATTTGCGCGTCATGACGTCGAGAAGGACGTCTACGTAATTCCCCTCACGGCGCTTGGGGCGTAAGGCGCGCTGGCTGACCCCTGTTCTCATCAGCCGCTCGCCGGCGCTGTGCGGCCGCTCGCCGCACGCCCGATTTTGCACTTGGTGACGAGAAGTACGCGGTTGGTGCACGCGGATACGCTTTGGTGAGCGCGTTCGTGCGGCCTGCCGCACGCCGGAACTGGCGTCCCTTCAGCTTCCTATCGTAGGGGGCGAGGTGTTGCTCGCCTCTCCTCCCCCTTCCTCGGGCCAGTCCTCGCGATTGGCCCCCTTGGAGGGGACGCGGTAGACCCTGCCAACAAAGGGCAGGTGGAAGCACCCGCCAAACGGGTGACATAGAAGGGAAAGGGACTATGGGCAGGATGAAGAGTGGCGTCACGCGCAGGAGCTTCGTGCTGGGCACCGCGGCCGCGGCCGTCATGGCGGGGCTTGCGGGCTGCGACACCGGCGGCGGACAGGGTGCAGCGACCTCCGAGGAGTCGGTGGCGCCGGCGGCGGTGACCGACAACCTCTACTACGCGAGCGATTACGACTACACGCTCGAGGGCGAGCAGAAGCTCGTGGACGACCAGATGGCTCTGGGAAAGCAGATTGTTAACGAGGGCGTGGTCCTGCTCAGGAACGAGGGCACGGCACTGCCGATCTCTTCGGCTGACGGGGTCGTCACCGCCTTCGGTAACGCCGGCCCGGCATATCACGCCGGCTTTGATGAGGCCATGAAGGAGGCGGGCTTTTCGTTCAACGATGCCGCCTGGGACTTCTACACCAACGGCTCGCAGAACGTTCTCGGCTGGCAGGTCAACGAGAATCCCTGGTCGGACGTCGAGGCGGCTGGCTTCATCCAGGATGACGGTGGAGTGGCCCTGGTCTTCCTCGGCCGTCGTGGACACGAGGGCTCCGATACGCAGTGGTACGCAGACCATGACTACCTGGCGCTCTCGCAGGAGGAGAAGGATATGCTGAGCGGCGTGGCCGCCCTGCGCCGTGCCGGGAGCTTCTCAAAGATGGTTGTATGCGTCTCCACGTCTAACACCATCAGCTGGGAGGACGGGGACTGGTCCGATGCGATTGATGCGCTGGTGTGGTATGGAAACGTGAGCACTTCCGGCTACGGTGCTGCGCTTCCCTACGGCATCCCGGCGCTCGTCGAGGTCCTCGATGGCACCGTGAACCCTTCGGGTCGTCTGGCGGACACCATCTACAAGGACAACCAGGCCAATCCCGTGATGCCGAACTTCGGCCGCGTGGACGCCAACCTCTCTGAGCTCTCTGATGGCAAACTAGACGAGGTGAGCCGTGCCAACGACGAGTGGCGCCCCTCCAACACCAAGGGCAACCACTGGCGTCACGACTACGTCTATGCCGAGGGCATCTACCTGGGCTACCGCTATCCCGAGACTCGCTACGAGGACAAGGTGCTCGGCCAGGGCAACGCCGGTGACTTTGACTACAACTCCTACGTGGCCTACCCGTTTGGTGCGGGCATTTCCTACTCGAGCTTCTCTTACTCGGACTTTGCCGTCGAAGAGGGCGACGATGCCTTTACTGTCACGGTGACCGTCACCAACGACGGGCCGATGGCCGGCAAGCATGCGGCGCTCGTGTACGTCCAGACTCCCTACACCGACTACGATCGAGAGAGCCACATCGAGAAGGCGTCGATTGAGCTCAAGGGCTACGAGAAGACTCAGGAGCTCGAGCCGGGGGCTTCCGAGACGCTCGCCATCGGCATCTCAAAGCATGAGCTCGCCGCCTACGACGCCGAGGGCGCAAAGACCTATGTTCTCGACGAGGGAGACTACTACTTCACCGTGGCTGGCTCCTCCCATGAGGCCATGAACAACGTGCTTACCGCCAAGGGCATGACCGTCGCCGACGGCATGACCGCGGATGGCGACGACTCGGTCGTCTGGGTCTGGAACAACCCCGCGCTCGATACCGAGACCTATGCCGTTTCCGCCGTTACGGGTAACGCCATCACCAACCTCTTCGACGACGTGGACCCCAACAAGAACTCGCTCATGAGCGAGAAGAACGCCATTGTATGGCTCTCCCGCTCCGACTGGGAGGGCACGTTCCCGACCGAACCCGCCAACCTCGTGTATACCGACGAGGTGGCGGACAAGGCCAAGCCTATCTCCTATCAGGCTGGCTCGGGTGACGCGAGCTCTGTGCCGACCCACTCTTTCGGACAAAGCTCGGATCTCGTGCTCGTTGACATGCGCGGCAAGGACTATGACGACGGCGACTGGGAGACGCTCGTCTCAAAGCTCACCTATGAGGAGATGGTCGACTTCATCAACGACCCGGAGAGTCCCGTCGCAAAGATCGGCAAGCCCGAGACGGTTGCCGGCAACGGCTCGCAGGGCTGGACTCCGCTGTATACCGTCTCCGGCCTGTCGGGTATGACCTGGCCCTCCAAGGAAACCACTGCGGCTACGTTCAACACGCAGGTTCATGAGGGGATTGGTGGCCTGACCGGCGAGAACCTCCTGCACTCCGCAACCATGGAGAGCAAGAACGTCTCCCTCTACGGCTGGTCCTGCAACGCACACCGCTCCCCATACTCCGGCCGCAACTTCGAGTACTTCTCGGAGGATCCGTACCTGGGAGGTCGCGCCTGCGCGGAGGAAACCCGGAGCATCATCGAGAAGGGCGCGCTCGTCTACACCAAGCACTGCGCCGGAAACGACCAGGAAGAGTACCGTCATGGCGTTCCCTCCTGGGCAAACGAGCAGACGCTGCGCGAGATTTACCTGCGTCAGTTTGAGAAGACCGTCGTCGAGGGCCACGCCAACGGAATCATGAGCGGCTTCCACCGCCTGGGCATGGACTGGTCTGGTGAGAACCGTGCGCTGCTCGTGGACTGGCTCGAGGGCGAGCTTGGCTACAAGGGCACTACGATTACCGACCAGTTTGAGGCTCCGCAGATGGATGCCCCCGATGGCCTGCTGGGCGGTACGCACGTCTGGCTTGGAACCACGAGTGACAACGACGGTCGCAAGGTCTGCCGCGCCGTTCTTCTCCAGGATGACTACAAGAGTGACCCCGTTATCCAGGATGCCCTGTTTGGCGCTGTGCACCGCGCGCTCTACAACTACGCGAACTCCCTCGCTATGAACGGCCTTACGCACGAGTATGCCTTCTCGGGCAACGAGCCCCTCGTCACGGCCGTGGCATCCTCCGAGGCGGAGGATGCGGTTGCGGCTCCGTGCGCCTTCTACGGAGACAAGACCTGGATTGCCGAGCAGAGTGGCTTCTTCGGCTCCACGCGTGCGTCTGGAACCTGGGACTACGCCGAGGACGGAGGCCTTACAATGGCGGACTCCGACGGAGGCTCGATTGAGGTCTCTTCGGACGGGGGCCTCCTGAGCTTTGCGATTCCCATTACCGGTGGGGCGGCCTACAACACGGTCTCCGCTTACGAGCTCGTCACCGCGTGCAACGACTACTTTGGTGCGAGCTTCGACGCGGGCGAGCAGCCGAGCTTCCAGCTCACCTTTGCTGCTGGAAACGATGCTGCGACCGGTTCCGCCCCGAGCACGATGGAGATTCGTCGCGGCGAGGCGATCACGCTGCCCGACTGTCCGTACGCTGTCGAGCACATGACCTTCGATGGCTGGTCTGTGGGCGGGACTACCTATCCGGCGGGATCTGAGTACGTTCCGGACGTCTATGCCGACGTCGAGGCACAGGCCGCTTGGTCTACTACGGTGCTCGCGATGGCCACCACCTACGACGACTACATCTACTCCTACGTTCAGGACGATGGTATCCCGATGGTTCTTCTCGCGGACGGAACCGTCGAGGTGGACCACTACAAGGGATACGCCTGTATGGGGACGTGGAGCGTCGAGGGGTCTGGCTCTGGCGCGGCTACGCTCACCATTCTCAACGAGGCGGGGGCTCCGGTTGCTGTCGAGTCCGACGGAAACACGCTGACCTACGCTCAGGAGGGCCTGGTCTACGACTGGAACCAGCCTGACCAGGGCTACGGGAGCGGCATGTTCATGGCTATGCTTACGCACAGCGTGGACCTGACCTCCTTCATCGAGGCGCACAACGCCGAGTTTGGCACGAGCTACGACTCCGTTGAGGTCGAGGCGGGCTCCGCCGAGTTTGCTCTTGAGGAAACGGGCGAGCCCAAGTCTGTGTTCTAGGGGCTGAGTCGAAGTGCGGTCGGCCTGGGGCGGGAGGTTCTTCTCGCCCCGGCCGGCCCCTTATGAACGGAGAGAAACACATGGCGAACTTTACACGCAGGGACGTGGTGGCCACTGCGGGCCTGGGCATCGTGGGTGTCGCGGGCGCTGCCGCCGCCACGGCTGCGAACACCATACTTCCCAACTACTCGCAGGTCATCAACTCGTACCTAGGCGTTGAGCAGGGATGGGACAACTCGGGGGTCAACACGGACGGCCTCGACCTCCAGTACAACAAGGCCGACTACACGCGCGAGGAGATCTCGGAGCCCGAGCGCTCGCTTGACGAGCGGATTGCCGCCGAGGGCATCGTTCTGCTCAAAAACGATGACGCCTCGCTTCCGCTTGCCGCGGGCACCACGCTCTCCTTCGTGGGCGGCAACGCGCGCGACCTCGGTGCCGGCTCGGCGGGAATCCTCGCCTCCCTCACGGGCGCCGAGGGGGAGACCGTCGACGCCGTGACGCCGGCCATGGAGGCGGCGGGCCTCCAGGTGAACGGGACGCTCGTTGAGTTCTACGCGAGTGGTGCCGGCTCTGAGTACGTCCTGGGCCCCGGCTCCGTGAGCTACGGCGACTCCGAGGACTTCTCCATCAACGAGTGCCCCCTCTCCGTGATGGAGTCCGAGGGCGTGCTGGGCTCGCTCGAGGGGACCACGCCGGTCTTTGTGATGAAGCGCGTGGCCGGCGAGGGCCGCGACATGCCCCGCTCCATGTACAACCACGCGGACAACCCGGAGGACCAGGCCCGCAGCTACCTCGAGCCCGACTCCACGGAGCTGGAGATCCTGCGCTACCTCAACGACAACTTTGACAACGTGGTGCTTCTCGTCACGAGCAACTCGCCGCTCGAGCTGGGCTGGCTCCAGGAGATGCCGAGCATCCGCTCCGTTCTCTTTGCCCCCTCGCTCGGGACCTACGGCATCAACTCGCTCGCGTCCATCCTGGCGGGCGCGGTGAGCCCGTCCGGGCGCACCAAGGACACCTTTGCCGCAGACGCGAGCCTGAGCCCGGCGGCTCAGAACTTTGGCGACTACCAGTACCTCGACGAGTCCGGCAGCCTGACCAAGTACAACTACGTGAGCTACGCCGAGGGCATCTACGTGGGGTATCGCTACTACGAGACGCGCTACGAGGACGTCGTCACGGGCGCGGGCAACGCGGGTGACTTCGACTACGCGTCCGAGGTGTGCTTCCCGTTTGGGCACGGCCTCTCGTACGCGAGCTTCGAGTGGTCGGGCTTCTCGGCCGCGTGGGACGGCGATGCCTGCACGGTGCGCCTGGGCGTGACCAACGTGGGCGAGGTGGCAGGAAAGGACGTCGTCGAGGTGTACGCGCAGGCCCCGTACGTGCCCGGGGGCCCCGAGAAGGCCTCGGTGGTGCTCGTGGGGATCGCCAAGACCGACGAGCTGGCGCCCGGCGAGAGCCAGGACGTGACGGTGGAGTTCGAGGAGCGCGCGCTGGCCTCCTACGACCATGCGGGTGCCGGCACCTACGTCCTGGACGCGGGCACCTACTACGTGACCGTCGGCCGCGACGCGCACGACGCCGTGAACAACGTGCTGGCCGCCAAGGGCTACGGGGTGACGGACGGCATGACCGCCGGGGGCGACGCGAGCCTGGTGGCCGCCTACGAGCCCGACGCCGCCTCGGTTGGCGCCAACAAGTACGCCTCCGACTCGCTCACCGGCGTCGAGATCGTGAACCGGCTCCACGATGCGGCCTTTGACGGCACCTACCTCTCGCGCTCCGACTGGGAGGGCACGTGGCCGGCCCACGACGGCGAGCCCACGACCCAGGTCTCTACCTGGGGCAACGAGATCAACGGCGACGACGGCGTGAGCTACACCTACGGCAAGGTCGCCTCCGCCGATCTTCTCGCCAGGCTGGACTCCACCGACTCCGGGAACCCTGCCGTGTCTGCCTGGGAGGGCGAGCTCACCTACGGGGCGGACAACGGCCTCACGCTCATCGAGATGCGCGGTCTCGACTACGACGACCCGCAGTGGGAGCAGCTGCTCGACCAGCTGACCGCCGAGGACTACGACCTGCTCATCACGCAGGCGGGGTACGGCACGGACTACGTTGCCAGCGTGGACAAGCCCGCCGGGACCGACGCCGACTCGACCTCCGGCTGGAGCTGGGGCGGAACGGGCATGACCTTCTGCAACTCCGCGACGGTCGCGCAGACCTGGAACGCGTCCCTGGCCCACGAGCTGGGCGTGATGATCGGCAACGAATCCCTGATAGGAGGGGCTACGGGTTGGTATGCGCCAGCCATGAACATCAACCGCACGGCCTTCTCCGGGCGCAGCGGCGAGTACTTCTCCGAGGACCCGTTCCTCTCGGGCGCGCTTGCCTCCCAGGAGGTTCTGGGCGCTGCCGAGAAGGGCGTCTACACGCTCATCAAGCACTTTGCCTTCAACGACCAGGAGAACCACCGCGGCGACCGCTCCGGGCAGTTCTCCATGGCCACGTGGCTGAGCGAGCAGTCTGCCCGCGAGCTCTACCTGCGCCCCTTCGAGATGTGCATGAAGGTGGGCAACGTCGAGCTCTCCTACGTTCGCGCGACCGACGACGGCGGCTACGAGATGGCCACGCGGGAGTTCCGCGCCTGCCAGGGCCTCATGACGGCGTTCAACCGCGTGGGCGCCACGTGGGTGGGCGGCGACTACGACCTCATAACGGGCGTCGTGCGCGGAGAGTGGGGCTTTGACGGCTGGATCATCACGGACAACGCGGACACGGGCGTGTTCATGAACGCGGGTCAGATGATCGAGGCCGGCGCCGACTCCAAGCTCACGGCGAGCGACCCCACCGACACGTGGACCTTTGACTCGTCCGACGCGGCGCAGTACCGCTACGCGCGTGAGGCGGTGCATCACCTGCTCTACGTGATGGCCAACACGCACTGCATGAACGGGGCCATGCCAGGGAGCACCTACTCGTCCGGCGTGGGCGGCATGCAGAAGGCCGACCAGATCCGCTGGGGCGTGACCGGCGTGGGCGTGGCGCTGGCGGCGCTCGCGGCCGGGCTCATCGCGCGGCGCGTCGTCAGGCGTCGTCGCGAGGCTGCAGAGGAGAAGTGATACAAAGGGGCAGTCCTTTGTATCATTGGGGCGTCGGTCCGTGCGGACCGGCGCCTCTTCGCGGCGTTTTCGGGGCC
>ENA-OPAH01001350-OPAH01001350.1-human-gut-metagenome-genome-assembly--contig:-NODE-1350-length-16235-cov-2.417614_pt1 | contig 16235 bp, 10 predicted proteins | sample MGYA00241050_ERZ501416 | MGnify/ENA primary metagenome ERZ501416 (study PRJEB25962, sample SAMEA2042632) | human gut metagenome | biome: human gut; feature: human-associated habitat; material: faeces... | reverse complement strand
TCGGGTAGCACTTCTACCGAGTCGACAAGCGACCTTACTGCTGACGAGCAGGCATGCTACGATTTGGGCATTGCAAAACTTGAGCAGCTTAAAAATCAAGACGGAGAAATTGTTACCTATCTTGCCACCGAGCTTGATCAGGGGTTTGAGGAGAGTATGGGCGTAACTCATGAAGACCTGGGTACCAATTCGGAAGATTTGGCTCGCTGGATGCTTACTGATTTCAATTACACCTATGACGGAGTTTATGTAGACGAAGAAGAGGGTACGGCAACTATGTACGCCGATCTCGAAATGCGTGACTCCTTCTTATTCATGAACAACTTCTACGATTTGGCAAATGATTTTGTTAATTCAGGAGAGGCTGAATCGATGACAGCCGATGAAGCAGCGCAGCGATTGGGCGAATATTACAAGCAGGCCATGGATGAAACCACTGACATGACGAGCTACTATACCGCAATCGATTTTGTTAAGAACGCTGATGGCACCTGGTCTGTTGACGAGGACGCATGGAATGACGAACTGGGCTTTATGTTTGGCATTTATTAATCCTTGTCTTAGTTCTTCTGTTTAGGCACAACTGCCGCAAGAGTAATTTCTTGCGGCAGTTTTTTATGATTCTTCCCTGGAATCTCGATGCTTGTTTCTTGTATGCTCTACGAACAGGCAGGGTACGTACAAGTTAGCTACTATAATCTGAATGCAGGCTCGAAAGAGTAACCGCAAGAGTAGCAATAGCTCGCAGAGAGCACGAACGTGAACTGAAAACGCTTAGAGAAGCGTACTCAGAGAGGATACGAATTCAGCTCGTATGCAAGGAAAACATCAAAAACAATCAAAGCCACAGGCTTCTTTTATAGACAAAGCGCGTCAAATGACGCAAAAAATTACTTCTTCTCTTCCTGGTGCTTCTCGATCTGAATCGCAGGAAGAATCTTATAGAGGGTCTGCGCGTACCCAGGCAGATCAGTTTTGCGGTAGGAGAAGACAGCGAAGGGCTCCCCGCAAGCAAAATGTAATAAAGCGGGTAGTAAATCGTTGGTGCAATCGTTTATTAGGTGTCGTAACGGAAGGTTCTTTTGACCAAGAGGAAGAATTTGCTTCCCATAGAACCTCACGGGATTATATCTGCAACACTATCGGCACGGGCGCATGGGGAATGGTGTTTCCCTTTTTGACCATTGTAGTTACCCAGCTCAGTGGCACCGAGCAAGCGGGCATGTTTTCTATGGCTTTCATCATCGGCACCTTACTGATGATTGTGGGAAATTACGGTGTTCGCACTTATCAGGTGTCCGATATCGGAGAAAAGCACTCATTTTTTGATTATCAAATCAATCGTTGGATTACCTGTATCATTATGATGCTGGTAGCTTATGGGTACTGCTCTTTGCGTGGTTATGATCCAAATATGTTCAGCATCTGCATGGCGGTTTGTACCTACAAAATGATAGATGGCTTAGCCGATGTGTATGAAGGGCGCTTGCAGCAGATGGATAAACTCTATCTCGCGGGAATTTCACAAGCGTTTCGTTCTGTTGTTGTCTTTGTTGTATTCTCGTTGGCGCTGCTTATTACACGAAGTCTAGTGGTAGCAAGCATCGCTATGGCGGTAGCAGCGGCATTGACTTTTGTGGTACTTACGTTCCCCCTTGCTCATTTGGAAACACCCCGTTCTCGAGGCAGAAGCCTGGCCAGTATTGCGGCGCTGTTTAAGCAGTGCTTCCCCGTATTTATTGCCCTGTTTATGTATGCCCTCATTGATAACATGCCTAAGTTTGTCATGGAGGGTGTTCTTTCTTACGATAATCAGCTGTATTTCAACGCACTGTATTTCCCTGCGCAAGCGATCTTGTTGACGGTGGGATCTATTTATAAGCCACTTCTTGTTCGTATGGCTCAGATGTGGGCAGATGCCGAAAAACGTCGTCGATTCGACTTGGTTATCTTGGCGATTGTCGCGGTGGTTATCGTGATTACCTTGGCGGTCATTTTCGTGATGGCAACCATCGGTATTCCTGTTATGAGTTTTATGTACGGAGTGGACTTTGAACAGTTCCGCGGCTTGAGCTATATCATGATAGCGGCTGGCGGTGTAACTGCAATTATCGACTTTATTTATCAGGTAATTACAGTTCTCCGACGCCAGAAGTCAGTTATGAAACTTTATGTAATAACGTTTGGCTTCTCGCTTTTTGTTCCTATTTTGCTTATCGACTTTACGGGCTTGCCCGGTGCGGTAATTGGATACCTGATTGTAATGACCATTTTGCTCGTGCTGCTAGTGTGGGAGTACGCCAGTATCCGTTGGGAACTGCATCGTCATCCCGAGCGGGTTGAGGAAACTTTGGCAGGTGAAGAGGCAGCAGCGCGTGCTTATGAAGAAAGCGTTGCTGGTACTCGGGCTCGTCGCGCGAGAGAGACGCGTAACCAAGGAACGGAAGCTCCGAGAGCTTCCCATGCAAGGGGAGTACCTCAAGTGCCTCGTTCGAATGAGTTTTCCGCAAGGCATGGTTCTCATTCGGTCAATGAGAGGCGAACTCCTTATGAAAGCCGCATGCAAAGCGAAGAGCGTATTCCAGGCGAAGAACGAGTGCCAAGTGAAGCGCGACTACGTGCTCGTCAGGAACGCGAAGAGCGAAAGGCTCGTGAAGAAGCGCGTATTCGAAGGGTGCGCAGGGCCTACGATGGGGTGCGAGGAAGTGCTGATCGCGCCAGCCAAGCAAAGAATCAACATATGAGTCGCAATCGTACAGAGTCTGGTGATTACACCGAAATTGTTGCATCGATTGATGACGACTTTAATGAAAAAAGGCTTCAGTAACGAAGCCAGTAATTCGCTCTTGCTGATCCTTGTAGAGCTTTATTAGCTGTCTTGTTTTTCAGTAGGGGATAGATGCTTAGTTTCTTTTGATTCTTTTGAACCCTGAAGAAAGAGAGGCGCAGCAATGCTGGTGTACAAAGCGAGCCAAGCAAGAGAGACGCAAAATCCTGCGAGAACATCAGAAGCGTAGTGTACTCCTAGATAAATACGGCTTATACCGATGAGCAGAATAATGAGCGAAAATCCTCCACAGCAAGCGAGGCGCATAGTTCGATCTTTTTCGTAGTGCCAGACAAGCCATACTAATAGGCCGAAAAATGCCATTGCAACCATGGAATGTCCTGAAGGGAAGCTAAATCCCGTTTCAACAACAAGGTTTATATCTTCTGGTCTTGGGCGTTGAACTAATTCTTTTAAGATGACATTAAGAAGCACCACGAGTACGAGATTTAAAGCGCAAAACATACCGGGACGCTTGCCGGGAGCGAACGCGACAATAACGAGAAGAAGCACAAGAAGCGAAAGAGGCGTGGCAAGTGCTGATGCGCTCTCCATGAAGGGCGTAAGCCAGTCGCTTCGTAAGTTTTCTACGAAAAAGGCACGTGCTAGACGATCAAGAGTCATCAGATCGCCTTCAAGAACATCATCAAGAAGCTCCACGAATAAAATAACGCAAATACATATAATAACTACGCGTTTTTGTTTTATTACAAGTGCTTTAAAACGAGAAAAAAACGAAGAGGACACCATTTATGCTCCGTTATCTAAAACTAATTACGCATGAGCAACAGATGCAATGAGCGCTAGAAAAGCTACTCTTTCCCTTCAAGCGCTCTGATGTCTGCATGGGTGGCAGCAGAGACGATGTGCGCTTGAAAAGCTGCTCTTTCCGATAAAGCGTAACAGGGTTTGCAAACTACTTTTTACAAGTGCTGCTTACTGTAACAAATTGTTTGCTGCTCTCTATGATTTTTCCAAAAACCGCCAAAAATACGACGGTGCCAAAAAAGACAGAGTAAAAACTTGAATAGTAAAAAAGATAGGAATACCTTTGGACAATTCCAAAACGCTTGTGGCATTTTGCGCTTCATGTGATTGTGCTTCGCGAGATTGCGTTTAGCGTGGTTCTGCTCCATGCAGTGCGGGGCAAGCGCCAAAGGGTTCTTGGAAGAAACTGTCCCCGAGTTTTGAAAGGATGATTCATGAAAGTATTAGAAAAAATCAGCGATTATGCTGGAAAGTACATGGCAATCATTGCCCTCTTAGTAGCAATTATTGCCCTGGTCTTTCCTGGTCCTGTTTCTTCGGTGATTAAGACAAGCTATGTAAACATTCTTCTTGGTATTGTCATGTTTGGTATGGGTATGACTTTGACCCTTGGCGACTTCAAAGTGGTTTTCACTAAGCCAAAGGCTGTCATTACGGGTATTTTTGCCCAGTTCATCATCATGCCGGGCCTTGCTTTTATTTTAGTCACTGTCTTCCAGCTTCCTCCCGAGCTTGCGGTAGGTGTTATTTTGGTGGGCTGCTGCCCTGGTGGTACAAGCTCGAATGTTATGACCTATCTGGCAAAAGGCGACGTAGCTCTTTCGGTAGGCATGACCGCATGCACTACTATTATGGCTCCTATCGTGACACCTCTTTTGGTGCTGCTTATTGCAGGCCAAACGGTTGATGTTGCTGTATGGGATATGTTTATTTCGATTGTTCAGGTTGTTCTTGTTCCTATTGCGGCGGGCTTTATTATCAATAAGCTTTTCGAGAAGTTCGCAAAAGAATTTTCTCGTGTGCTTCCTCTGATTTCTGTAATCGGTATTTCATTGATCATTATGGCAGTAGTAGCAGCAAATGCTCAGAGCTTAATGAGTGTTGGTCTGCTTATTATTGTGGTAGTAATGCTGCACAATGTTTGTGGTTACGCTTTGGGCTATTTAGCTGGTCGCTTGTTGGGATTAAGCAAAGCTCAGCGTCGTACTCTTTCTATTGAGGTTGGCATGCAGAATTCTGGTTTGGCGACTTCTTTGGCAACTGTTCATTTTGCTACTATGCCGCTTGCAGCGGTTCCAGGCGCCGTATTTAGCGTGTGGCACAACATTTCCGGTGCAATTTACGCAAACATTCTTGCTCGTTCTGCTGGCGATGATTCGGTTGCAAAGGCTGATCTTGAAAACAGGATTGAATCTGGCGAGATTGAAAAAGAGGAAGCAAAAGAACAGAGCAAGGCTCAGTAGATCAATTTTTAATAAGCCACGGCTTGACAGACATAAAGGTTTTTTGAACGATTCCGGGATTGACGGCCATCAATCCCGGAATTTTTATTTTGTTTGGGTCCCCAAATTGTCTGGGCCTTCAAATCGACTGGGGATTCAAAATGTTTGGGTCCCCAAATCTCCCGAGGACTCAAAACGCCTAGGGATTCAAATCGCCCGAGGACTCAAAACGTCCGAAACAAGAACTAGCTGTAGGCGGTTACGACCAGGGATGCTATAAAAGTATCGGATTTGCGCGTTTATCGAAGTTACGCGCTTGCGAGCAATTCGCCTAACTTTTCGCACTTGGCTGCATCTTCGTCGAAAGGATAATCTTTAGCGATAGCATTTCCAATGACATGAACCCCTGCTTCTTCGGCGCGTTGCAGCCAGTATTCCATCCATTCTCCGTTATTCCAGTCATAGGATCCAAATAGGGCAGTAGGCATATCTCCCAGCAAAGGCTCTATTTCATCGTACAAAGGAAGAAATTCCAAGTCCTCAAGTTCTTCGTCTCCCATAGCAGGGCAACCAAAGGCGATTGCGTCAAAGTTGTCCAATTGATCTGCGGTAAACGAAGAGCAATGGATGATTTCTGCCGTGGCGCCTGCTGCTTCAGCGCCCTGGGCGATAAGATCTGCCATGGCTTCCGTATTTCCTGTGCCGCTCCAATAGACGATTGCAACGTTGTTCATATGTGTCTCCTTCAAGAAGAGGGATAAACTGCTCTTCAAAAGCACTCTGTATAAAGAGGTTGAGATGCTTTAACTAGGGTCAGTTTATCGATTATGTTTACCAAGGCTAACTTATAGGATAAATCCATAGGTGAGTCAAGAAAAAACAAAGCAGAACTAAGTAATCAATTGATTCATCGTTTGATTTGTTTTGCTTATTTCATCTCGTTTTGTATTTGATACATACCTATTTCAAGGCGCGTCGCCATGCGCGAGGGGTGGTTCCTACCTCGCGTAAGAAAGCTTCACTAAAACTAGAGGCACGAGGGTAGCCTACCAAGCATCCTATTTCTGCCATGCTTAAATTTGTATTCCCTAATAAATCGCATGCTTGAGCGATACGGTAGGAACGAAGATAAGAACCAATACTGCATTGGGTTGATTCCTGGAATGCGGCGCACATCTTTGAACGACTGACATAAAAAGTTTCTGACAAGGTGTCTAAAGTTATATGGTGCGAATAGTTAGTACGAAGATAATTTTTTATGTCTTCTACAAGGTCTTGGGTGCTTTTGTGAGTGGCGCCGGAAACTGTGTAGGGTGCCAAAAGGCTGATAGCTTCAAATACTTTTGCTTGAAAATAGAGAGTTGAACCAGTAAGGGTTGCTCGGGATGGTTCAAGTGTGCGCAATAAGTTTTTTAATTCATCGGGCAGCATAGCTGCTTGAAGATTATTCATACGTTCGGGTAGATCCCTAAACTCACCTGGATAACGCGCTTCGAGCTTCTTAAAAAACGACGGAGTGTAACTGATGCTTATCGAATCGTAAGGAATTTGGGCTTCAAGGGTGCCCGAGACGCATCCGCCCTCACTAGAGAAGGTGCAAAGATTCTCTAAGGGGCGGGGGTGGTCTATTGTTAGCTCCTTGGAGGCTTGGACGGTTGCTGCAGATGCGGAACAAATGCAACTGTAAGGAGTCGGGTGTTCTTCGAGTGCTTTAGGTTTGTTAAGCACAAGATGGTGTGCAGAAATGAGGCAATCCCCATCAAGATCTGCAGCCCATACATAGCCTTTTCCGATCTCAGGCGAAACGGTTCCAATTATTCCGCAGGAAACGCTTCGGGCAGAGATATTGAGTTGCTCAAGTTGCGGCTCGATAAAAGTTCGAAGTGGTTTAGTGATTTTATCTGCGAAATCGCTCATAACAAGAGCACTTCCTTTTGCTTTTTGCTAACTATTTTCGAAAACGTCCGAATATTTTTCTTAAGAGATAAGCGGTTCTTTCGTCATGATAAGTTACCCATGTCTAACAATCAAGAAACTGGAGGTGAATATGAGTAAAGAAGATAATCAAAAATCAGGTGAAAAGCGCGGAAACATAACGCAGCTTCTCGATTTTGCGGGGAATCGCAAAATACTAACCTATATTGGCTGTGCTCTTTCGGCTCTTTCTATGCTTGTGAGCTTTGCTCCTTATCTTTGTATTTGGTTGGTGGCGCGAGACTTGCTTGCAGTAGCGCCAAATTGGAGTGAAGCTTCAAATATCGGGAACTACGGATGGGCTGCTCTTGTTTTCGCGATCATCTCTATTGTTCTGTATTTTGCGGCGCTTATGTGCACTCACCTAGCGGCATTCCGTTGTGCCTCGAACATGCGCAAACAAACGACAGAACATCTTATGAACACCGCCTTGGGATATTTTGATACTCATGCTTCGGGTGCGCTACGTCGTGTGGTGGACGGATGTGCTTCTGAGACTGAGGGATTGTTGGCGCATAAGATTCCCGATACGGCAGGCTCTCTTGCCATGATTGTAGGCATGCTTGTTTTATTTTTCGTTTTTGATTGGCGCTTGGGGCTTGTCTGTCTTGTGCCGGTAATCATTTCTATTTTGTGCATGTTCTACATGATGGGCGGGCGTGGTATGGAGTTTATGACTAAATACCAAGACGCTTTGGTGCGTATGAATCAAACGGGTACCGAATATGTACGCGGCATTCCGGTTGTGAAAGTGTTTCAGCAAACAGTGTATTCTTTCAAAGCTTTTTATGATGCCATTCAGGATTTTAGTCATATGGCGCGAGAGTATGCCGTTACTTGGTGTCGTATACCTCAGTCGTTGTCTTTGACCGTAATTAATGGCGCAATAGTGTTTCTCATTCCGATTGTTTTGCTTTTATTGCCCGGGGAGACAAATTGGGGCGTTTTTATTGCTGATGTGGCATTTTACGCTATTTTTACTGCCATTATTCCCACCGCTATGACGCGGGTAATGTTCATGTCGGAAGCCGCTCAGGTGTCTGTTGATGCACTCCAACGAGTTAAGGGTATTTTGAAAGCACCCATCATTGAGCCTGTTTCGGAAGGAAAGATGCCCGTTGATGCCTCAATTGTTTTCGATAGAGTTTCCTTTGCTTATGAAGGAGCCGATCGAAATGCTCTCGAGGAAGTAACCTTTAGCGTTCCTTCGGGCTCAACTGTTGCCTTGGTGGGGCAATCAGGTAGCGGAAAGTCTAGTGCAGCAGCGTTGGTTCCACGCTTTTGGGATGTCTTGCGGGGAAGCGTGTCTGTTGGCGGAGTAGATGTGCGTGCCGTTGATCCGAAAGTGCTCATGGATAAAGTTGCGTTTGTGTTCCAGTCTAATCGCTTATTCAAGCAGAGCATTTTAGAAAATGTTCGAGCATCGCGCCCCGATGCGACGCGAGAAGAAGTCCTAGAAGCACTTCACGCAGCTCAGTGTGACGACATTATTGCAAAGCTCCCAGAGGGCATCGATACGGTTTATGGCGCAAAAAATGTATATCTTTCTGGAGGCGAAGTGCAGCGTCTCATGCTAGCTCGTGCCATTTTGAAACAGGCAGATATCGTAGTTCTTGATGAGGCAACTGCGTTTGCGGATCCCGAGAATGAAGCACTTATTCAAAAAGCGTTCAACAAGCTTACTCAAGGAAGAACGGTCCTTATGATTGCTCATCGTCTTTCTACGGTGCGAAATGCTGATTGCATCGTGGTTCTCTCTGAGGGCAGGGTAGCAGAGCAGGGCACTCACAAAGAACTCCTTGACCATAGAGGACTGTATGCGCGCATGTGGGCAGATTACGAGCGCGCGGCAACGTGGAGAATTGCGCGTGAAGAAAAGGCGGTGAGCTAAATGCTGAAAGAAAAATACGCCTTAACCGACGAAGGTGTACGCAATGTACGGCTTGGAACGGTATGGACAGCGGTGGCTAATCTGATAATTTTTATGGGTATAGGGCTTTTGTATATGCTGATGGATGGTGTGGTTGCCGCCTATACTCAAGGCGATGCCATGCCTAGTTTATGGGGCCCTATTCCTCTGATGGAACAAGCTGGGCTAGGAATTCCTTTTTGGATTCTGCTCGTAGTATTTATTGTGCTTTTGCTGGTTGCAGAATATTACGCTTACTACTACCAATACGGAGTTATATACAACGAAAGCGGAAGACAGCGTATTGGCTTAGCTGAACGCTTACGTAAGCTTCCCTTGTCTTTTTTCGGAAAGCGTGATCTGGCTGACTTAACTGAAACGATCATGGGTGATGTCAAAATTACCGAACATGCCTACAGTCATGTCTTACCTGAGTTGTATGGCGCTTATGTAACTTTGGGCATTGCGGCTGTGGGGTTGTTTGTTTTTGACTGGCGACTTGCTTTGGCGGCCTTATGGAGTGTTCCCGTTGCTTTTATTCTTCTGTTCGCGAGTAGAAAAATGCTTTCTCCTCTTATGCGAAAGACGCGCCTTAAAAACCTGCAGGTATCTGACGATATTCAGGAAGCTTTAGAGTGCGTACGTGAAGTGCGTGCAACAAATCAGGTTGAACGTTATTTAGAGGTAATAAAGCGTGATATTGACGCGTCGGAAAAACAGACTATAAAAGGCGAGCTGGTGACGGGGATCTGTGTGAACGGTTCTCAGATTGTGCTTCGCTTAGGTTTGGCAAGTACGATTGTTGCGGGCGCTGCCTTTATCCTCGAGGGAAGCTGCACGTTTATGGTGTTGTTTTGTTTCTTGTTGGTGGTGTCTCGTATATATGCTCCTTTTGATCAAGCGATGATGCTTATTGCCGAACTATTTTCAGCACAAACAGCAGCAGCTCGTATGAAGTCGTTTTATGAAGAGCCAATAGCGGTAGGAGCAGAGCAGTTTGAACCTCAAGGTCATACCGTGGTATTCGATAAAGTTTCTTTTTCTTATGGTAAGGGTGCGGAGGAGCAGGTGCTGCATGAGGTGAGTTTTAGCGCTTGCGAGGGAGAAGTTACTGCGTTGGTTGGCCCGAGTGGAAGTGGTAAATCTACGTGCTCAAAGCTTGCAGCACGATTTTGGGATCCTAGTGATGGCCGAGTTTTGGTTGGCGGCATAGATATTTCTACGGTAGATCCTGAAGTGCTGTTGAAGGATTATGCGGTTGTATTTCAGGATGTTTTACTCTTTGACGATACGATTAGAGAAAATATTCGTTTAGGGAGACATGATGCGACCGATGAGGAAGTATTAGCTGCTGCACGGGCTGCAAATTGCGATGAATTTGCGCTTCGTTTATCGCAAGGATATGACACTCCTATTGGCGAGAATGGTACCAAGCTTTCCGGAGGAGAACGTCAGCGTATCTCCATTGCGCGTGCATTATTAAAAAATGCACCTATCGTTTTGCTTGATGAGGCGACGGCGAGTTTGGATGTGGAAAACGAAACGCAAGTACAAGAGGCACTTTCGCGATTGTTGGTAGGAAAGACTGTAATTGTGATCGCGCATCGCATGCGTACGGTAATGAATGCGGATAAAATTGTGGTGCTCAAAGAAGGTCGTGTAGTTGAGCAAGGCACTCCGGAGATTCTTATGAAAGACGATCGTGGTCTGTTCAGGCGAATGGCGTCACTGCAAAACGAAAGTGCACAGTGGGTAGTTTAGGATTGATTATTGCCTTGGGTTGTCGTCTGAAATGCGGTACGCGTTTACTTTAAATCGGAAATTTTGTCTTGTAGGCTGATATTTTGGGTTTTAAACACAAAAGGGCTTGTAGGCAAAAAGCCTACATTTGGGTTACAAATGCAAAAAGCCTACACCTGAGCTGCAAACACAAAAAAGCCTGCACATTTGTGCAGGCTGAATTCTTTGGTAGCCTCGACCGGATTCGAACCGGCGATCTCCGCCTTGAGAGGGCGGCGTCCTAAACCGCTAGACGACGAGGCCATAGATGCTTAGTGGCTGGGGTGGAAGGAGTCGAACCCTCACATACGGTACCAGAAACCGCTGTCCTACCATTAGACGACACCCCAATAACTATGCTATTGAGAATGCACCTTTTAGCTTAGGCGCGAGTAGTTATATTAGTGGCCTTCTTGCGTTTCGTCAAGATTATTTCTTAAAAAAATTCACTATTTCATGACATTTGATGTGTAGTTTTGCTGCAAGCTGTGGGATTTTTTATGGAAATGGTCCAAATATCTTATTCTTCTCGTAGGATAGTCTCCGCATTTATAGTGTTTAAGCCCACCTTGCGTGGGTTTATTTATGCTGGTATAGCACAAAGGAATATACGGCTAGGAATATACGACTCTGTTTTTTGATGAAGCCGAAGCCTTGATGGGGTCGAAGCTCTAATGAAGCTGAAGCCCTGATGAAGCTAAAGCCCTGATGAAGCTAAAGCCCTAATTAAGTTGAGGGCATAACTAAGTTAAGCTGAGGACGCGACTGAGAAGCTTGGAGCCCTGTCGCTGGCTTCGAGCGTTGCTGCGACTTTGGATTTCGTTGAAGGTTTTGGGTCCCGTACGAATTTTGGATTTTGACAAAGTTGAGAGCTCAATAAAAAGAACAGGGTAGACATCGGAGGATTTACTATGTCGCCAGACCTGATACTTGAAGCGCTTAAAGCATTACTGCTTGGTGTCGTAGAAGGCATTACCGAGTGGTTGCCTATCTCGTCGACAGGTCACATGATTTTGGTAGACGAATTTGTTCAGCTTAACGTTTCACCAAATTTCCTGGAATTGTTTTTGGTGGTAATCCAAATCGGTTCAATCATGGCCGTTATTATCTCGTTTCGTCACAAGCTCAATCCTGTTTCTCGAACAAAAGATGAAGGAGAGCGTCGTAAGACGTGGCGCATGTGGGGAATGGTAGTAATTGGCAGTGTCCCTGCTGCTGTGCTTGGTTTGCTGTTGGATGACTGGGCTCACGACAACTTCTATAGTGCTTATACCGCCATGCTTATTCTGTACGGCATTATCTTTATTGTTATCGAGCGTTATAATCGCCGCCGCAAAGAGCGCGTCTTGGGAATGGTGGAAAAACCAATCGGAAAACATGGTCGCGTAGAAGCGATTGATCCGAATGATCCAGAAGCAGTAGATAAGGCGCTCTTCAAAATTACCGATCCATATGAAATGGATTGGAAAACCGCACTTAAAATCGGCTGTTTTGAGGTGCTTGCTATTATTCCGGGTACCAGTCGTTCCGGTGCGACTATTATCGGCGGTATGCTTTGCGGTTGTTCTCGTACGGCAGCGGCAGAGTTTACGTTCTTTTTGGCAATCCCTGTTATGTTTGGATGGGGATTGGTAAAGGCTGTCAAATTCTTCCTTGATGGCATTGCAATGACTCAGACCGAAATTGTCGTTTTGGTGGTAGGAATTCTTTCTGCTTTTGTAATGGGTATGATCGCTATTCGCTTTTTGATGGGCTATATCAAGCAAAACGATTTTACGGTTTTCGGTGTGTACCGAATCATTATTGGTCTTATTGTGCTGGGCTATTTTGGCACCAAGGCATTAGGCTTGATGTAATGGTATTCTATTGCTATGAGCAGTAGTTACGGACAGAAAAAACCTCCAGAGATTCCTGAAGAGGAAAAAAGAAAGCTGCGCAGAAAAACCAATTCGTTTATTTCTCGCTATTGTGGCTTTGCTGCGCTCGTGATTATTCTTATCACGTTTGCTGCATTCATATTAGGCAAGGCAGATATGTTTTATTCCCAGTGCGGCATCATGGTCTCTATTGCACTGCTCGCCATTTCTGTTATCAACGATCCCGATCGGAAATAGGTCTAAATCAACGATCCCGACCGTAAATAAGCCTAACCTATTTACTTTTCGTATCGATAGCCACTTATTTTGGTGAATGTATAGAAAAAGTAACTTAATCCTTCATTATCAACCGCTAAACCAGCTTTTTCTTGCCTCATACTATACTTTGCTATAGTAAAGTGACGCGTCTGGTACTTGGACGCAAGGTAGGAAAGGAATCAAGAATGCCGGAACAAAATGATGCTTTCGCAAAAATTGAGGAATACCGCACCAAAATTGACGAAGTGGATCAAAAATTGGTTGCTCTCCTGAATGAACGTGCGGGCTATTCATTGGATATTCGTGCTTTGAAGCCTAGTGCTCACATGGGTTTATATGATCCAAAGCGTGAAGAAGAAATTTTCGAGCGTATTGCGTCTTACAATGACGGACCTATGTACAACGAAAACTTAATAGAGATCTATCGAGGCATTCTAAAAGTAATGAAAGAGGTGCCATCACGTGATCAATAAGCTCTCATCCCTGCCAGATTACGGGGCCAGGACCGATGAAATTACTATCTATGCTGGTCCCTGTTCTGTTGAATCTGAAGAGCAATTTGACGAAGTAGCGCGCTGCATCGCGGATTTGGGTTTGACGTGGATTCGCGGCGGCGCCTTTAAACCTCGTACCAATCCCCATTCTTTCCAAGGATTAGGAGAAGAAGGCCTCAAGATAATGAAGGCCAGTGGTGAAAAGTACGGACTAAAAACACTGACAGAAGTAATGGATTCTGCACATTGCGAAATGGTGCATTCCTATGTTGATGGTCTTCAAATTGGTGCTCGCAATATGCAGAATTTCAGCCTTCTGAAAAACGTGGGTGCGGTAACGGCGGAATCCCACAAGATGGTTTTGCTTAAGCGTGGCTTAGCGGGTAGCATTTCGGAATGGCTGTCTGCTACGGAATATCTCACCATGAATGGCAACGACAACATCGTGCTTTGCGAACGAGGTCTGCGTACCTTCGAAACCGCAACGCGTTTCACGCTTGATATTTCTGCGGTACCCGTAATTCATAAGCAGTCAATATTCCCAATTTGCGTGGATGTTTCACATCCTGCGGGTGTTCGCGACCTGGTTCCTTCGTTGGCTTATGCAGCGGTAGCGTCGGGTTGCGATAGTCTCATGATCGAGGTTCATCCGGATCCAACAAAGGCTCTTTCTGATGGTCCCCAGCAATTAACGCCCGCTCAGTTTACGGAATTGGTAGGACAGTTGCGTGAAATCGCGGCAGTATTCGGAAAGAAGATTGTGTAACCTCTAAAGCTTGAGTGATTTAAGCGCTACAATACAAATCCACACTTTAAGAGGTGGCTTATTGCTTAGATGCGCGGCGTCATTGTGGGGTCTTATTAAGGTCACGATTTATAAGGATGACCAGAAAGTAGAGAACTGCTGGATAGAGACACGTATAGAGGTGGCATCTGTACGGCAAGATGTATAGAGGTAACATCTGTACGGCAAAAGATGACGCAAAAAGCATGGTAGTTTATTGAAGCGTTAAACGTACGTGTAGGTGAAAGGGATTCCTGTATGCCTATTGATCTTTCAAGCTTAAATGGTCCTCAAAAGGAAGCGGTTCTTTGTACGGAAGGACCGCTTCTTGTGTTGGCGGGTGCTGGTAGTGGCAAAACCCGCGTTCTGACCCATCGTATCGCTCATCTTGTTGATGATTTAGGGGTAGCGCCCTGGCAAATTATGGCTATTACGTTTACGAATAAAGCCGCTGCTGAAATGCGTGAGCGCTTGGGCGGTCTTATCGGTCCTTATGCGCGTGGTATGTGGGTTTCTACTTTTCATAGTATGTGCGTGCGTATTTTGCGCGCCGATTGTGAGCGTCTTGGATTTGCTTCTGGTTTCACTATTTACGATGACGACGATTCGAAGCGTTTAGTGAAGCAAATATATGGAGAGCTCAACATAGACGAAAAGCGCTTTCCAGTACCTGCTATTCGAAATCGTATTTCCAAGGCGAAAAATGATTTGCAGGTAGCTGAAGTCTTTGCACAGGAAGCGGAACGGGGGAGCGATCCTGTAGCGAAGGTTGCAGCACGGGTATATACCCGTTTGCAGGAACGCCTCCGTCAGCTGAATGCGTTCGATTTTGACGATCTTTTGCTTTATAGCTGGCTTCTTTTAAAAAATCACGAAGACGTGTTGGCGTCGTACCAAAAACGCTTTCTCTATATTTTGGTAGACGAATACCAGGATACTAACCATGCGCAGTATGCTTTAACGCAGCTTTTGGCAGCTGCCCATCAAAATATTATGGTTGTTGGCGACGATGACCAGTCTATTTATTCATGGCGTGGTGCCGATCTGCGCAATATTCTCGACTTCGAGAAAGATTATCCGAATGCTCATGTGGTGAAACTGGAAGAAAATTATCGTTCCATGGGCAATATTCTGGATGCTGCGAATGCGGTTATTGCCAACAACGTGACCAGAAAGCCCAAAAAGCTTTTTACCTCTCAGCCAGCAGGTGAAAAAATTTCGGTTTACATGGCTACTGACGAACGCGATGAAGGTCGTTGGATCGCTTCGGAGATCGAAAAACAACACGCATCAGGCATGCCTTATAACCAAATTGCGGTGTTTTATCGCACGAATACGCAGAGCCGCATGCTTGAAGATATGCTTCTGCGCGCAGGCGTGCCTTATCGCTTAGTGGGAGGAACTCGCTTCTTTGATCGTGCGGAAATTCGAGATGTTATGGCGTATCTGAGTTTGGTGGTCAATCCTGCAAATGATATTGCAGCACGCCGCGTCATCAATACGCCTAAGCGTGGCATTGGTGGTACCACGATCGAGCATATTGATTATGTAGCGCGCGAGACAGAATGTACCTTTTTGCAAGCAGCTGAACTTTGTATTGCCGATGAAGCAATTCGTCCCAATACTCGTCGTGCTATTGGTGAATTTGTGGCGCTCATCCATGAAGCCCAAACCTACGAAGGTGATCTTCGCAAAGTAGTTGAGATGATCGTGGATAAGGCGGGAATAATTGATGCCTATCGCGCTGTTGGCTCCGATGATGCTCAAGGCCGTATCGAAAACATTCAAGAGTTTTTTGGCGTTGTTGACGAATATGCTCAAACCCACGACGATGCCGATGCATTATTTGAAGCACCTTCTCCCGATAGGGAAGATGCTTCATTGAATGAAAGCGAGCCTCCCGTACGCACCTTCCAGGCAAATTCTTTAGCTGACTTTACCGAATGGGTAACGCTTAGAACCGATATGGATACCATGAGCGACGATGGTGCGGCAGTAACGCTCATGACAATTCACTCCGCAAAGGGTCTTGAATTTGACTGCGTTTTTGTAGCAGGCATGGAAGAATCACTTTTCCCGCATGGCAATTCTTCTCAGGATGCGCAAGGGCTCGAAGAAGAGCG
>ENA-OPAH01001340-OPAH01001340.1-human-gut-metagenome-genome-assembly--contig:-NODE-1340-length-16354-cov-2.560648_pt1 | contig 16354 bp, 9 predicted proteins | sample MGYA00241050_ERZ501416 | MGnify/ENA primary metagenome ERZ501416 (study PRJEB25962, sample SAMEA2042632) | human gut metagenome | biome: human gut; feature: human-associated habitat; material: faeces... | reverse complement strand
AGATCGTCGGCAAGCCGGTTTCCCTCGCTCGCCTGAAGGGCCTGCGCGAGCACCTGTGAGCTAAGGTTCCTTCCGTGCTCGGCTGAGCTGTAAGGACACTCAAGGTGGGCGTCTGCATGTGCAGATGCCCACCTTTTCTTGTATTCAGTGATGAGCTGGAACAGCTGGAAAGTCTTACCGCTGCGCCGCATGCCAGTGAGAATATGTACGAGGTTGAACATGGCTGGTTTGTGCAGTGAGGTCACGAAACGTGCCTTGTAGGTGGTTTCGCCTTCATGCGTCCATGAAACGGTTGATAGGTAACCGGGCGGCGGTCTTTGACGTGACATTGCATTACAAGCATCGCGACGCGCTCGCTGTCGCAAGGGAACATAAGCGCCTCATTTGGTTCTTGAAGGCTGATTTGCCGGCTATGAATGTGCAAGGCAAAGATCATTGCCTCATCTGCAATTTCATCAGTGCATTAGATGGTAATTCATCAGTAGTGCTTACTGATAATCCGTCAGTAGAGTTCATGCAAATTCATCAGTAGTGGCAGCGTAGCACTTGAAATCGTTGAAATTCCGCGCGACACGCCGTAAGTTGCGTAAGGGTGAATACTTGCGTATATTTATCACTCGTTGCGCGGTTCACCGAGCAGCCGGTTGAAAAACTGAATATGCCCCCATCGTCTAGCGGTCTAGGACTACGCCCTCTCACGGCGCCAACACCGGTTCAAATCCGGTTGGGGGTACGACGAACAACTCCTTGGAGTTGCTACGCCAAGCCAAATTGGGATGTGGTGTAATTGGCAACACAGCTGATTCTGGTTCAGCCATTCTTGGTTCGAGTCCAGGCATCCCAGCCAATGACCCTCGCGGAATGCGAGGGTTTTTTGTTTTCAGGGAAGTAGCCGCTTGAAAAGCGACTTCCCTGCATATGAGTGCGCATAAGAGCGCTAAGAGCGCATACGTGTGTATGAAAGTACGAGAACGAAGGAGATCGAAGTATGTCCGCTGGGCAGCAGGCTGTACCGGCAAACAACGCCAACAATGCAAGCAATGAAGGCGCTCAGAAGAAGCACATGTCTAAGGCGGCCGTCGCCATTATCGCCGTGGTGGTCGTGGCCATTATCGTCGTGGCCGGTGTGTTCGGCTTCCGCGCCTACTCCGATGCTCAGTACAACAATGCAGTCGCCGCTTGCGCCGCCGCTTCCGAAAATGTGCGCAACGCCACTAATGACTACAACAACTTGGTCAATGGCGATGCTTCCGAAGCTGCTGCGCTCACCAAGAAGGATGTAAAGGATGCCTCCACGCTGGACGCCCTCAACAAGGAACTGGGCGTGGAACTGCCGGTATACGAAGGCTGCGTAGCTGACGACACTGCCGGCTTCAAGTCCGCTACTGCGAAGCTCAACGAGCAGGCTGATTGGTACAAGGCTTATACTCAATCGCTGCAGAAGGCTGTGGATGCCGTGAACGCTTCCAAGAAGTAAGCGAGCACAGCCTCACCATTGTCGTCAAAGCCGTCTTGCGGTTGCGCAAGGCGGCTTTTGCTATTTTGCTCAATCGGCTTGCTGCTGTAATGCTGCTGCATTGATTGCGTCGAATGCAGGTAAATTCGTCTTACTTTTTTTGCGCAGTTTTTCCCTGCGCGTGTCGCGATGATGCGAATATAGATGTGAAGGTTAACAACGTAGTCGTTTATTGGGTTTTGTGATTTCACTCACGTTGTAATTCAATGTCAAATATGTGGCGATTCTCCGTATTTGCTGAGATTGCTATTAAGAATAGCTTCTTGTAAAGTGTCTTATCGTAATTGCGAATGCGTATTCTTCAATGAAGAAGGCATCTGCTTCACCTCGAAGAAGAGATTAAGGAAAATATAGTTAATGAAAAAGAAGAAGACTATATCGGCTGCGCTGGCAACAGCGTTAGCCTTAACCTGCATGGGCAGCGGGGGAGGTACTGCGTTCGCAGTGCCCCTGTCTGATGCTGACTTGCAGACTTTGGCAAGTCAGATTCAGCAAATCAACGATACTTCTGATTCTGCAACTGCTTCCGAGACTCCTTCCGCACAAGCCGATGCGGTTGAAGGCTGGACTATTGATTCCAACATCGCTCAGGGCGACGAAATCCTGGAGATGGCAAACGGTTGGCTGCACCTCAAGTCCACTGCCTCTAACGGTAATGCGGCAGCGAACCCCAGCTCCAGCAACAACTGGCCGGCAGTAGCCGTATGGGGCACAGATTACGACTTCTCCAAGGCCGGCTCCTTCCACGCCACCATCAAATCCCCGCAGGAAGGCTCCGCCAACCGCTTCGGCTTCTACCTGGGCTACAACGACCCGGGCAGCGGCCTGTTCATCGGCTACGATTCGGACGGCTGGTTCTGGCAGCCCTACCCCGGTGGCGGTAGCGGCAGCTGGTACAGCGGTGCTCGTATCGCTGCTCCGAGCGCCAACGAAGAGCACGACATTCAGGTCTCCTGGACCGACGCCAAGGTCGCCACACTGACCGTGGATGGCCAGAAGGCATTCGATGTCGATTACTCCGCAATGACGAACCTCTCCAACAAGCTTGCCATCAAGGCCGGCTCCTGGAAGGGGCTGAACCAGGTCACCGACGTGTACATCAAGGACTTCCCGGAGGTTGTCGAAGCCGCCAAGCACGCGGTTTCCGGCAAGGTTGTGGACGCTGGAGGCGCTGCCATTGAAGGCGCAACAGTGCGTTTGGATAAGACCAAGGTGAAGACCGGTGCAGATGGCACCTTCTCCTTCGCCGACATTGAAGAAGGCGAACACACGCTTTCGATTGCCAAGGAAGGCTATGAGGACGTCTCCCAGCAGGTGGCGGTCTCCGGCGCGGACCTTGCCATCGATCCCATCACCCTGAACAAAACCGTTCAGGTCGCCTCCGAAACGCTGAAGACCAAGAAGATGGAAGTTCAGATTAAGAAGAACTTCCCCTCTGTGCTGCAGTACACGATGACCGACGGCAAGGTGATGTACGGCCAAACCAAGGATGTGCGCACCGTTGAGATCAACGGCACCAACATCGAACTGACCGACGATGACGTGACCTTCAAGAAGGTTTCCGATACCGAAGCCACCTACACGCTGAAGGTCAAGGATGAGGCCAAGAAGATTGACGCGGTGATCACCGTTCAGATCACGGTCAAGGCCAACCAGCTGCACCTCAACGTCACCAAGATCAAGAACAACCTGTCCGAAGGCATTCCTGAGGGCAACGGTGTGGAGGAGAACGCCATCCAGACGCTGTCCTTCCCGAACCAGAGTCTCGTTTCCGTGCGTTCCAGCCAGGAAAATGCCCAATTCACTGGTGCTCGTATGTCTTCCAACACGCAGAAGCCTGGCGATACCAACTTCGCAGTGACCGAAGATACTAACGTCACCGATAGCGACTACACCTACGGCTTCATCTCCGGTGCTGGCCTGAGTGCCGGCCTGTGGAGCAACTCCGAGCACGATGGCACCTATGTGGCGGCTCCTGTGCGCGGCGGCAGCCAGAACACGCGTGTCTACGCCACCACCCAGCAGACTGGTGACGCCACCTCCCTGGGCCTGGCCAGCGCTCCGTGGTACTACCACCGCACGGTCACCGATTCCAAGGGCAAGAAGTACACCGTGGCCGAAACCGCTCTGCCGCAGATGGCCGTGGCCATCGCCGGCGACGAGAACGGTGACGGTGCCGTCAACTGGCAGGATGGCGCAATCGCCTACCGCGACATCATGAACAACCCGTACAAGTCCGAGGAAGTTCCCGAACTGGTGGCATGGCGTATCGCCATGAACTTCGGCTCCCAGGCGCAGAACCCGTTCCTCACCACGCTTGACAACGTCAAGAAGGTGGCCTTGAACACCGACGGCCTCGGCCAGTCCGTGCTGCTCAAGGGCTACGGCAATGAAGGCCACGACTCCGGCCACCCGGACTACGGCGATATCGGCCAGCGTCTCGGCGGCGCCGACGACATGAACACCATGATGGAAGAGGGCTCCAAGTATGGCGCTCGCTTCGGTGTGCACGTCAACGCCTCCGAAATGTATCCGGAAGCCAAGGCCTTCAGCGAGGACATGGTGCGCCGCAACTCTGCAGGCGGCCTGAGCTACGGCTGGAACTGGCTTGATCAGGGTGTCGGCATCGACGGCATCTACGATCTGGCATCCGGTTCTCGTGTAAGCCGTTTCGCTGACCTCAGCAAGGAAGTCGGCGACAACATGGACTTCATCTACCTCGATGTGTGGGGCAACCTGACTTCTTCCGGTTCGGAAGATTCTTGGGAAACCCGCAAGATGAGCAAGATGATCAACGACAACGGCTGGCGTATGACCACCGAATGGGGTTCCGGCAACGAGTACGACTCCACCTTCCAGCACTGGGCAGCTGATCTGACCTACGGCGGCTACACCTCCAAGGGCGAGAACTCCGAAGTGATGCGCTTCCTGCGCAACCACCAGAAGGACAGCTGGGTTGGCGACTACCCGCAATACGGCGGCGCTGCCAACGCCCCGCTGCTCGGCGGCTACAACATGAAGGACTTCGAAGGCTGGCAGGGCCGCAACGACTATGCCGCCTACATCAAGAACCTGTACACCCATGATGTGTCCACTAAGTTCATCCAGCACTTCAAGGTGACCCGCTGGGTCAACAACCCGCTGCTGACCGCCGACAATGGCAATGCCGCTGCCGTGTCCGACCCGAGCACGAACAACGGCAACGAGCAGATTACCCTGAAGGATTCCAACGGCAACGTTGTAGTAGTCTCCCGTGGTTCCAACGACACCTCTAGCGCAGCCTACCGCCAGCGCACCATCACCTTCAACGGCGTGAAGGTCGCATCCGGTGTGGTCTCCGCAGGCGATGGCAGCGCCACTGGCGACGAGTCCTACCTGCTGCCGTGGATGTGGGATTCCTTCACCGGCAAGCTGGTCAAGGATTCCGAGCAGAAGCTCTACCACTGGAACACCAAGGGCGGCACCACCACCTGGACGCTGCCGGACAGCTGGAAGAACCTCTCCAGCGTAAAGGTGTACCAGCTCACCGATCAGGGCAAGACCAACGAGCAGACCGTTGCCGTCTCCGGCGGCAAGGTGACGCTTACCGCTGATGCCGAAACCCCGTACGTGGTGTACAAGGGCGAAGCCAAGCAGATCCAGGTCAACTGGAGCGAAGGCATGCATGTGGTAGACGCCGGCTTCAACGGCGGCTCCAACACCCTCACCGACAACTGGACCGTCAGCGGCTCCGGCAAGGCCGAAGTTGAAGGCGACAACAACGCCATGCTGCGCCTGACCGGCAAGGTCGATGTCTCCCAGCGTCTGACCGATCTCAAGGCTGGCCAGAAGTACGCGCTGTATGTTGGCGTCGACAACCGCTCCACCGGCGATGCATCCGTCACCGTAACCAGCGGCGGCAAGGGGCTGGCCACCAACTCCACCGGCAAGTCCATCGCCAAGAACTACATCAAGGCATACGGCCACAACACGAACAGCAATACGGAAAATGGCTCCAGCTACTTCCAGAACATGTACGTGTTCTTCACCGCGCCTGAGAACGGCGATGCCACGGTAACCCTGTCTCACAAGAGCACCGACGGAGCACACACCTACTTCGACGATGTGCGCATCGTGGAGAACCAGTACTCCGGCATCACCTATGAGAAGGACGGCACGCTGAAGTCCCTCACCAACGGATTCGAAAACAACGCCCAGGGCATCTGGCCGTTCGTGGTCTCCGGTTCCGAAGGTGTTGAGGACAACCGCATCCACCTCTCCGAGCTGCATGCTCCGTTCACGCAGGCCGGTTGGGATGTCAAGAAGATGGACGATGTGCTCGATGGCACTTGGTCTGTGAAGGTTAACGGCCTGACCCAGAAGGGCACGCTGGTCTACCAGACGATCCCGCAGAACGTGAAGTTCGAGGCGGGTGCCAAGTACAAGGTGAGCTTCGACTACCAGTCCGGTTCCGATGACATCTACGCCATCGCTGTGGGCCAGGGTGAATACTCTGCCGGCAGCGTGAAGCTGACCAACCTGAAGAAGGCTCTGGGTGAGACCGGCAAGGCCGAGTTCGAGCTGACCGGTGGCGTCAACGGCGATTCCTGGTTCGGTATTTACTCGACCGCAACCGCACCTGATCTGCAGGGTTCCACCGGCAATGCACAGGACTTCGGCGGATACAAGGACTTCGTGCTCGACAACCTGAAGATCGAGCGCATCGAGTCCCAGACCCGCACCAAGGCCGAAGCGCAGGACAAGGTCAAGGAAATCCGCGGCAAGTACGATTCCAAGCGTGCTGAGCTCTCCGATGCCGCATGGCAGCAGTATCAGGACACCTTGGTCAAGGCTCGCGTGCTCATCAACAAGAATGGCGCAACCGCTGAGGACTTCACCAAGGCATACGACATTCTCGTGGCCCTCGACGAGTACATGAAGACCGCTCCCGGCAACGAGAGCAGCGACAAGTACGACGTGGCAGCTGACGGCTCCGATGAGCTGGGTGGCTACACCGTGGCCACGGGCAGCGAAGAGCCTACCGCAGGCCTGCCGAGCGAAGGCCCGGCCGATCTGGCACAGGATGGCAACGACAGCACCCACTGGCACACCAGCTGGAGCAAGAACGCAGTCGGCAACGGCACCGCATGGTATCAGTTCAACCTCAACAAACCGACCACCATCAACGGCCTGCGCTACCTGCCGCGCTCCGGAGGTATGAACGCCAACGGCAAGATCAAGGGCTACAAGATCACGCTCACTCTGGCGGATGGCACCACCAAGGATGTCGTCACCGATGCTGAGTTCTCCACCACCACCATGTGGCAGAAGGCCAGCTTCGACGCCGTCGAGAATGTGACCGCCGTACGCTTGACCGTCCTGTCTTCCGCAGGCCAGAGCGACTCCCAGGCCAACAAGTTCGCATCCGCTGCCGAACTGCGTTTGACCACGGACCGCGAGGTTGAGGAAGAGACTGTCGCTCCGGACAAGACCGACCTCAACGACACCATCGCCAAGGCTAACGGTCTTAAGGAATCCGACTACACGGCTGAAAGCTGGACTGCTCTGGTCAAGGCCCGCGAAGCTGCACAGGCCGTGGCGGATAACGATAAGGCCACCGCTTACGATGTGGCTCTGGCGCTGACGAACCTCGAATCCGCTATCGCTGGTCTCGAGAAGACCGGTGAGGAGCCTGGCCCAGGCCCGGTTGAGGTGAACAAGACCGACCTGCAGACTGCAGTGAACAAGGCAAGCAAGCTCGAGAAGGCCGATTACACGACCAACTCGTGGGAAGCTTTCGCCGAGGCACTGAAGGCTGCACAGCAGGTGCTCGACAACAAGAACGCCACCCAGCAGGATGTGGATACCGCACTGAGCGCTCTTCAGGACGCCATCTCCAAGCTGGAAGCTACCGCCGAGCCGAAGCCGAATCCGGAACCGGGCGTGGTGGACAAGGCTGCTCTGAACGCGACCATCAACAAGGCCGCCGCCATCAACCTGGGTCTCTACACCGACGACTCCGCCAACGCTCTGCGCGCCGCGCTGAAGAAGGCCCGTGAGGTCTCCGACAACAGCAACGCCACGCAGAAGCAGGTCGACGCAGCTCGCGAGGCTCTCGAGAAGGCAATTGCCGGCTTGGTGAAGCGTACCGCTGCCAAGGGTGATGGCAATGTCGTCTCCAACACGGGTGCCAATGTCGTCACGATTGCTGTGGCCGGATTGCTGCTGGCCGGTGCCGGCGCCGCAATCGCCTACCGCCGCAATCGCGAGCAGATGTGATCATGAAACCGTAAGGTTCGCGACCACATAAGGAGCACTCCTTATTATCTCGGCCGGTGCCGGTCAGCAATGCCCAGCGCCGGCCGTTTTTGTATGAATCAGTGTTTTCCGGTCACCCAGCGGGCATCGGAATGCACATGGGGGATCATCATCACAATGACCGCAATCAGACAGACGATCATCACCATCAAAATAACGTCCTCATGACCGCGCGTCTGCAGCGTGGCTCCAGTCAAAGCACCGAGCGCCAAAGCCAGCATTACAATCGCGCGCCGGCCAAGTTTGGACTGCTCATGACCATGCGCCGAAGTGTCAGCGATAATCCCAGTTAACGTCATCGTCAACACAGTCGTGGGCAAATCTGGCACCGAAAGCTTACGAGCAGTGGAATTCTGAATGCCCATAGCCGGTGCGAGCAGCACAATCAGCAGAATAATATGCAAATCAATATGCCGAGCAGTTGGGAAGTTCAGACTGGGCTGTGCCGTGCGGGCGATGGCTGAAGCATCAGTGCCACCCATCGACGGTTCAGGCGCAAACTGATTGAGCAGATAAATGCCGACGAGCGCAGCTGCCACAAAAGCCAGCTGGATTGACGTGGACACCAGCAGATGGCGCGCGCGGTTGGCGCCAAAGGAATGAATAATGCGTCCGCCGATGAACGCACCAATCATGAACGTGGCCAGCGTGAGCGCCGAAGTCCACCAGACGAAGCCCTGCGCGTGGGCGAATGCAAAACCAAGGAACACAATGTTGCCGGTCACATTGGCCACAAATACATGACCGAGTGCCAAGTAACTTAACGCATCCACCAGTCCGGCGACAAACGTGAGAATAACCAGAGCTGGGGAAAGCAGACCGTACCGATCATCCTTGCGGGGAATCAGTGTGCGTCCTGCTTCGGCAAGGTGTGAGGTCATGGTGGGAGAGGCTTTCCTTTGCTGTTTGGCGGTATTCAATAGCTGGCGCGCGGCCTTGCACATTATGAAGTGTGTGCCGGACGGTATATGTCAATGAGTCTGCGCTCGCATGCGGAGTGCGTGCAACAGTTCGCTATGAGTTCACCTGCGATTCGCTGAACGCGCATAGTTCGGTAACGCGATTTCGCTATATCTGGTCGTAATACCGATGAGGCTAGGAAAAGGAATGATTATGCAGTCAGATAACAGCCATCATGAAGCACATCAGAACGACCTGAACTACAGCAGTGAGTACCAGTACGATATGTATATGTATGCCGAGTACGGCATCGAGTGGTGATTGAGAGCCCCGAGTGAGAATTGGACTCACGACCTCTTCCTTACCAAGGAAGTGCTCTACCACTGAGCTATCGGGGCGATAATGTGCGCACGGCTTAGGGCCGTTGAACGGCTTGCACAACAATACACGCAATCGCGTATTACGCAAATCGACGGGTGTGCGAGGAAGTATTCGGGTGCTCTAAGTTGTACACATGAGCGCAATATTGGCTATTTTGCGCTCATGTGGCATTCGGATGTGCCACGTAATCGCATTTTCGTGTTTTTATGCGCTGTTGTGGCACGAAAATTGTGGGAATTCGGTCGTCTCGGAATATGTGCCATGCCACGCCACTGCAAAAACAGTGAATGTGCACGATTGTGCACATATTTGGACCGCTGCGTATATGCATGTGGGTGCGGATAACAAAAGGGTTTTGACAAAAGCCAAAACCCTGATGGCGGAGGATACGAGATTCGAACTCGTGAGGCTGTTACACCAACACGCTTTCCAAGCGTGCGCCATAGACCACTAGGCGAATCCTCCATGCACTGCAGTGCTTGCTAGAAGTAAGCTCCGTAGGCAACTCGAATAAGCTACCACAGCTTTCGGATAAATGCACATTCAGTGCCGGCTGCGGCGTGTCGCTTTGTGGACAAGGACCACCAATGAGTGCCTGCGCTGATGTGCAGGTCGTTCGTACGGCGTGTGCAACAGGTGATCTCACCGGGGGATGAACCAGTGCAAATCAAAGCGACTCAAGGCAAGTCAGCAAACCCGAGGCAAACCAGAATGAACATGCGCATGCCATCGCGTGAATTATTGCCAGCCTCTTGCCGTGATGCAACATAGTGATTTTAGGCTATGAACCTTGGTGAAACAGTTGGTCATGCAATATGAGGGATGGGGAGTGGCCAGTCGCGGGGAGTTCATAATTCGGGAAGTCTCCCATCTGTGAGCGGGACAATATCGAATATTGAGACAATCTGCGGTAATAATTGATCGAAAAACAGTGCCTAATACCTCTTAAATCCTAAAAAATCAAGACTGTTCCTCAAAAAAGTTTTTCTTTATATTGAGTAGTTGGTTTTTGATTACTTAGCCGCGCAGAGAGAGGGATAGGCATGGTTCGTCGCGCCCAGGCTGCTCTTCGGTCCGTTGAACACACCAGCGTGAGGCAGCTGCGAGTTCTGGCTGCGATTGTATTTCTGTTCGCCATGGTCATCGCCACTGTGGCTCCTGCAGTCACGGCTCCGATGGCCTTCGCCGACAGCAGCACCAGCTCGTCCAGTTTATCAAGCTCGTCCAGCGTTGACTACGCCACCTGGGCCGAAGTCTCCAAGGCGATGGACAAGCAGCTGAACAGCGGTCTTAAGACGTACAAGGATGGCAACACCGCTGGCGCCACCTCCGATTTCATGGGCGCGTACAACAAGATTTACGTGGCCTCCAACTTCACCGCGGTCGTGCACGACACCATTGGCGCGGACAAGCAGCTCGCCCAACAGCAGGCATTCCAAAGCGTTCAGAATCTTTCCTACACGCCTGGCAACGACGATCAACTGGCTCAGCAGATTGATGCGTTGACCGCCGATCTTGACGCCACGGCCCAGCAGCTCGACACCAACGCCGATCTCGCCAAGCCGAAGGCGTACGCCGAAGCGCTGCAGGCGCAGCTGGCCAAAGAGCGCAAGGAGCTCGACGCCAAGAAAAAGAAGAACCCGGGCAAGGGCAATCGTTCATGGACCGACGTGGCCAACGAAATGACCCCGATTCTCGACAATGCATACAAAGCTTACGAAAAGGGTGATGGTGCCAAGGGCGCCACGCTCGTGAACAACGCGTACTACCAGTATTACGAGAAGCTCGGCTTCGAAAAGAACGTGATGAACGCCATCAGCGGCAACCGCGTCTCGCAGGTGGAATACCAGTTCAAGATGTGCCGCAAGTCCATGAACGCCGGCGCATCCCTGAAAGACACCAAGAAGCTGATCGACGACCTCAAGGCCATGCTGATCAAGGACGCCGGCATTCTTGACGGTGGTGCCGCCGATAAGGAAGACGGTTTCACCAAGCTGGTCACCAGCTCCTCCGGCCAGGCGTTCCTCGTGCTTATCCGTGAGGGTCTTGAAGCTCTGCTGGTGGTTGCAGCCATCGTCGCCTACTTGGTCAAGTCCGATAACAAGCGCTTTGTCAAGTGGATTTACTTGGGTGTGCTCGTCGGTCTGCTCGGCGCCGGCTTGGTGGCTGTGATCTTCGTGTTCGCCTTCGGCGGCTCCGGCCCGATTCAGGAGATCATGGAAGGCACCTGCGCACTGATCGCCATGGGCATGCTGCTGTGGACGAGTAACTGGATGCTGAACAAGTCCAGTGTGGAAGCGTGGAACCGTTACATTCGCAAGAAGACCGAGGCTGCTGTGGCTGATGCCGCAGCCGCCGCAAGTGCCGACAACGTGACGCTGAAAACCGTGGTCTCGCTGGCTATGCTGAGCTTCCTCGCCGTGTTCCGTGAAGGCGCTGAAACCGTGATCTTCTACGAGTCCATCTACACGATGAGCCGCGATACTCGCGGTATGTGGATCGGTGGTCTGACCGCCGCGGTGGTGCTTGTCGGCATCTTCCTGCTCTTCCGCTTCACCTCCGTGAAGATTCCGATTGGTCCGTTCTTCCTGGTCACTTCGATTCTGATGTCTGTGCTGGTGGTGGTGTTCGCCGGCGGCGGCGTCCACTCGCTGATCGAGGGCGACTTGCTGCCCGCCTTCTACCTGAACGGTGTGCCGACGAACGATTGGCTTGGCCTCTACCCGTACGTCGAATGCCTAGTGGCGCAGGCCATCGCAGCCGTTGCGGTTATCGCGCTGTTCGTGGTCGGCTTCATCAAGCAGCGCAAGCTGAAGGCGCAGGCTGCTGCCGAGGCCCCGGCCGTGAAGGCGTAGCCCGTCTAGCTCGCCCGTTTCCTCCCATAACTGCAGACAACTGACAGACTTGCGGCACGGCCTCGAATCGATGCCAATTCCTCCAGCCCACGCCGCACTTATCTCATAACTGAATAATTGCAATTATCTAAGCGTGAATCCTAATTCACCAGAGATAGAGAAAAGGAATAACAATGATGAAGAACAAGAAACTGGCCGCTCTGCTCGGCCTGCTGCTCGCCGGTTCCATGACCGTGTCCATGGCTGCCTGCGGTTCCACCAACTCCGCATCCGACACTAAGGCTGACTCCTCCTCCCAGTCTTCCGACTCCTCTTCCTCCGATTCTTCCTCCGATTCCGGCGCCGGTTTCGAAGAGGTTCCGGTTGGCCCGTCCGGTACTGCTGAAGAGCAGGATCAGGACGCCGGCCCGCTGACCGTGGGCGCTGTGTACTTCCAGCCGATCGATATGGAGCCGTCTTCCATGGGCCTGAAGGCTGCTGACGCTTCCTTCCACCTCGAGGCCGACATCCATGCCAACCAGAAGGGCACCGAGCTCGGCTACGGCAAGGGCGACTTCGTGCCGGATCTGACCGTGAACTACACCATCATCGATAAGTCCACCGGCAAGGAAGTCGAGGGCGGCACCGCCACCTCCGGTACCTTCATGCAGATGAACGCTTCCGATGGCCCGCACTACGGCGCCAACGTCAAGCTCGACAAGGCTGGCACCTACCAGCTGAAGCTCTCCATCGAATCCCCGGCCTCCAAGGGTTGGATGCTGCACGTTGACCCGGAGACCGGCGTCAAGGGCCACTTCTGGACCGAGCCGATCGAGGTCACCTTCGACAACTGGGATTACACTCCTCGCCAGTGGTGATTGACTAAGCAGAAAGCCCCCTCGTCAGAGGGGGCTTTACGCCGCTTTAGGGAGATAATTCTTAGGACGGTCTAAAACTCCCCTCAGTCCGCTTCGCGGACAGCTCCCCTCAGAGAGGGGAGCCTAAGGTGAACAGAGAAAGGACGCGAATGCTTGAACAATTCGTGGCAGTGATGCCGGGCACTTTGGCCCCCGCATTGCTGGTGATGAGCCTGAGCGTGATGCTCACGGTCGGCGAGGGGCGAGATAAGCCGATAAGCTCGCATTGGCGTCTCATCGGCCTGATCGTCGGTCTGATCGCCGCCATCGTATTCGCCGGCCTGCGCGCCTCGGCCGTGATCAATCAGCGCACGTTCGTCAACTACCCGGTGTTGTGGTGCGCGATCATTGCCGACATCCTGACCATCGTCGTGGTGGTGTTCGCACGCCGCATCACCACCAATTGGCAGCAGCACAAGGTGTTCATGCACATCGCTAACGCCGTGGCCGCCATCGACATCGCACTCACCCTGTTCTACGCGCTGCCGGACGTGATTCTGCAGCTCACCATCTGGGTGGAACCAGGGGAGACCGCATTCACTTCGGCCATGCTGCTGCGCGCTCTTGGTTTCCTGCTTGGCGTGGCCATGTCCATTATTGTGGCCGCCATCTTCCGCACGATGCGCACCACTGCCGTGCGCTGGGCGTTCACCGTGGCCGTCGCGGCCATGATGGTGATTCTGCTGATTCAACACTTCACTGGTCTTGCCCAGATTCTGCAGGCGCGAGGCTTCCCGATGAACCATACGATGTTCGTGGCGCTGGCTTGGTCCATCAACCAGAACTCCACGATGATTATGGCGCAGGCGCTGGTGTTCCTGATTCCCGCCGTGGCCTCCATCGTGGCCGGTTTCCGTATGAAAACCCATGATGTGCCGGGAGCCAACGAGGCCACGTTGCGCCGGCATAAGGTATTCCGCCGCCACGCCATCGCCGCTGCCGTGTGGAGCCTTATCGCAGCCATCGGCGTCACAGCAACCCTGACCGTGGGCGTTGCCGCGACCCATCAGACCATCACCCTTTCGCCGCCGGAAGCCTACTCGCTCAAGGACGGCGTGGCCACCATCCCCTTCAGCCAGGTCGAGGACGGCCACCTGCACCGCTTCGAATACAAGGCCAAGGACGGCACCGTCATGCGCTTCATCATCATCCGAAAGAACGGTGGCGCGTACGGCATCGGCCTGGACGCCTGCGAGAACTGCGGCGACGCTGGCTACTACGAGAAGGACGGCAAGATCATCTGCAAGAAGTGCGAGGTGGCCATCAACCTGGCGACCATCGGCTTCAAGGGTGGCTGCAACCCGATACCATTCCCGTACAAGACCGGCCACGGCAAGATCACCATTCAAACTACGGATCTGGACGCGCTGAGCGCCCACTTCCGGTGAGTCAGGCAGGAGACAAGAATCATGTTCTTTCTGCGCATGATTACTCGCTCGTTCACCCGACAGCTGCGCCGGCGCCTGCTTATCGCGCTGACCGTATGCCTGTCGGCGACCGTGTCCGTATCGATGCTGGGCGTCGTGTTCGACGTGGGCGACAAGCTCAACGCCGAGCTGTCCACCTACGGTTCGAACATCACCGTGCAGCCCAAGGCGGATGCGGTCGTTTCCGACCTGTACAACACCGAGTCGGGCGGCGCGACGTCCACCAGCGACCCGACCGCTTTTCTGAAGGAGTCGGACGCGGCCAAGATCAAGACGATCTTCTGGTCGTTCAACATCACCAGCTTCGCGCCGCAGCTCAACATCCACGCCACGGTGAACGGTACCAACGTGCCGGTCGTCGGCACGTGGTTCAACAAGAACCTCAAGATCTCCACCGGCGAGACTACCGTCGTGGGCGTGGAAGGCATGCGCTCGTGGTGGCAGCTGGACGGCAAGTGGCCCAAAGACGATTCCGACCAGGGCGTGATCGGCAAGACGCTGGCCTCCGAACTCGGCGTGACCACCGGCGACACCATCACCCTCAACAAAACCACCGCCTCAGGCAAGAAGAACGAGCAGAAAATCAAGCTCACCGGTGTCTACGATTCCGGCGACGAGGACAACGGCTCGCTCTACATCGCCTCCTCCACGGCCCAGGTACTCGCCGACCTGCCCGATTCGGTCGACAAAATCGAGGTCAAGGCCCTGACCACGCCGGAGAACGACCTGGCCCGTAAGGCCGCCGCGAACCCGGCCGCGCTGAGCCAGGAGGAATGGGAGACCTGGTACTGCACCGCCTACCCGAGCTCGATCGCCTATCAGATCGAAGAGGTGATTCCGGGCGCGGTGGCCAAGCAGGTGCGTCAGGTGGCCGCGTTGCAGGGCAATGTGCTGCAAAAGACGCAGGCCGTGATGATTCTGATGACCGTGCTGAGCCTGATCGCCGCAGCCGTGGCCGTGGCCAACCTGATGGTCGCCTCGATCGGCGAACGGTCGGGCGAGCTGGCGTTGCTCAAGGCGCTCGGTGCCACCGATGCCGCGGTATCCCGCCTGATGCTGGCCGAAACGGCGGCAATCTCGCTGCTGGGCGCGATTGTGGGCGCGCTGCTCGGTTCCGGCGTGGCCCAGCTGATAGGCCGGGTGGTGTTCGGTTCCGGCATTACGATGCGGCCGATGGTGTTCGTGCTGGTGTTCGTGCTGCTGGCTGTCACCGTGCTGCTGGCGTCCGCCTCATCGATTCGTTCGATTCTGAATCTCAAGCCCGCGGAGGTGCTCCATGGTCGCTGAGTTTATCTACGTAGGTGTGGAAGGAGGGAACCGATGACCAACACCGGTATGTTCTTCAGAATGCTGTTCAGCGCCGTGTTCCGTCGGCGTTCGCGCGCGGTGATGGCTGTGGTGGCGTCGCTGGTCGGCGCAGCCACACTGTTCTGTCTGGCGATGATCTGCCTCGCTGTGCCGCAGCAGATGAACGAGGAGATGCGTGCGTACGGCGCGAACCTGATTGTCACGCCCACCGAATCGACCAATGCTGACGGCAAGGCCGGCATCGACAAGGCGATGGTGCAGCACACCACTGAAATGGTCAAGGCCAAGGGTTCCGCGAAATACGCCACCTACCGCTACGAGAACGTGCGCGTCAACGCCTCGCCGTACGTGATGGCCGGCGTGAATGCGGCGCAGGTCAAGAACCTCAACCATCACTGGGTGGTCGACGGCTCGTGGCCGACCGACGGCAAGGTGCTGGTCGGACGCGACATCGCCGACGCCATCGGCCTGAGAATCGGCTCCGCCATCACCATCGGCTACCGTGCATCCGATAACGCCAGCACCAACGGCACTTCGTCGAACTCCTCGATCGACCAGCAAACCAAAGACGGCCGTGTCTCCAGTGACATCATGGACACCTCCGGTACCGAATTCCGCGTGGCCGGCATCGTGGACACCGGCGGCAGCGAAGACTCGATCATCTACGCCACCAACGCCGACGTCAACAAGCTCACCGGCATCACGCGCGGCGTGGACGTCATCGAGTATTCGGCCGGCGCCAGCGACCTCGCAGGCCTGGTGTCCAGCATCAAC
>ENA-OPAH01001331-OPAH01001331.1-human-gut-metagenome-genome-assembly--contig:-NODE-1331-length-16415-cov-2.872922_pt1 | contig 16415 bp, 17 predicted proteins | sample MGYA00241050_ERZ501416 | MGnify/ENA primary metagenome ERZ501416 (study PRJEB25962, sample SAMEA2042632) | human gut metagenome | biome: human gut; feature: human-associated habitat; material: faeces... | reverse complement strand
TGAGGAAGATCCCCGTCCCGGCTGCCGAAGCATATACCGGCGTGCCGAAATCAACGGCAATATCAATGCCCGGGTGCCAGTCATAGCCGCCGCCAACCGGAGCCATGCGCCCGCCGTAAGGCGAACTGATTGTGCCGCCTTCACCCGGCCATAAATCCGGAAAAGCATTCAGCGAATTGCTGCGTTTTTCCATTGCCAGAAGCAGCTCTTTCATGGAAGTTTTCTTGTCATCAATCTGCTGTTTTATGTTTTTATTCTGCACGGTTAAAATGTCAAGCATTTCAATCATGCCAAGTTCTGCCGGGCCGCCCTGCCCTGTGTAGCCGGGCTTAACATCTGCCGGAGCGTTCTCCTGCTGCGGCGCTGCAAGCTTCATTCCTGCTTCCGGGTCGCGTATCAGCGCGCGGCGCAGGCGGCTTTCCAAAGTAGCCATTTCGTTTATGTCGCGCAGCATTTTTTCGTTATCATCCAAAAGCCCCTGCATGCGTTCTTCGTACTCCGCCTTATGCGCACGGTACTCGGCAAATTCCTGCTGCTGCGCATGGTAGCGCACAAAGGCAAACGCCGCGTAAACGCCGAAGCATACGGCGGCAGCGGCAAATACTGCTCCTGCCTTAAACACAAGCGCAGGTATTTTATAGCTTTTGCCATTGGGAAGGGTGAATGTATAAAACTTGCTGCTTTTCATTTTTATGCCCTCTTATTTAAAATAACCAAAACGCCTGCCCACTGCCAGCACTCTGCGGCCGATAAAGGGAATGTCCTCCATGTCTTCTTTGGTAAGGCCGCCGAAGCCTGCCAGGGCAACTGCATAAACCGGCACGGCAACAATCATTGCCACAAGAATGGCCCACGCGCCAAAACCCTGCGCAGCCACAAGCACGCCGTACACGGCAGCGCCCATCAGCGCCGAAGCAAGCGCCGGTTTAAAAATGCCGTCAAGGCTCAGCGAATAATGTGCATGTTTATAAATAAATATCATATTTAAAAGCGCCGCAATACCAAAATCGGCAAGCGTTGCCAGCGAAGCGCCGTTAATGCCAAGCTCCGGCCGTGCGGTAAGAACCCAGCTTAAGCAAACTTTAATGGCTGCGGCAAGTATCATGGCAATAACTGGCAGTGCGGTTTTGCCAAGCCCCTGCAAAATGCCGGTGCTTATCTGGTGCAGCCCCAAAAGGAAAATACCGAAGCTCATGGTGCGGATTGCCCCCGCCGCGCCCGGCGCATTGTAAATTAAGGCAGCAACATCGCCCGCCAAAAAGTACAGCCCCACGGAACACGGCATGGTTATAATCATTGCCACGCGGAAGGCCGTACTTATTTTGGCCTTAATGCCGGCCGCGTCCTTTAACGTGCGCGATTCGGAAATGGCAGGCACAAGGTTTATCGTCATAGCCGCCGTAAAAATGGTGGCAAGGTTAACAAGCGGCACCGCCATGCCCGTTAAATAACCAAACAGCTCCGTCGATTCGCCGACGCTGAACCCCGCCGCTTCAAGCCGCTGCGGCACAATCAGCAAATCAAGGTTTGCCACAACCGGCAGCATCAGGCTCGAAAGCGATACCGGCAGCGCCAGTTTAAGCAGGCGCATAATAATTTTGCCCGCCGCCTCCGGCTTTTTGTCCGCCACCGCGCCCTGCATTTTATCCTTCAGGCTGCGCTTGAGCCGTGCGTAAAACCACATCAGCACCAGCAGCGCGCAGAACGCACCCACGCCGGCGCCCATGCTTGCGCCGCCTGCCGCATATTCCAGCCCGTAAGGCATAAACATGTACGCAAACACAATCATGGTAACAACGCGCATCAGCTGCTCCACAACTTCGGAAGCCGCCGTCGGCATCATAATCTGCCAGCCCTGCAAATAACCGCGGAAGCTGGCCAGGAAGGTTACAAAAAATACTGCCGGCGCCAGCGCGATAATGGAATAATAAGCGCGGGCATCACGAATCCAGTGGTTTTCGATAAGCCAGCCTGCGCCGAACCACAGCGCCGACGAGAACACCAGGCCGCTGATAAAAAGCAGCCTCAGCGATACGTTAAACACCCTTTTGGCACCAAAAAAGTCGTTTTCCGCCACTTTTTCGGCAGTGATGATGGAAATTGCCACCGGTATGCCTGCCGACGATACCGTTATCGCCATTAAATAAATCGGAAAGCCCATCTGGTACAGCCCAATGCCTTCGCCGCCCAGAATGCGCGATAAAATAATCCAGTTTACGGAGCCGATAACCTTAACCACCATACTGGAAGCCGTAAGTATTAACGTGCCCTTTAAAAATTTTTTATTGCCTGTACTGCCGTTATTTTCTGACATACGCGCCGTCCTAATCCTAAAAATAAATACTCATTATAATTATCGCTTTAAAAGCCTTTTTTGACAAGCCCTTTATAGTTTTTTCACAAAATGTTGCGTGTTGCCGCCGTAGTTATTGCACTTTAGGCTGCAAATTGCTACAATTAAAATATAAAATTACGGACGGAGGTTAAACAATGAAAAAATTCCTTGCTTGTTCCCTTATTGCCATGCTGGCATGCGGCGCGCTTTTGGCCGGCTGCGGCGGCGATAAAAAAGACGAAGCTGCCGCAGGCAAAACCAAGGCCGCTTTTGTTTATGTAAGTTCCGCCAAAGACGGCGGCTATTCCATGGCGCATGAGCTCGGCCGCCAGTACGTTGCCAAAAACATGCCCGATGTAGAAACATCCTTTATGGAATCGGTACCCGAAGGCGCCGACTCCGAGCGTGTTATCAACCAGCTTGCCGCACAGGGCAACAAAATCATCTTCACCACCAGCTTCGGTTATATGGACCCCACCATTAACGTAGCCAAAAAATTCCCGGATATTACCTTCCTGCACTGCTCCGGTTTTAAAACCGCGCCCAACGTTGGCACCTACTTTGGCCGCATGTATGAAGCGCGCTACGTAACCGGCATTGTCGCAGGCAAACAGACCAAAACCAACACCATCGGCTTTGTAGCCGCATTCCCGATTCCGGAAGTTATCCGCGCCATTAACGCCTTTACCCTTGGCGTGCAGAGCGTTAACCCGGACGCTAAAGTAAAAGTTCTGTGGACCAATACCTGGTATAACCCCTCCACCGAAAAACAGGCAGCGTTAACGCTGATTGACGCCGGTGCAGACGTTATTGCCCAGCACCAGAACACCCCCGGCCCGCAGCAGGCTGCTGAAGAACGCGGCATTTACGGCATTGGCTACAACGTGGATATGTCTGCCAACGCACCGAAGGCTTCCCTTACTTCCGCCATCTGGAACTGGGGCCCCTACTATGAAAAAACCATTAAAGAAGTACAGGCAGGCACCTGGAAATCTTCCGCTTACTGGGGCGGCATGAAAGACAAAGTTGTAGATATTGCCCCTTACGGCCCGGCTGTAACGGACGAAACCAAAAAACTGGCTGACGCTGCCAAACAGAACATTATCGACGGCAAACTTGTTGTTTTTGCAGGCCCGCTGTATGACCAGACCGGCGCAGAACGCGTACCGGCAGGGCAGGCTCTTACCGATAAGGATTTGCTTTCCATCGACTGGTTTGTTAAAGGCGTAGACGGACAGATTAACAAATAACACATTTTCAACAGGCGGCTCATGGTATATCCATGCGCCGTTTTGTTCTTTGCAGGCTTTAACAGGAGAAAACCATGATTGATAAAATTAAAATCCGCGGGGCGCGCGTGCATAATTTAAAAAACGTTAATGTTGACGTGCCGCTGAACACCATAACGGCCATTGCCGGTGTTTCCGGCAGCGGCAAATCTTCGCTGGCACTGGGCGTGCTGTATGCCGAAGGCTCGCGCCGCTATCTGGAGGCGCTCAGCACCTATACGCGCCGCCGCATGACGCAGGCCGCCAAAGCGCAGGTGGACGAAGTTTTATATGTTCCTGCCGCGCTTGCACTGCACCAGCGCCCCGGCGTGCCGGGCATACGCAGCACCTTCGGCACGATGAGCGAGCTGCTCAACAGTCTGCGCGAGGCGGGACTGCTCAGACTGCCGTAACCGCACAGAAAGGGAGTGGAAACACTCCCTTTTTCTTTGCGCCGGCATTCGACTTTATGCGCGGCTTATGCTATACTGATAGCAGAAATACAACAGCAGGAAAGCAGGAAGTATAATGACAATTCTGAATTGTGAATGCGGAAACGAGATTTTCATCATGGACGAAACCGAAGCAACGGCTTGGCAGTGCGAGCAGTGCGGTCAGTGGTATGATTTCTTCGGTGTAAAGGTGCCCGACCCGGCATCTGTGCAGCCGAAAAAGTCGCCTCATCTTGTCAACTGGAGTGCAGGCGAGGATTTGTAAGGCAATACCGCATAATTGAACAAGAGCGATTTGCGAGCAAATTTTGCGTGCTGACAAGGCGCGGTTTTGCGGTAATACTTGATGTATTACCGTGAAATCTCGGCAGCGCGACCGGAGCCTGCGCAAGGAATCGCGGCAGCGCGGACGGAACTCGCGCAAGGAGCCGCAGCTTCAATTGTGCGGTGTTGCCGTAAGTCTGTCGTCAGAAAAGGACAGAAAAAGTGCGGGCGGAAGCTGCAAAAAGTAACAGAACTGTAACCTCGCTTTATGTCGAAAGGTGGTATACTTATATCTTAGCAGCATATGTTATAAAAAAGGATAGGAAGGATGACAAAAATGGCATATGAATCGGCGCGGCAGGCGCCGCGCAGCCCGCATAGAAGAAGGCGCAGACGCAGACGGCGCAACAGTCACTACGGTGTACTGTTTGCCCTGATCATTCTGATCATTGCGGTCATTTTCTTCGGTGTGCGGGCGATCCGTTCGATTGTCGGAAACGTAGTCAGCAGCAACAACGTGCTGGTGTATCAGGTGGGCAACACGAATGCATATAAGAACGGCAAGGCGATACAGGTTGACGCTGCGCCCTACCGTGACAGTCAGGGCAACGGCATGGCGTCCATCAGCTCACTGTGCGATAACCTCGGATTGGAACTGAGCTGGGACGAGAACGCTAAATCCGGCACGATCACGCTCAAAAAGACCGTGCTGACAATTAAGCTCAGTGATACAAACCTGCAGGTCGGTGACGCGACCGAAACCTTCGCCTCCGCACCGTTGGAGAAGAACGGCGTGGTTTATGCGCCGGTCAAGGATATCTGTCAGGCGCTTTCGTGGCAGACCGGCGAGGTTGCCGCTGAAAACGGCGATCTGATCATCATCAGTCAGGCAAAAAAAGCGCTGACCGACAAGAAGATCGGTGAAATTACAGATAAGGCGCTCAAGGTGCTCGGCCCGGCCGAGGGACAGGTAATGAGCGGCAGCATTGTTATGCGAGTCGGCTCGGATCAGCTGCTCTATGAAGGCAGCACCAAGCACATGGTGGAAGAAGGCAAAAAGCTGGGTGCAGGCGTGCTCGATCAGGACGGCACGGCGTATATCCCGCTCAAGGCCGCGATGACCGCGCTCGGCGGCAAGGCGGAGGACGATGGCAAGGGCGCATGGAATGTCACCTGCGGTGAATCCACCGCGACCGTGGATGCGGACGACGGCAAGACCAAGGTGGACGGCAAGCGTGCCTCCGGCGATGGCTTCTCCACCTACACGGATCAGGACAAGAACCGTTTTTACGTTTCTCCGCAGGTGCTTGCGGCGATCCTTGGCAAGACGTATACCGATCTCGGTGACGGCGTATTCTCGTTCACCGGCGTAACGCTTGACGGCTTTGACAGCCAGAAAGCATACCTCAAGAACATGAAGGATAAGCTGGGCGATGCCGTGGACGGCGATATTCCGGAGGCCGATGTCTATATCGCTCTGACGTTTGACGACGGTCCGACCGGCAAAAAGGACGGCTATCCGAACGGCCTGACCAACTATCTGCTGGACGGCCTCAAGCAGCGCGGCGCAGTTGCTACGTTTTTGATGGTCGGCGAGCGTGTCTCCGAGGTATCGGATGTGCTGCCGCGCATGGTAAACGAAGGCCATGAGCTGGGCAACCACACCATGAATCACCCGATGAGCCACCTGACCGGTCTGGGCGTGGATGATATCCGCACACAGATTGACGATGCGACCAATGCGATCAAGGATATTGCAGGGCAGGCACCGCAGGTGCTGCGTCCGGTAGGCGGTGGCGTCAACTCGGATGTCAAGGCGGTAGCCGCAGAGCTTGGCTATCCGATCATCAACTGGAGCGTGGACACCGAGGACTGGAAGTACCGCGATGCCGATCATGTGAAGAAGGTCATCGTGGAGCAGGCGCAGGACGGCGATGTTGTCCTGATGCACGACCTGTATGAGACTTCGGTTCGGGGTGCGTTGGCAGCGATCGACGAGCTGCAGAGCCGCACGGATAAGACCTACGCGTTTGTAACGGTCTCTCAGCTTGCCGCAATTCACGGCATCACGCTGGAGCCGGGCGTTGTGTATAACGCACTGAGCGACGAAGTCGCGCAGCAGATCGCGGACGGCAGCTATTCGCCGACGGAGTTTACCTAAATAAAGAAATCCCGAACCAAACGGTTCGGGATTTTTTGTTTAGGAATGGAGAATTGATAATGTAGGATTGAGAATTATGGTTCGGCGCATAGCGCCGTTATTTAATCATCGCGCGTAGCGCGGTACCACGTCGCAGCGCGGACGGAACTCGCGCAAGGATAGCGACATTCTCCATTTTCCATTCTCCATTCTCAATTATCCGTATTCTCTGCCATGCGGTAGCCCACGCCAACCTCGGTAAACAGATACTCCGGTTCAGCAGGATTTTTTTCGATCTTGCGGCGGATATTTGCCATATTGACGCGCAGGATCTGGTTGTCACCGCCGGCTCGCGGTCCCCAAAGCTCCTTGATGATGTAATCGTAGGTAAGCACCTTGCCGGCAAACTTGCCGAGCAGCGCAACGATACGGAACTCGCCGAGCGTGAGGTGGACATTCTCGCCGCGGACGAGCACCTGATGCTTGTTATAGTCGATGGTCATTTCACCGACCGTGTAGGTGCCCTCGCGGGCGATTTCGCTGTTCGCCGAGGTGGTTCTCGTGTGGCGGATGGCGGTGCGCACGCGTGCGAGCAGCTCGGCGGTGCCGAACGGCTTGGTCAGGTAGTCGTCCGCGCCGAGATCGAGCGCCTGCACCTTGTCGTGCTCGTGCGAGCGGGCGGAAACCACCACCACCGGCAGGCTCGACCACGAGCGCAGCTCGCGCAGGACGTCAATGCCGTCCATGTCCGGCAGACCGAGATCGAGGATGACCAGATCCGGACAGTGCGAGGAGATCATGGTCTGCGCCTCGCTGCCCGAGCGGGCCAGCAGCGTTTCGTAGTCGTTGGAGTTCAAAATAGTGGAGATAAAGTGCGCAATGCTCTTTTCATCCTCTACGATGAGTATTTTTTCTCGAATGTTCATTGCAGTTCCGGCTCCTTTTCTATCATCGGCAGGCAGAAGATGAATTCCGCACCGCCGTCCTTATTTTGTGCGTGCATTGTGCCGCCGTGTGCGCGGACAATGGCGTTGCATACAGAAAGTCCCAGCCCCATATTGCGCTTGCCGTCTCCGGTGGGCGTGTCGCTGTGGCGCAGCGTTCCGCTGAACAGCACGGGCAGCAGCTTGGGCGGGATGCCGCCGCCGTTGTCCTGCACGGCAAAGACGGCGTTTTCGCCATCCTGATGCACAGAGAGCGCAATATGGGTGGTGTTTTTGCCGTGCCGAACGGCGTTTTCAAGCAGATTGGTCATGACCTGCTCAATGAGGATCGCATCCATCGGCACGATGAGCAGCTCATCCGGCACAGCCACCGATATCTTGACGTCGGGATAGTGCTTGCGGAATTTGCGGGCGACCTCGCCGAGCACCTCCTCGGCGGCCTCAGGCTGCTTGGTGATCCGGGTGTCCTCGCCCATGCGGGTGATGGACAGCAGGTTTTCCACCACGCGGACCAGCCACTGCGCGTCATCGCGCACATCCTCGAGCAGCTGATGCTGCTGCTCGAGAGACAGGTCGGGCGTTTCCAGAATGGCCGAGGTTGAACCGATGATGGAGGTCAGCGGCGTGCGGATGTCGTGCGAGACCGAGCGGAGCAGGTTGGCACGCATTTTCTCGCGCTCACTCTCCATGCGGAACTGCTCCTGCTGCTTGATCTTGGTGGTCATCGTGCAGGTGACGAGCGATACGCACAGCATAACGAAAAACGTCAGCGGATAGCCGGTCATTGTGAAGTTAAATTCCCAGTAGGGAAAGGTAAAGATGTAGTTGATGCCGATAACGCTCAGGAATGCGGCAAGCGTGCCGAACAGGTATCCGTTTGTGAAGCGCGAGGTGAGCAGCACTGCGAGAACAAATACCGGAGAGGCGAAGCCGTCGCTGATGTCCGAGCGGCGCAGCAAGGTGCAGAGTACCAGTGCACAGATAAATATCGCCGCGAAAATAAGGAAATCCCGCAGCGTAAACGAGAATAAACGCGGTTTGCCGTCCTGTTGTTTCATGTCGAATCCTCCAAGTGCATAAATGTACAAGTTAATTATAGCAGATAATCCGTTAATGTGCTGCTAAAACTTACCGAGTAGATAATGATGCAGCAAAGATATTATCCATTCGGTAAGTTATCATGCAGGGCAGGGCCCCGCCCTGCAATGAAACGACAAAATCCCGCCGAATGTTGTACAGAACAAATATTCGGGTGACAACAACCTCTATCCGTGTTATAATAATCCATTATAGGGTAATATAGAATCAGAATCACTGCAATAATGGAGGAAACAGCTTGCTTTGGAGAGCTTTGATGAGCGGCGATATCCGCTCCGCATTTATCACACTGGCGCTTTCGCTGCCCGCGATCGTGCTGTGCCTGTCCATCCACGAGACTGCGCACGGCGGTGCTGCCTATCTGCTCGGCGACCGTACCGCGCGTGATTCCGGCCGTGTAACGCTGTCGCCGATGGCGCATATCGACCCGATCGGTTTCCTGTGCCTGCTGCTGTTCGGCTTCGGCTGGGCGCGTCCGGTGCCGGTCAATATCGCCAATTTCAGGAACAGACGCTGGGGCATGGCGCTGACTGCGCTTGCCGGTCCGGTATCCAACTTTATCACCGCCTTTATCGCGTACTGCCTGTATTTTGTGGTGCGCATGAACATGACGAATACGTTCATGTGGTCGCTGTCGCAGTTCCTGCTCATCGTTGCGAGCATGTCGGTCGGTCTGGGTGTGTTCAATCTCGTTCCGGTGCACCCGCTGGACGGCTCGCGCGTCGTTGACGCTTTTCTGCCGTTTTCGTGGTCGCTCAAGCTGCAGAAGTACCAGAATATCATCTTTTTCGTGTTTATCGCGGCGCTCTGGTTCGGCTGGCTGGACGGCATTATGGACTGGGTCGGCAACGGCGTTCTCATGCTGGCAGTAAACTTCGTCAGCCTGTTTCTGTAAGCTATGGATTTTCATTTAGACAACTTTGACGGGCCGCTTGACCTGCTGCTGCACCTGATTTCCAAAAACAAGGTGAGCATTTACGATATCCCCATCGCGGAAATCCTTGAGCAGTACATGGCGGTTCTGCACGAGGCCGAGCACATGGATCTGGACGTTGCCGGTGACTTCATCGCAATGGCGGCGCAGCTGGTGTACATCAAGTCCAGGATGCTGCTGCCGAAGCACGAGGAGGACGAGGCCGGGGAGGACCCGCGAGCGGGTCTGGTCGAGATGCTGCTCGAGTACCAGAGACTCAAGAGCGCGACTGCGTTTTTTGCGGAAAAGAACGAAACCGGTCGTGATATCTACGTCAAACCGCCCGAACGGCAGGATGGTGCGCCGGTGGAGTATCATCACACGGTAAACGATCTCATCCGCGCAGCAAACAAAATGCTGCGCCGCACCAAGCGCCGTCTGCCGCCGCCGGTGACCTCGTTTCAGGGCATTGTCGGGCGGGAGCCTGCACCGGTAGAGGGACGCGTCACCGCAATCCTCAAGCGCTTTCTGTACCGGATGCGCGTGCCGTTTATGCGGCTGTTCGACGACGCGAGAAACCGCTCGGAGATTGTGGCTACCTTTCTGGCTGTGCTGGAATTATCCAAGACCCGCCGCATCCGTTTGGAAGGGGACGGCGAGGAGATGGAGCTGATGCTGACAAATGACAACACAAAATAACGGCAGCATGACGGCGCTCGAGGCCGGACTGGAGGCTGTGCTTTGTTCGCGGCAGGCGATGCGGTTACCATTGAACGGCTGTCCGCGGCGCTCGAGGCCGCTCCGGCGGAGCTGCTGGACGCGGCGGCTGCACTGGAGAACCGCTACGACTTCGAGAACCGCGGCATCATGCTGCTGCGTATCGAGGACAAGCTGCAGCTGGCATCCCGGCCGATGTACGGGCCGTATGTGCGCCGCGTGACCGAATCGCGCAGACCGCCTGCGCTGTCGCCTGCGGCGCTTGAGGTGCTGACCATCATCGCATACCGCCAGCCGGTAACGCGCGCGTTCATCGACCAGCTGAGAGGTGTCGATTCATCGAACACGGTGAGCAGTCTGGCGGAAAAGGGGCTCATCGAGGAGGCCGGACGGCTGGACGCGCCCGGAAAGCCCATGCTGTTCCGCACGACCGACCAGTTCCTGCGCAGCTTTTCACTGGCAAGCATCGAGGACCTTCCGGCGCTGCCCGCACTCGAGGAAAACGAGCAGATGGAGCTGAACATGGACGGCACGCTGCACGAGACGCCGCCCGGCGAGCAGCTGCGCTTCTTGAACGGCGAGCCTGTGCCGCCGGAAACGGAGTGACCGCCTATGGGAACGGTTTTACTCTGGATTTTAGGCATTCTGCTTGGAATTGTACTGTTGGCATTGGTGATTGTGCTGGTGCTGTTGAACATTCGGGCAGGCATTGAAGCCGTCGGCGTGACCGGCGAGGTGAGCGTGGAGGCACGGTATGGGCCGGTTCGCATTCCGCTGTACCCGAGACCGCGCCACCTGAAAAAGAAAAAAGAGGAAACGGAAGCGGAGCAGAAGAAATCCGAGGAAAGTGAGAAGAAAAAGAGCGGCAAGTCCGGTCTCTCGCTGCCGAAGGACGGACTGGATGTCGGTGAGATCGCAGGCACGGTGCGCGATTTCCTCAGCGACCTGACCGACCGCCTGCGCATCAGCAGACTGCGGGCGCGCGTAGTTATCGGAACAGACGATGCGGCGCAGACCGGCATTCTGCTCGGGCAGACTGCGGCGCTCTGCGGAATCATTGTTCCGTTCCTGGAGAATACTTTCGATATGCAGGATTACCATGTCAGCGCGGACGCGGACTTCAACGCTGACCATACCGAGTGGGCATTTACCGTAAACTGCTCGATACGGCCGATATCGCTCGTCAGAGTGCTGCTGCGGCATGGCAAGCCGATGTATAAGCTGTACAAGAAATATTTCAAATAATCAGTTAAAACGTATAAAGGAAGGCGAAAATTATGAGTGAACATCATCCTATCAGCGATTTGATGACCGAAACCATGTCCAAAATCAAGGAAATGGTGGATGTTAATACCATTATCGGCAACCCGATCGTGGCGGCGGACGGCACGACCGTTATCCCGGTCTCCAAGGTGTCGTTCGGCTTCGGCGCAGGCGGCAGCGAGTTCGCATCCAAGCACGCGGCAAGCGGGTCTCCGCTCGCGTTCGGCGGCGGCAGCGGCGCCGGTGTGACGGTTTCGCCGGTGTGCTTCCTTGTCATCGGCAAGGACGGCAGTGCCAACATCCTCGGCATCAACGCACAGGCGTCCGACACGGTAGATCGCCTGGTCGAGATGATCCCGGGTGCGATCAACAAGGTGTCCAATTTCGTCAGCGGCTTCAAGGGCAAGACCGAGGATGCAGCCGAAGTGGCGGAACCCCTGTCCGGCGACGAATAAAACCGCGTTTTCCCGCAAAACCTACTCGCGTGAATGCTGAGTAGGTTTTGTTATGCGGGGAGTGGTGCAATGTGAAAAAGCTGTTTTGCGTGCTCGCGCTTTTGCTCGTGCTGCCGAGGGCAGGCGCGGTGAGCGCACGGGCGGCCGTCGTGATCGATGCAGACACAGGTGAAACGCTGTTCGAGCAGAACGCGGACAGCCGCCTGCCGATGGCGTCCACCACCAAGATCATGACCGCGCTCGTCGCGCTCGGCGAGGGTGACCTTGACCGCGTGTATACCGTAAAGCCGGAGTACGCCGCCGTGGAAGGCTCATCCATGTACCTGAAAGCGGGTGAGACACTCTCGCTGCGGGATACGCTGTACGGACTCATGCTCGCGTCCGGCAACGATGCGGCGGTCGCCATCGCGGGAGAGTGCGGCGGCATGACCGCCTTTGTGGGCAAAATGAACGCCAAAGCGGCGGAACTCGGTCTGACGGACACGCATTTCGACAATCCGAACGGCCTGCCGTCCGACACGCACTACACCACCGCACATGAGCTGGCCAAGATCACCGCGGCGGCCCTCAAGGACCCGGTGTTCCGGCAGATCGTCTCGACAAAAAGCTGCACGGTCAGCGGGCATGCGCTGAGCAATCACAACCGTCTGCTGAGCATGTACGACGGTGCGATCGGCGTGAAAACCGGCTTTACGCGGGCGGCAGGGCGGTGTCTGGTCTCGGCGGCCGAGCGCAACGGGCGCACCATCATCGCGGTGACGCTCAATGATCCGAACGACTGGAACGACCACAGGGAGATGCTCGACGCCGGCTTTGCACAGTACAGCGAGGTCACGCTGCATAAAGCAGGAGACACGATTGCAAACGCACGCGTGTTCGGCGGCGATACCGCGTCCGTGCCGCTCGCGGCGAAGAATACCGTGACGGCGTATCTGCTGCCCGGCGAGAAAGAGAAGCTGCAGCGCGTGCGCTACGGCGAAAAAATCTGCTATGCACCGGTCGTGAAGACGGCACAGGCGGGTTCGGTGGAGTATCGGCTCGGGGATTGTGTGCTGGCACGGGATACGCTGGTTTACGGCGGGGAATCGCTGCTTCCGGCGGAAGAAAAATCCTTCGTTGAACGCATTATGGAACGGTTTAGAAATTGAGAATTGAAAATGGAGAATGACGCTATCCTTGCGCGAGTTCCATCCGCGCTGCGTCGGAATCGCCGTAGAGCGGCGTAATTAAATTCCGCCTGTAAGGCGACACATTCATTTTCCATTAGAACAATAGAACAAAACGAAAGAGGTAACATAAATGGAAGAAAGACTGCAGAAATTACTGGCTCAGGCAGGCCTGTGCTCCCGCCGTGAGGCGGAGCGCTGGATCGATGACGGCCGCGTAACGGTAAACGGCAAAAAGGCTTCGGTCGGCGACAAGGCCGATCCGCGCCGTGACAAAATTTTCGTGGACGGCAAGCCTATCGGCGGTGCCGAGGAAAAGGTGTACTTAATGCTGTACAAGCCGCGCGGCTATGTCACGACGATGAAGGACGAGCACGGCCGCAAGACGGTTGCCGATCTGGTACGCGGCTGCGGTGCGCGTGTCGTGCCGGTCGGCCGTCTGGACTACAACTCCGAGGGTCTGCTGCTGCTGACCAACGACGGCGATCTGCTCAACGCGCTGACCCATCCGCGCCACGAGGTGGAAAAGCACTATGAGGTGCGCGTACGCGGCAATCTGGAAAACATCCCGAAACTCGCAGAGCCGATGGAGATTGACGGCTACAGCATCCGTCCGGCAACGGTTGTTACCATTGACCGTGACGAAATCAGCGCGAAGCTGCGCCTGACCATCCACGAGGGCCGCAACCGCCAGATTCGCAAAATGTGCGAGAAGTGCGGTCTGGAGGTTCGCCGCCTCAAGCGTGTGGCAATGGGCACGATGCCGCTCGATCCGCACCTCAAGAGCGGCGCATGGCGCGAGCTGACGAATGACGAGATTGCGTATCTGCAGGACATCGCTGCCGACGTGCAGGAGAACCTTTGATCTTCTAAGGAAATCCCTGTCTTTTTGCAATTTGCACCCATATGCTCTTGCATTTTTTTGCAGGTTCACTTACAATAGTATCGTGCAAATGCAGGAATGTATGCAGAGAATGCAATGCAGGAGAGAGTATAATGAATGACCTGATCACAAAAATTCAAAGCGAGCTGCCCGGCTTTTCCAAGGGTCAGAAGCAGATCGCGCGTTTTATCTTAGAGCACTATGACAAGGCCGCGTTCATGACCGCGAGCCGTCTGGGTGTGACTGTCGGCGTGAGTGAAAGCACGGTCGTGCGCTTTGCGACCGAGCTTGGCTATGACGGCTATCCGCACCTGCAGCGTGCCCTGCAGGAGATGATCCGCAACAAGCTGACCTCGGTGCAGCGCATGGAGGTTGCGGGCGACCGCATGGGTGGCCGCGATGTGCTGCAGACCGTGCTGCACGCGGATACGGACATGATCCGTGTAACGCTCGACGAGATCGACCGCGATGCCTTTCAGGGCGCGGTGGATGCGCTCATGGGCGCCAAGCGGATCTACATCCTCGGTGTGCGCTCCTCGAGCGCTTTAGCCAGCTTTCTGGGTTTTTACTTCAATCTTTTGTTTGAAAATGTGACGCTTGTACATACGAACAGCGTCAGCGAGATTTTTGAGCAGGTGCTCCGTGTCGGACCGGGTGACGTGCTGTTCGGCATCAGCTTCCCGCGCTACTCCAAGCGCACGCTGAGTGCGATGAAGTACGCCCGCGACCGCGGTGCCCGCGTTATCGCACTGACCGACTCGCAGCTGTCGCCGCTGGCGCGTGTGGCCGATCATGTGCTGCTCGCACGCAGCGATATGGCGAGCTTTGTCGATTCGCTCGTGGCGCCCTTGTCGGTCATCAACGCACTGATCGTGGCTGTCGGCATGAGCCGCCGCGATGAGATTGAGCAGACATTTAACAAGCTGGAGCGCATCTGGGAAGAATACGACGTATATGAAAAACCGGAGGACGATATAAATTGAACATTATCGTAATCGGCGGCGGCGCAGCCGGTCTGATGGCGGCAGGCACTGCCGCGGAGCAGGGCGCGCAGGTGACGCTGCTGGAAACCAACGAAAAAGTTGGCCGCAAACTGTTTATCACGGGCAAGGGCCGCTGCAACGTGTGCAATAACTGCGATGTGCAGGAGGTTCTGCGCAACGTGCCGGTCAATCCGCGCTTTCTGTATTCCGCGCTCGGCGGATTCGGTCCGGCGGACGTGATGGACTTTTTCGAGAACCATGGCGTTGCCCTCAAGACTGATGCAGCTTTTGGAGCAGGCGGGGTGTCCGTTGAAAACGGAACGCGGCAACCGCGTGTTCCCGCAGTCGGACAAGGCAGCCGACATCATTGACGCGCTGTTCCTGTGGGTGAAAAAGGCGGGTGTGACCATCGTACATACGACCGCAGACGAGCTGCTCATCGAGGACGGTGTGCTCACAGGCGTTCGTGCCGGTCACAAGACCTATAAGGCGGATCGCGTGATCGTGGCGACCGGCGGCGCGTCCTATCCGCAGACCGGCTCGACCGGTGACGGCTATCGCTTCGCCAGGCAGGCGGGACACACGGTTGTGCCCGCAAATCCGTCGCTCGTGCCGCTGGTCGAGGACGGTGACACCTGTCAAAAGCTAATGGGTCTCAGCCTGCGCAACGTGCAGCTGACCGTGTATGAAAACGAGAAGAAGCTCTACTCGGACTTTGGCGAAATGCTGTTTACGCACTTCGGTCTGTCCGGTCCGCTGGTGCTGTCCGCGAGTGCGCATATGCGTCATTTCGGCAGCAAAAAGTACCGTGTGGAGATTGATCTCAAGCCTGCGCTGGACGAAAAGACGCTCGACAAGCGTCTGCTGAGCGATTTTGACAAGCACAAGAACAGCGATTTTATCAATGCGCTCGGTGAGCTGCTCCCGAAGAAGCTGATTCCGGTGGTGATCGAAAAGAGCGGCATCGACCCGCGCGAGAAGGTCAATTCCATCACCAAGGCGCAGAGAGCGGCGCTGCTGTGCGTACTCAAGGCGTTCCCGGTCGAGATTTCCGGCAAGCGTCCGATCGCCGAGGCGATTATCACCACGGGCGGCGTGTCCGTCCGCGAGGTCAGCCCGAAAACCATGGAGTCCAAAAAGCTGCCGCACCTGTATTTCGCAGGTGAGGTGCTCGATGTGGACGCCTACACGGGCGGCTTCAACCTGCAGATTGCGTGGTCCACGGGCCGTCTGGCGGGTCTGTCGGCTACGGAGGAGGAATCATGATGAAGTACATTTCAGTTGCCATTGACGGCCCGTCCGGGGCCGGAAAATCCACCGTGGCGCGTGCTGCCGCGGCAAAACTCGGCTATGTATATGTGGATACGGGTGCGATGTACCGTTCCATCGGTCTGGCGGTGTGCCGCAGGGGCATTGCCGGAGAGGATACGGCAGGCATTATCGCAACCCTGCCGGAGATTGCCATTCAGCTGACCTATCAGGACGGCGCACAGCACGTTCTCCTGAACGGCGAGGATGTCTCCTCGGCCATCCG
>ENA-OPAH01001322-OPAH01001322.1-human-gut-metagenome-genome-assembly--contig:-NODE-1322-length-16536-cov-4.825314_pt1 | contig 16536 bp, 23 predicted proteins | sample MGYA00241050_ERZ501416 | MGnify/ENA primary metagenome ERZ501416 (study PRJEB25962, sample SAMEA2042632) | human gut metagenome | biome: human gut; feature: human-associated habitat; material: faeces... | reverse complement strand
GGCCGCGGCGATGGTCGACAGCGTGCCCGAGGGGGCCAGCGACCTGCTGATCTCCCACTTCGGGCCGCGCGGCGTCGAGGCGCGCGAGGTGTTTCTCGCCGCGCGCTCGCGCTTCCCCGAGGCACGCCTGCGCGTGAAGGACGGCGGCCCGGTCCTGGCCGAGCACCTGGGCCTCGGAGCCGTCGGGCTCTCCTGGATGTAGCCCTGGCGTACGCTCTCTTTGCACCGCACTCGATGCCCGCACCCCACAGGTGCGGGCGTCTTCATACTCTGGAGCGGGGGAGTGCGGGCCGCCTCTCGACGTCTGGCGAGAAGTGCGGGCTGAGGCCGCCGAGAAGCCCGCACCTGTGGGGTGCGGTCCACAAGTGCGGTCACGGGCTCGCCCCGACGTTCTTCTCGCCGATGCGTGAAGGAGCGGTGAAGGATGGATACGCCCGGACCCGTGGCGTTTTGACAACAGCGCACAGGCAGCGTAATCTTCATCGTCGCGTCAATCCGGGGCAGAGGTGCTGCTCGGCCCTTGAATACGGGTTAACAGGCACAACGTTAGGTATAGAAGGAGAGAGCTTTGCCTACAATCAACCAGCTCGTTCGCAACGGGCGCGTGAGCGTCAAGTCGAAGTCCAAGAACGCAGCCCTGCAGCACAACCCCCAGAAGCGCGGCGTGTGCACCCGCGTCTTCACCACCACCCCCAAGAAGCCGAACTCCGCCCTTCGTAAGGTCGCCCGTGTGCGCCTCGTGAACGGCATCGAGGTCACCGCCTACATCCCCGGCGAGGGCCACAACCTCCAGGAGCACTCCATCGTCCTGATTCGTGGCGGCCGCGTCCGCGACCTCCCCGGCGTCCGCTACAAGATCATCCGTGGCGCCTACGACTGCGCCGCCGTGCAGAACCGCCAGAAGGCGCGCTCCCGCTACGGCACCAAGCGCCCCAAGTAGTAAGCAGCCACTAATCGTCACCAGCTCTAAGGAGATACAACATGCCGCGTCGTGCAGCAGCCGTGCGTCGTGAGATTCAGCCTGACGCCGTCTACAACAACCGTCTCGTGACCCAGCTCATCAACAAGGTCCTTCTCGATGGCAAGAAGGCCACCGCCGAGCGCATCGTCTACGGTGCCTTTGACATCGTTGCCGAGAAGTCCGGCGAGGACGCCCTCTCCGTCTTCAAGAAGGCCATGGACAACATCCGCCCGACCCTCGAGGTCAAGCCCAAGCGCGTCGGCGGCGCCACCTACCAGGTGCCGATGGAGGTCAACTCCCGCCGCGCCACGACCCTGGCCATCCGCTGGCTCGTGAACTTCTCGCGTGCCCGCAAGGAGAAGACCATGGCCGAGCGCCTTGCCAACGAGATCCTCGACGCCTCCAACGGCGTGGGCGCCTCCATCAAGCGGCGCGAGGACCTCTTCAAGATGGCCGAGGCCAACCGCGCCTTCTCTCACTACCGCTTCTAGTCGCTGACCCGAGGAGAGGTAACTCATGGCAAAGGCCAAGTACAACCTTAAGGACATGCGCAACATCGGCATCATGGCCCACATCGATGCCGGCAAGACCACCACGACCGAGCGCATCCTCTACTACACGGGCAAGACCCACAAGATCGGCGAGGTTCACGACGGCGCTGCGACCATGGACTGGATGGTCCAGGAGCAGGAGCGCGGCGTGACGATCACCTCCGCCGCCACCACGTGCTTCTGGGACAAGGACGGCAAGTCCTACCGCATCCAGATCATCGACACCCCGGGTCACGTTGACTTCACCTCCGAGGTCGAGCGCTGCCTGCGCGTCCTCGACGGCGCGGTCGCGGTGTTTGACGCCGTCGCCGGCGTCCAGCCGCAGTCCGAGACCGTCTGGCGTCAGGCCACGACCTACGGCGTTCCCCGCATCGCGTTCATCAACAAGTACGACCGCGTCGGCGCCGACTTCTTCCACGCCATCGAGACCATGAAGGACCGCCTGCACGCCAACGCCGTGGCGGCCCAGATCCCGATGGGCTCCGAGTCCAACTTCTGGGGTCTCGTCGACCTGGTCACCATGACCGCGTGGGACTTCAAGGAGGACGCCAAGGGCATGATTTACCCCGAGCCCATGGACGCCATCCCCGACGAGTTCGCCGACCTCGCCGCCGAGAAGCGCGAGGAGCTTCTTGACGCCGCCTCCAACTTCTCCGACGAGATCATGGAGGCCGTGCTTGAGGAGGCCGAGATCCCCGTCGACGACCTCAAGGCGGCCCTGCGCAAGGGCGTCATCGCCGGTGAGCTCAACCTCGTCTTCGTGGGCTCCGCCTACAAGAACAAGGGCATCCAGGAGCTTCTCGACGCCGTCGTCGACTACCTCCCGAGCCCGCTCGACGTCGCCGAGATCGACGGCACCAACCTCAAGGGCGAGGACGAGGTCCGTCACGCCGACCCCAAGGAGCCGTTCTCCGCGCTCGCCTTCAAGATCATGACCGACCCCTACGTGGGCAAGCTCACCTACATCCGCGTGTACTCCGGCTCTGCCGAGGCGGGCTCCTACGTCTACAACTCGGTCAAGGACTCCCGCGAGCGTCTCGGCCGCATCCTCGAGATGAACGCCAACGACCGCGTGGACCGCGACGGCTGCTCCGCCGGTGACATCGTCGCCTGCGTCGGCCTCAAGAACACCACCACGGGTGAGACCCTCTGCGACGAGAAGCACCCGATCATCCTTGAGTCCATCCAGTTCGCCAACCCGGTCATCGACGTTGCCGTCGAGCCCAAGACCAAGGCCGAGCAGGAGAAGATGAGCGTCGGCCTGGCCAAGCTCGCCGAGGAGGACCCGACCTTCCAGGTCCACACCGACCACGAGACCGGCCAGACTATCATCGCCGGCATGGGCGAGCTGCACCTCGAGATCATCGTCGACCGTCTGCGCCGCGAGTTCAAGGTCGACTGCAACGTGGGCAAGCCGCAGGTCGCCTACCGTGAGACCGCCGGCAAGGCCGTCATGCACGCCGAGGGCAAGTTCGTCCGCCAGTCCGGTGGTCGCGGCCAGTACGGTCACGCCATCATCGACATGGAGCCCAACGAGGAGGGCAAGGGCTACGAGTTCGAGAACGCCATCGTCGGTGGCGTCATCCCGAAGGAGTACATCCCTTCCATCGACAAGGGCATCCAGGAGGCGCTCGAGAGCGGCGTCATCGCCGGCTACCCGGTCGTCGACATCAAGGTCAAGCTCGTCGACGGCTCCTACCACGAGGTCGACTCCTCCGAGGCCGCCTTCAAGATCGCCGGCTCCATGGCCATCAAGGAGGCCCTGCGCAAGTCCGACCCGATCCTGCTCGAGCCCGTCGAGGAGGTCGAGGTCGAGACGCCCGAGCAGTACATGGGCGACGTCATGGGCAACCTCTCCGGCCGCCGCGGCAAGATCGAGGGCATGGAGGACCGTCGCGACACCAAGGTGATCCGCGCCAAGGTGCCGCTGGGCGAGATGTTCGGCTACGCCACCGACCTCCGCTCCCAGACCCAGGGCCGCGCGAGCTACACCATGCAGTTCGACTCCTACGAGCCCGTCCCGAAGAACATTCGCGACGAGATCGTCGCCAAGAACGGCGGAAACGCTTCCTAAGTCAACGATCACGAGCCCTAGCTCATTTGGAGGTACACAGTGTCAAGCCAGAAGATTAGGATTCGCCTCAAGGGCTACGACCACGAGGTCGTTGACCAGTCCGCGAAGCTCATCGTGGACACCGCTCAGAAGACCGGTGCCCGCGTGTCCGGCCCCATCCCCCTGCCCACCGAGCGCAACCTCTACACGGTCATCCGCTCGCCGCACAAGGACAAGGACTCCCGCGAGCAGTTCGAGATGCGCACCCACAAGCGCCTCATCGACATCCTCGACCCGTCCCCGTCCACGGTCGACTCGCTCATGCGTCTTGACCTGCCGGCCGGCGTTGACATCGAGATCAAGCTCTAGGCCGTAGGCCCTCAGCAACCGGGGAGGCCCCGGGTGTTCCTTCGAGAAGTGCGCTTCGCGAAACTTCTCTGCGGAACGCCCGGGGCCTCTTGCTGTCGGTCGACGAGGCCGCTGTCCGTTAAGCCGTGTGCATGGGGTGTCAGATATTACTCAAAGGGCGTCAATTGTGACGAGATGGGCTGTGCCGCTCCGCACGATGAAGCGAGCTGGGTTTGGCGCAGGTAAACTCGTCACGGAAACAATTGTGGGAGAGGGGGGTCTATCACATGAGTCTTTGCGTTGTTGTTCTCGATGACGTTGAGGACGAAGCGCTCATGCTTGCAGACATGGTTCGCAATGCATACGACGAAGAGGGGCTTGTTGTCCACGCTCTTGGTTCAATCGGCGAGCTCGAGTGCTACCTCTCGACAAACGATAGTCCCGACGTGCTTTTCATTGACATTGTCTTGGGGACCGGAAACGGAATTGACCTCGTGGGTCGACTGTCGCTCAGCGTGAGGACGCAAGTCATCTACGTGAGCGGCCTCGATGATTTTTATACGCGCGTCTACGATACACCTCATGCCAGCTATGTAAGAAAGCCCCTTCGTTCTGAGGATGTGCGGCTTGCCCTCAGCCAGGCTCTCGAGCGTCGCAGGAGGATATGCGCCCCGCCGCTCGTGTTGCATCATGATCACGTAGCAGACGTCATTCGTTCCGAGGAGATTTCCTACATAGAAAGCAATCTCCGTAACGTGATAGTCCATACGGATGCGGGGGCACACCGTGCCTACGGTAAGCTTTCAGACGTGCTGAATCAGCTGCCCCCGAGCTTCGTCCGTTGCCACCAGAGCTATGCGATCAATCTCGATCGCGTTTCTCGTCTCGGCGCAGAGACGGTGACGCTGTCCACGGGGGAGACGGTTCCGGTGAGCCGCCGCTGGCGCGCCTCGGTACGCGAGGCTCTTTTCGATAGAATCCGCGAGGGGCGCTAGGGGCGCGGTGTACGATATGGTTCCCTATCTATGCGTCTATAGCACACTCCTGCCCATGATTCTCGTCTCCTTTGTGTTCTACGGGCGCCTCCTAACTCCGCGGTGGCCGCGCTTCCTGCTCTTGGTCCAGGTGCTGGTGCTCGTTCAGATGGTCCTGGTAGTGCCCGAGGATCACACGAGGCTTACCTCGGGGTTCGTTGGCCTGATGCCGCTCATCTTCTATATGGAAGACCTGAGATATCGTCTGCTGATCTGCTCGGTTCTGCTCACGACGGTCAAGGCGGCGGAGATGACCTCGGTCTCCCTGTGGATGCTGCTCACGGGAGGCGCGAGCTCCCAGTCGGTGGCGGCGTCATGGGCGCACTACCCTGAGCACTTGATTTCGGCGCTCTTTGCGACGGCGGTGATGGCGCTGTTGCTCTGGGCCTTTGAGCGGCAGATTGGCGTCGTGAGGGAGTACCTCGGCGCTCGCGTAATGTCCATCGTGGGTCTTCTCGCGGCGCAGTCCACGATGCTCTATGCGCTGGGAAACTCCATCATGCGCGACTCTCCGGCCGATGCGCCCCTGTTCTGGCTTGCCTCGGTGCTGTGCCTGCTTTGCGTGGCGGCGGATATTGGGGTGTTTCGGGTGGCCGGCAGACTTCGCGCGCGTGAGGAGGAGCTCAGGAGGGCGCACGAGCTGAGTGCAGCCGTGGATGAGCTTGCTTGCCGAGCGAGTCTCGAGATGGAGGCTGAGGCGGAGACGGCTATGCTCAGGCACGACGCACGTAACCACGTTCAGGTCCTTCGCTCCCTCATAGAGGGCGGAGACGAGGGAGAGGCGCGAGATTACGCGCGATCGCTCGCCGCGGCATGGGACCTTGGCGAGAAAGGGCGGAGGTGAGCTCGGTGCATGAGGCTGCCGCTGTCGCGACGCTTGTGGCCGCCATTGTGCTTTTGGGCTTCATCGTCCCCCTGTGGCTGACGGCGCGTCGACTCTCCCCACGCAGGCGCCTAACAAGTCTGCTGTGCCCGATGAGTCAGGTTGCGGTCGTGGCCCTCGCCCACGTTGCCGTGCGCGGGGAAAGGATAGGGGGTGTCAGCGCCCTCACGGTTGCCGCCTGCGCCCTGGCCTGCGCCTTGCTCGACGTTGCGGTCCTTCGCGCGATAGTCGAGGCGGAAGGAGTGGGAGCGGCGCAGGAAAGGGCGCGCGTGGCTCAGGAGCAGCTTGGTGCCCAGCGCGAGCACCTCCGGGCGCTCGAGCGTGCCCGTGATAAATCGTCGCGCCTGAGGGAGGACGTGGCGAGCGTGTTCGCGGCGGTCTCCTCATCACTGGAGGCTGGCGAGAAGGACCGCGCGCTCGAGCTCCTCGACGCGGGTGGGGCGAGGACGGGTGCTCCGGCGCGGGTGCCCTGCGCGAATCCCGTTGTATCGGCGCTGCTTTCCGCAAAGGCTGACTACTGTGACGAGCTGGGCATTTTGTGGCGCTGCACGTGTGAGCTTCCCGAGAGGATAGACATCCCAAGCGTGGAGCTCTGCGTCCTTCTCTCCAACTTGTTGGATAACGCGATCGAGGCCGCGCGAGCGCGGGTGGGTGCGGGGGCGTTTGTCAGCTCGACCCTGAGCGTGAGACACGGGTTTCTGGTCGTGCGCGTGGAGAACTCATACGACTCTCGGGACAAGGTCGCTGATGGTTCGGCAGAGGGCGTGCTTCCGGAGCGTGGCTGGGGGATGCAGATACTGGGCCAGTTGGTGAGCTCCAGGGACGGAGAGCTGGTATCGAGCGGCGACGGACGCGTATGGAGCGTTCGGGCAATCGTGCGACAGGACGGCTGAGCGGGGTTGCGCACCGCGAGCCGCTCGGCCCTCCCACCGTCAAGTTTTACGGTGGGAGGGCCAGTTCTTCCAACTCCCTTGAGGGTGGCTGGCGCAGGTGATACAAAGCTACCTGCATGCTGTCTGAAGAAAGGCTTTAACATCATGGATAGGGGAAGAAGGGTTAGTTGGCTCACGCGCGCCGCTGCCGGCGTTGCCGTTATGGCCGCGCTTGTGGCCGGTCTTGTCCCGGCCGCCGCTCGAGCTGCGGAGGACTCGGGAGTCGTTACCCTCTACGCCATCGAGAACTGCACTGAGTGCGGGCGCGACCACTACGGGTGGGACGCCCAGATTGCCAGCGAGCTCGAGATTGCGGATAAGAAGATTGACTACGTCATTCCATCGGACACCAACGCGGTTGACCTTTATCGTTTCCGCGTCGTGTGCGGCGACCCCTATGGCGGCCTGAGCGACGGCTGGACGAGTGGCGAGAACACCTTCGGTCAGACCGTCCAGGAGTCTCTCAACGACGCTGGCTATGATTTCCAGCCCGGCGACGAGGTCATGTTCGGCAACGGCAAGACCTATGTGTTCCAGGGCTGGTACATCGAGGGCCATGCCTTCGAGCTCGATGAGATCCCCACGGCGAGCGACTACGCGTTCTACAACATCTCGACCCACACGAATCCTGCCACGGGCATCGCTTATACCTTTCACGACCACACAATCGAGGCCCGCTGGAACCCCAGCCCCGAGACCGGCGTGTACGAGCCCTGGGCCCCTGGCTCGGGCAATGAGCTGCTGCCCTATACCCGCACCGCCGATGACTCCGTTCTCACGTTTGATGGCATGCCCGAGTTGGGCGAGTGGTACCGACTCGACTTCAAGTGCTCTGACGGTGTTGCCTACAACGGCACGGTTGGTGGCGGTTCGAGCCGCACGATGACGATCGAGCGTCCCTATCTGGCGGCCGACGACCCGCTCTTTGATGCGAACGCCTACGCGGAGGGCCCTGTGTGGATCCGTGGAGATCACGGCGACGACTGGACCTCCGTCATGTTCACCATTCCGGCCACCGGGGGCATGAACTATCGCCTCGAGCCGGCGGATGCGGGAACCGTGGCCGTCAACAACGTCGGTGACGGCATGCTCGGTCTCCGCGTGCAGCTCAACAAGCCCGCCACGCTCGTGGTGGAGCCGTCCGACACGGTGACCATCACCAACGAGTCTGGCGCCTCGCTCACCGTGCCGGCCACCTCGAGCGACCCCAACTACTATCACTGGCTCACGCTCGAGACCACCTGGCTCGACGGAGATGCCGCGCAGAAGCCCTATGACGCGCTGATTGCGAGCGTCGACAACGTGACGGGTGCCTATGTCTACGACATCAACCTCCTTGACCCGATTGGAAAGCCCGCTCAGCCGCTCGAGGGCGACGCGGTTGCCGTGACCCTGCCCATCCCTGAGGGCCTCTCCGCCGAGGGTCTCCACGTCTTCCACGTGGCCGACGACGGCACGGTCACGGACATGGGCGCCACGGTCGACGCCGAGGCCCGCACGGTGACGTTCACGACCACGCACTTCTCGACCTTCGTGCTCGCCAACGTGGGCGGCCAGCCCGACGGCCTGGCTGTCCCCGAGACCAAGCCGGCGGGCGAGAAGAACGTCTCGGAGTCCACCGAGGCCGTCCCCGCCACCGGTGACGCCGGCTCCGCCGCGGCCCTTCTCGCCGCCGGTTCCGGAGCCATGGCCCTTCTCGGCTCCCGCGCGCTCCGCAGGCGTCGCGGCTAGCGCTCGCAACACCACCCCGAACCGCGCCCCCGGAAACCCAACGGTTCCGGGGGCGCATCTGTTTTCAAGTGGAAACGTGGGCGCGCTATGATGGGCGTGTCGTGCGGCGCCAACGAAAGGACGTCCCCATGAACATCGTCTGCCTCGACCTCGAGGGCGTGCTCGTCCCGGAGATCTGGGTCGCGTTCTCCGAGGAGTCCGGCATCCCGGAGCTCGCGCGCACCACGCGCGACGAGCCCGACTACGACAGGCTCATGGAGTGGCGCCTCAAGATCCTGCGCGAGCACGGGCTCGGCCTGGCGCAGATCCAGGAGGTCATCGAGCGGATCGACCCGCTTCCGGGTGCGCGCGCGTTTCTCGACGCGCTGCGCGAGCGCACCCAGGTCGTGATCATCAGCGACACCTTCGAGGAGTTTGCCCGCCCGCTCATGGCAAAGCTCGGCTGGCCTGCGCTCATGTGCAACTCGCTCGAGGTGGCGCCGGACGGCACCATCGTCCGTCACCTCATGCGCTGCGAGAGCTCCAAGCTCACCACCGTGCGCGCCCTCCAGTCCTGCGGGATGGAGACCATCGCGGCCGGAGACTCCTTCAACGACCTGGCGATGATCCGTGCGAGCAAGGCGGGCTTCCTCTTCCGCAGCACGCCCGAGATCCGCGAGGCCAACCCCGACCTCCCGGCGTACGAGCGCTACGAGGACCTTCTCGCCGCGATACTCGACGCGCTGGGGAAGGGTGCCGTCACTGCTTAAGAACTCGGGACTGCCCCGGATTCCTAAGCGGCGTGGCGACGGGTCCCGCCCCATGGATACGCCCGGCGGCGCGGAAAACGCAGCCGCAGCTCAGGGGCCACAAAAAAATTGCGAAGACATTGTGAATTCGCACGTGCGCGTGTAGACTGGACAGGCTGCGCTAATGGGGACACGTGTGTCGAGTCCCCGGAGGGGCAGCAGATACAGGACGTGGTCCGCTGGGGACGGGCGCATGGGGCGCCCGAAGAAGCCCATGACCACCGGAGGTTAGGAAAGAGCATGGTCAGCACGATCCTTGGCCGCAAGCTTGGGATGACGCAGATCTGGGACGAGAACGACAACGTCGTGCCCGTCACCGTCATCCAGGCTGGCCCCTGCACCGTCTCGCAGGTCAAGACGAAGGCGACCGACGGCTACGACGCCGTCCAGATCGGCTTCGGAGACATCTCCGCCAAGCACGTCAACAAGCCCATGGCCGGCCACTTCAAGGCCGCCGGCGTCGAGCCGATGCGCTACCTGCGCGAGGTTCGCGTCGAGAACGGCGAGGAGCACAAGACCGGTGACGTCGTCACCGTCGCCGACTTCGCCGACGTCAAGGCCGTCGACGTCATCGGCACCTCCAAGGGCAAGGGCTTCCAGGGCACCGTCAAGCGCTGGAACTTCTCCCGCGGCCCCATGACCCACGGCTCGCGCAACCAGCGCCGTCCGGGCTCCATCGGCCAGTGCGCCTACCCCGCGCGCGTCCGCAAGGGCCTGCACATGTACGGCCACATGGGCGACGAGCGCGTCACGGTCAAGAACCTCAAGCTCGTCCGCATTGATGCCGAGCAGAACCTCATGCTCGTCAAGGGCGCTGTCCCCGGCGGCAAGAACGCCCTCGTCCAGATCCGCATGGCCTAAGTGCCAGGAAAACTCTTAGGCTAACAAGGAGGACAGAATGTCCAAGTACGCTATCAAGAACGTCGAGGGGGCTGAGGTCGGCCAGGCCGAGCTCTCCGCCGACGTCTTCGGCATCGAGCCGAACATCCCCGTCGTCCACCAGGTCGTGGTCTGCCAGGACAGCTGCGCTCGTCAGGGCACCCACTCCGTGAAGAACCGCCACGAGGTCTCCGGCGGCGGCGCCAAGCCGTACCGTCAGAAGGGCACCGGCCGTGCCCGCCAGGGCTCCACGCGCGCCGCGCAGTGGACCGGCGGCGGCGTCGTCTTCGGCCCCACCCCGCGCACGCACAACAAGCGCATCAACAACAAGATGGTCAAGCTGGCCATGCGCTCCGTGCTCTCCGGCAAGGTCGCTGACGAGGAGCTCGTGCTCGTCGACGCCCTCTCCTTCGAGAAGCCCTCGACCAAGCAGGCCGTGGCCCTTCTCGGCGCCCTCGGCATCGCCGAGAAGCGCGTGACCGTCGTGGTCCCCGACGACGACATCAACACCTACCTGTCGTTCCGCAACGTGCAGGGCGTCAACGTGATCGGCGTCTCCGAGGCCACCACGCGCACCCTGATCGACAACGGCGCCCTCGTCATGACCACCGACATCGCGAAGAAGCTCGAGGAGGTGCTCGCATAATGAACTCCGTCTACGACGTGATCATCCGCCCGATCGTCTCCGAGCGTTCCTTCGACCTCATGGAGCAGGGCAAGTACACCTTCGAGGTGGCCAAGACCGCTCCCAAGGAGGAGATCGCCGCCGCCGTGGAGAAGCTCTTCGGCGTCCACGTGGTCAAGGTCAACACCATGAACGTCTCCGGCAAGAAGAAGCGCGTCCGCTACCAGACCCCTGGCACCACGCGCTCCTGGAAGAAGGCCGTCGTGACCCTCGCCGCCGGCGAGACGATCGAGATTTTCGGCAGCCAGCAGGCCGCCGAGTAGCTTCGGCACTCCGCCCGGGCCCCCGGAAGGGGGTTCGGGCTTGCATGCCGCGCACGATGGATACGCGCGGTACCGTGGTAATCCGGTGTCACCCGCCACTCCCTGAGCGGGCTGGCCAACGGAAAAGAAGGGAAAGAGTCAATGGCAGTCAAGCACCTCAAGCCCACGAGCGCCGGCAGGCGTTTCCAGACGGTCTCGGACTTCTCCGAGATCACCTGCACCACGCCCGAGAAGTCCCTTCTCGAGCCCCTGCCCAAGAAGGCCGGCCGCAACAACAACGGCCGCATCACCACCCGTCACCAGGGTGGCGGCCACAAGCGTCAGTACCGTCGCATCGACTTCAAGCGCCGCAAGGACGACGTCCCGGCCAAGGTCGCCACGATCGAGTACGACCCCAACCGCTCCGCCCGCATCGCGCTTCTCCACTACGTTGACGGCGCCAAGGCCTACATCCTGTGCCCCGAGGGCCTGCACGTGGGCGACGTCGTCCTCTCCGGCACCAAGGACGTGGACATCAAGCCCGGCAACTGCATGCCGCTCTCCGAGATCCCCGTCGGCACCCTGGTGCACGCCGTCGAGTTCCAGCCCGGCAAGGGCGCGGCCATGGCCCGTGCCGCTGGCACCTCCGTCCAGCTCATGGGCAAGGACAACGGCTACGCCGTCCTGCGCATGCCCTCCTCCGAGCTTCGCCGCGTCCTGCTGACCTGCCGCGCCACCATCGGTGAGGTGGGCAACGCCGACCACTCCAACATCGTGATCGGCAAGGCCGGCCGCAGCCGCTGGAAGGGCGTCCGCCCGACCGTCCGTGGTACCGTCATGAACCCGGTCGACCACCCGCACGGCGGCGGCGAGGGCAAGAACCACACCTCCGGCCGTCCGTCCGTGACGCCCTGGGGCAAGCCGACGAAGGGTTACAAGACGCGCGACCCGAAGAAGGCCTCCAACCGCCTGATCATCCGTCGCCGCAAGTCCAAGTAGCCGCAACACGAGTAGTAGGAGATAGAAAGCATGAGCAGAAGTCTCAAGAAGGGCCCGTTCGTGGAGACTCGCCTCCTCGCGCGTGTCGCCGCTCAGAACGAGGCCGGCACCAAGGAGGTCATCAAGACCTGGTCGCGCTCCTCGACCATCTTCCCCGAGATGGTTGGTCACACGATCGCCGTCCACGACGGCCGCAAGCACGTGCCCGTGTACGTCACCGAGTCCATGGTCGGGCACAAGCTGGGCGAGTTCGCCCCGACCCGCACCTTCCGTGGTCACAAGGAAAAGTAGGGGAGTGTAAGTAGATGCCTCAGAACACCACCACCAACGAGGTCCGCGCGACCGCCAAGTACGTGCGCGTTGCTCCGCGCAAGGCTCGCGCCGTCGTCTCGCTGATCCGCAACCTCCCCGTTGCCAAGGCCCTCGAGGTCCTGCAGTTCTCGACCCGCGCCGCCTCCGTCGACGTGGCCAAGGTCCTGCGCTCCGCGATCGCCAACGCCGTGAACAACAACAACCTGCGTGAGGACGACCTCTTCGTGAAGCTCGCCTACGTTGACGAGGGCCCCACGCTGAAGCGCATCCGTCCGCGCGCCAAGGGCTCCGCGTCGCGCATCAACAAGCGCATGAGCCACATCACCGTCGTCGTCGCTCCCCGAAAGGAGGCGTAAGCGAGCATGGGTCACAAGGTTCAGCCGACCGGCTTCCGTCTCGGTATCACCGAGGAGTGGCGTTCCCGCTGGTACGCCGATAAGAACTACGCCGAGACCCTCGGCAACGACCTCGCCATCCGCTCCTACCTCGAGAAGCGCCTCGCCAAGGCCGCCCTCTCCCGCGTGGACATCGAGCGCGCCGGCGACAAGGTCAAGGTCACCATCTACACCGCCCGCCCGGGCATCGTGATCGGCAAGAAGGGCGCCGACATCGACGTCCTGCGCTCCGACCTCGAGAAGGTCGCCAAGGTCGCCAAGGGCCAGGTCTCCGTCGACGTCGTCGAGATCAAGCGCCCCGAGCTCGACGCCAACCTCGTCGCCCAGTCCGTGGCCGAGCAGCTCGAGCAGCGCGTCGCCTTCCGTCGTGCCGTCCGCAAGGCCGTCCAGTCCGCCCGCAAGGCCGGCGCCAAGGGCATCCGCATCCAGTGCTCCGGCCGCCTCAACGGCGCCGAGATGGGCCGTCGCGAGTGGTCCCGCGAGGGTCGCGTGCCTCTGCACACCCTGCGTGCCGTGATCGACTACGGCACCTCCACCGCTCGCACCACCATGGGTGCCTGCGGCGTCAAGGTTTGGATCTACCTCGGCGAGAAGCTGCCCGGCCAGGCCACCCCGCGCCCGGCTCTCGAGGGCTCCTCGCGTCCTCGCCGCGGTCGTAACGAGAGGAGGGGCCGCTAATGCTCGCACCTAAGCGCGTTCTTCACCGCAAGGTTCAGCGCGGCTCGATGAAGGGTCACGCCAAGGGCAACACCGAGCTGCACTTCGGCTCCTACGGCATCCAGGCGCTTGAGGCCCACTGGATCACCAACCGTCAGATCGAGGCCTGCCGTGTCGCCATGACCCGTTACATGAAGCGTGGCGGCAAGGTCTGGATCACCATCTTCCCGGACAAGCCGATCACGAAGAAGCCGGCCGAGACCCGCATGGGCTCCGGCAAGGGCAACCCCGAGGAGTGGGTGGCCGTCGTCAAGCCCGGCCGCATCATGTTCGAGATCGACGGCGTCGCCGACGAGGTGGCTCGCGAGGCCCTGCGTCTTGCCCAGCACAAGCTGCCCATCAAGACCAAGATCGTCGCCCGCACCGACCAGGACGGGAAGGAATAGCCAACAATGAAGTACAAGGACATTCAGGCCATGAGCGACGAGGAGCTCGCCAAGAAGCTCGAGGAGGGCCGCGCCGAGCTCTTCAACCTCCGCTTCCAGATGGCCACGAGCCAGCTTGACAACACGGCTCGTGTCAAGACCGTGAAGAAGGACATCGCGCGCGTCCTCACCGAGCAGCGCGCCCGTCAGATCGCCGCGGAGAAGTCCGCCGCCCAGAACTAGATCGCAGGAGAATGACTATGGCTGAGACCGAGAAGAGGAACGCGCGCAAGGTCGTCACCGGGACGGTCGTCTCCATCTCTGGCGACAAGTCCATCACGGTGAAGATCGACTACCGCAAGCGTCACCCAAAGTACGGCAAGATGATGACCATCTCCAAGAAGCTTCACGCCCACGACGAGAAGAACGAGTGCGGCATCGGCGACCTCGTTACCGTCATGGAGACTCGCCCGCTGTCCAAGACCAAGCGCTGGCGCCTGGTCGAGATCGTCGAGCGCGCCAAGTAAGTATCAGTGACGAGCCATCCCACGTGTGCGGCGCGTCTGCGCACACCTCTGGGAGGGCAGGTTCGGAGGAACACCAATGATTCAGATGGAGACCATGCTCAACGTCGCTGACAACAGCGGCGCCCGACGCGTGAAGTGCGTCAAGGTCCTCGGTGGCTCCAAGCGTCGCTACGCCGGCCTGGCCGACGTCATCATCGGCGCCGTGCAGGAGGCCACTCCCGGCGGCTCGGTGAAGAAGGGCGACATCGTTCGCTGCGTCATCGTGCGCACCACCAAGGAGACCCGTCGCAAGGACGGCAGCTACATCAAGTTCGACCAGAACGCCTGCGTCCTGGTCGACAAGGAGGGCGAGCCCAAGGGCACCCGTATCTTCGGGCCCGTCGCTCGCGAGCTCCGCGACCACAAGTACATGAAGATCGTCTCGCTCGCGCCTGAGACGCTCTAGGGAGTGAGGACGAATGGCTAAGATGCACGTGAAGAAGGGCGACAAGGTCGTCGTCCTCTCCGGTAAGGACAAGGGCAAGGAGGGCACCGTCCTCGTCGCCAAGCCCTCTGAGGGCAAGGTCGTCGTCGAGGGCATTGCCATCGTCAAGAAGGCCACCCGCCCCAACGCCCAGAACCAGCAGGGCGGCATCGTGGAGAAGGAGGCCGCCATCGACGCCTCCAACGTCATGGTGGTCTGCCCCAAGTGCGGCAAGCCCTCTCGCATGGGCCACGCCGTGAACGACGAGGGCAAGAAGGTCCGCGTCTGCAAGAAGTGCGGCGCCGAGTTCTAAGAGCTCGGCCCTAGAGACCTTTCGGGAACCTCCCGGATTTCCTACGAGAAGTGCGCTTCGCGAAACTTCTCTCCGGAAATCCGGGAGGTTTCTTGCGTGTTGCTCGGCCGAGCTCCTCTTGTCGCCGCACTGGTCTGTGATCAGGGGGTTTGGGCAGAGCGTGCGGAATGTGGACATCCCGCGATGTGAGAAATCAACTGGAATTTCTGTGGACGAAGGCATAACATGTTTCCTTGCGTCTGTGGATAGGGAGAGTTCTGTCTCGACGGAACGGTCCTTCTCGCCGGCGCACCAGACAGGCTCCCGGCCCCGCCAAGGTCGGGAGGCACGAGGTTGGAAACCCCGTGCTGAGAACCCCATGAGTTGAAGGAGTGAACATGGCAGACGAGAAGTACGTCCCCCGTCTCAAGGAGCAGTATTTCGCCACCGTGCGTGACGAGCTCCAGAAGCAGTTTGGCTACAAGAACGTCAACCAGATCCCGAAGATCGAGAAGATCGTCGTGAACATGGGCGTTGGCGAGGCCGCCACTGACGCCAAGGCCATCGACGGTGCCGTCGCCGACCTGCGCGCCATCACCGGCCAGCAGCCGCTCGTGACCCACGCCCGCAAGTCCATCGCCACCTTCCACCTGCGTGCCGGCATGCCCATCGGCGCCAAGGTGACCCTGCGCGGCGACCGCATGTGGGAGTTCCTCGATCGCCTCATCTCCATCGCCATCCCGCGCATCCGCGACTTCCGCGGCATCTCCCCGAAGAGCTTCGACGGCCGTGGCAACTTCTCCATGGGCGTCACCGAGCAGCTCATCTTCCCGGAGATCGACTTCGACAAGATCGACCACACCCGCGGCATGGACATCACCATCGTGACCACCGCTCAGACCGACGAGGAGGGCAAGGCGCTGCTCAAGGCCTTCCACTTCCCGTTCAAGGCTGAGTAGGTCAGATAAGCGAGCAACGGTGACCCGGCGCCGCCGGGCACCAGGAGCACTCTGAAGGAGGATTTGTGGCTAAGACTTCGATGATCGTCAAGGCTCAGCGCGAGCCGAAGTTCTCGACGCGCAAGCAGAACCGCTGCCAGCGTTGTGGGCGTCCCCACTCCGTCTATCGCAAGTTCGGGCTGTGCCGCGTCTGCTTCCGCGAGCTTGCGAGCAAGGGCGAGCTTCCGGGCGTCCGCAAGGCCAGCTGGTAGGACGCAGGGGCTCTCGCGTCCAGGCGCTCGCGCTACGGGTGCGGGCGAACCGGACACGCAGGTTCATCATTACCGAAGGAGAAGGATCCAATGAAGATTACTGATCCCATTTCTGACATGCTGACGCGCATCCGCAACGCGAACGCAGCCAACAAGGCCGAGGTGTCCA
>ENA-OPAH01001293-OPAH01001293.1-human-gut-metagenome-genome-assembly--contig:-NODE-1293-length-16798-cov-2.608433_pt1 | contig 16798 bp, 6 predicted proteins | sample MGYA00241050_ERZ501416 | MGnify/ENA primary metagenome ERZ501416 (study PRJEB25962, sample SAMEA2042632) | human gut metagenome | biome: human gut; feature: human-associated habitat; material: faeces... | reverse complement strand
TTTAATATATTTTTAAATTTTCCATCGACCGAACAATACTTTATTAAGCGCTGCTCATAATCTAAAATAACCGATTTATTAAATCGTCCATTAAAAACAACCTCTATAACTTTCAAGTTCTTCTTTTCGCCATTTTTCAAATGCTGACTCATTCGGGCAGCTACACTCGTAGTTTCACCTATATAGAGATTGTTATCATCATGAATAAGATAAACTACTGGCCAATTTTGTCCCTTTGGTAATTCTTTTAACTTTTGCAATCCACATTCATTAAATTCAAATTTTTTAATTTCATCCACAACCAACATAATCATCCCTCACTGTTTTACAATTTATCATACTTGTCACTCTTACCTTTAGATTTTTCAACCGGATATTTCTCGTTATTCTTCTCTATTTTTGCTTGCACAATTTCATCCAAATCTAATACATGCATCCGCCATCAAAACACAATAATTTACAACATCTGCAAGTTCTTCTTTTATCTTTTCTATTTTATTCTTTGAAGAGGTGTCAGCTCCACTCCACTGAAATATTTCCAATAATTCTGATGCCTCCAGAGAAATGGAAATTGCCAAATCTTTTGGATTATGAAATTGTTTCCACTCTCTATCATCTCTAAATTTAAGAATTTGATTAATTGTTTCCTGTGTCATATGATTCCTATCCTCCCCATTTCAAACATATTTTGTATTAAGCTGCATCGCTAACCAGTTTATAAAAATTTCACATTAAGTATTATTCCAACTTTCAGTACACAATTCTAAAATAATCCAGATATGCTTTATATCTATCCTGTGCTACCAGGCAAGTATCAGTCAGATATACTTTTTCATTATTCCATTCTTTCAACCCTCGATAATAAAACATTTTCAAATTATCCTCGATAATGAATGGAACAATATTATATTTCAGGCATTCCTTGAACATAATTAAGCGCCCCACACGACCATTGCCATTCTGAAATGGATGGATCAGTTCAAACTTCACATGAAAATCCAGAATATCGTCAAAGGCCTTTTCTTCCTTGTTATTATACTCCGACAGCAATTTTTTCATCCTGTCTGCAACTTCTTCCGGAAGTGCAGTCTCCATACCGCCGACTTCATTTGGCAATCTCTTATAATTACCGACAGCAAACCAATCCTTTCTAGAATCACTGGTGCCATTTTTCAGAATCAGATGGAACCCCTTTATAAATTTTTCCGTCAATAACGATTTTGCGTAATCAATAATCATATCAATACACCGAAAATGGTTTGCCGTTTCAATCACGTCATCTACATTGAGTACTACTTTTTCTATACCAATAGTATTCGTCTCAAAGATATAACTGGTCTGATCGTGAGTCAACCGACTGCCTTCCATATGGTTGGAGTTATATGTTAAATCAATCTGTGTCTTATGATAAATGCCTTCAGAGTATTTATTTGCCTTCTCATCCAGCAAAATATCCAGCAATGTCGTTGGCTTCTCTTTCTTCTTATTAGAGCGCTCCGACTTTCTTGCATTTTCCGGAATATTCCATATCTTTCCAGTAAGAAATGCTTCCAGAACACGCCCATGGGCACAATAATTTCTTACACTACGTTCAGATACATCCCATTTTTTTGCCATTTCTGCAACTGAAAGGTATTGTATCTGCCCCTCCTTTCATATGATGAAAAGCTAATTTTGTTAGCTTTTCATTGTCATAATTTCAAAAGTTACACTCATTATAATTAGTATATCACATTATCGGCAATTATTCTGTTTTTTAAAATTTGCTTTTTATTATTTTTTGCCGATATTGGAAATTCTAATAAAAAACTGGATGCCACTTTCTTGAAAAGTAACATCCAGCCCCTTCTATTTTCTTTTATTGAAGAGTCAACTCATACGCAATACCATTTTACTCCACAACAATTCTTGCAACAGTATAAGTAACAAAATCAGTCAACACACCTGTTTGTCTAATATTTTTGTCATTATCTGCTACAGAGAATTCAATTATGTTACCATCTTGGTCAATTAAAGATACATTTACAACTAAGCGATAGTTTGCATAATAGAACGTATCTCGCTCAGAATCCACTTTTACCTTCCATCTAACCGGAAGACGGAATATACCTTCCTGCATATTCTTAAAGCCTGAATTATTTTTCTGAATCCAACTCCAGTTTTCATAAATTGAACTATAATTATATTCTTCAGTTAATGAATTCAATACACCTACTTCTAATCCGGCAATATGTGATGATGGTGCATCCAATTTTATATACTCTTTTGTATCCTGTTTTTGCTTCAGTTCAAAAGAAAATTGTATTTCTTTAGCATTTTTTATAATTGATTCCCATCCATCCATCTGTCTGAAATCAATAGCCACTGTACCTTCAATTGTCTGAGGTCCACTATAAGGCAAATTATTTAAATTAATGCCCAACTGCTGTTTGTCATCTCCCGAAAAAGACATATCAACATACCCAGTATTATCTCTATAATATTTGCCGGTTCCATCACTGCTAACTCTCCAACTACTCTCATTAAATGTAGTCTTTGACTTAGAAAGACGTGAGACAAATTGAAAATTCATAAACGCTTGAGGATTACCTGACACCAATTTAGATGACGGTACAAGTTTGCTTATACTAATATCTGACAATGTCATCTTAATTTCCGCCTCAATACAAATTTTAGAACCTGTTTCTCTGACAATTGCTTTACGTATCTCAGATAAATCAATTGCTGCATCTTCTGAATTCTCAGTCCCCATTACCAGCTTTAATCTGTCCTGCGTTGTTTGAACATTATAAGAACATGCAATAGCAGATGAATTACTTTGTATCAGTTTGTTATTAGCATTATCGTATGAATAATACGTCCTTTTATCGGCAGAATTCTGTGAATAAACACTAAAACTAACATTTACACTAGTTGCATCATCCAAAAAACTTTCCATTACACCGCCACTATATGGCGTGATTAAAAACTCCTGATATAACTTATCATCATCTCCATATGCCTGATTTGAATTAAAGCTAATCTTGTCAAGCAATTTAATGTTTACCTGCCTGTCTGTATCTACATATGCCGTTTCTGATGAAGTTCTTAATTTTTTAACATAATCACTTGATTGATCTACTAATTCCTGAGTATATGCAGAAAGAATACTAAATGTGCTCTCTGTACTCAATCCATTATCAATAGTATGATTATCATATCTATGTACCTGCAAAACTGAACATGGTGCAGCCTCAGTATTTACTATGGTTTTTATTGCCCCATTAATTCCTTCAATCTTCGCCGCTTCAGCCTTATTCTTTGGTACATTGACTATGAGGTAAAAGTTCTCATCTACTGCATTTCCCTGATTTTCCAGAGTAATTGAATAGGTATCTTTACTTTCGTCTTCCTCTCCTGATTTTAGACGATATTTTTTACCATCAGTGGTAATAACTGTTGCTTTTTCTCCTTCTTGAGCTTTAACAAATTTGCCATTGCTATCAGTAGTAGCCCTAGCACCATATAGAACACTAATTGCTTTTTCCTTATATGAGTTATTGTTCTCATCAGTAAAGTTACTTAATGCAATACTGAATGTTTTATCTTTCTTTATGTCTTCTGCAGTTATATCATAGGAATACATCTTATCCTGATTCATCGTATCAATTAATGTAAGCTTTGTTCCCGTAGGAAGATATTCATTCGTCAAAAAGTCAAACTGTACTGTTTTTCCAAACCCTGCAGTTAAATCTGCACCTGCCTCCATGTAACTCTGCCAGTCAAATACAACATTTTCACCTTGGGATTGATCATACGTCCATGTCAAGTATCCTGTCATATAACTGTCATAATCAACAAGAACATGTGATTTCAAGTTATCATATGCAGAAGAAGTAAAAATACTCTCCTCACTTAACGTTGCAGAAAAATCAATCTGCACAATTCTTCGAACAACCATAGGTACATACACTGCATAAGAATGATTTCCTGATTTAAATGTTACTGTCAATAAAGTAAACTGGTCCTTACCATTATCATAATCATTTCCCATATAATAAGAAATTGACTTTGATCCTTTTGAAATTCGTAATGAATACTTTTTTGCATCATTATTAATTATAAACTTTCCACTCTCAAATTTATAATTTTGGCTTACTACATCTACAGATTCGTTCTCTACTGCACTGCTGTATCCACCATTGGTAATAATATTCAAATAATCAGTAATGTCTTTAGTAATACTGTCAGAAGTACCATTAACCAAAAGCACTCGAAAATCACTATCAAACGTTTTATTATCCATTTGCCTTTTATATGTAGAAATCTTATTTTCTATCTTGAAATTGGTAGCGTTTGTGGTAGTGTATAATACTCTGTTGCTATTAGTTGCTACACTATTATTTTTAATTTCATTTAAAATCAATTCCACATTTGACTGTAATGGACTAGTATCCTCTAATTTATAATTATAAACAGCATCACCATAAAGTGTTCCGAAATCTCCATTGAAAGGCTTTTTGGAGTCAAACTGTCCTGTTGGACTATTGATTACATTTACTTTATTTTCATTTTCCCTACCTTTTGTTAATACATTAACCGTACATGATAAATTATCATATGTAAACTTAACATTATGTTCTCCGGCAAAATCTAAACCTTTAGTAGAAAATATTATTTTGCCAGTATCTTCAATAGGGAGCATTACACCTCTGTTTGAATCAAATTTTGCAAATGTAAGTCCCATTTTTTCAATCAGATCATTTGATTCTCCTTTTTCAATTGTATTATTGTTACAGTCTGTAACCATCAATTGATCATAATTATCAATCCTCTCAGACCCTTGTGGCTTTTCTTCTATCTTTAAAGTGCTAAATACATTTTTATCAGCATCTGTACCATATGTGATTGCATGATAGCCTGTCACTCCATTAAAATAATTATTAACAAATGTTTGATTAAATGTATAATTAATACCATTTATAGTGTATACATAATTCTTTGTATTCTTTGCATATGTACTATCACCTGACCCATACTTATATGCATAATTTAACCATATATAACCATCCTCAGTTGGTGTCACCTCAATACTGTTTCCCATAAACATTTGGTACGCACTTATTTTCGAACCGCTATCCCATGCATCTTTATCATATGCTGACATATAGCGCCTGTTTGAACTATCTCCACTGGCGGGATTTCCATTTTTGATTACAAGATGCATTCGTCCCGGATTAATGTCATTATTGGTAAGTGCTCCATATGTTATTCTATAGGTTTTTCCATTTTGAACAGGAAACTTTAGCATTGAGCCATTACTAGTATTATAGGTACCATCCTGAGCTATTGTTCCTTTGCTGGTTGAAAAACTCTCTAATATATTACCGTTATATTTTACCTTTCCAGCCCCATCATATGTAGCACCTTCCATAATAGTTTTAAATTCCGTTTCAACTAATGTATTCTTATTAATTACATTAATTGTATATGTATTTTCACCATTATGTATTGTATATTGTCCTACAGAATTTGCACTCAAAATATTTGCATTATTAATTGTTATGCCATCGGAACTAGAAGAAACACTCCAACTTCCATCACCAAGATAAGTTTTTTCACCTACATACATTGATAACTTTTTATCCGTTGAAAACTTTGTTGTTGGTATTTCATTTTCCGGTAACTGTCCGGATGTTTTAGTTGCTGTAACATTGTTTTGTACTGTATAATCTCCATATGAAATATATCCCTCATATGTATTTTCTGAATTTCCAACATCATTTAAAGGCATATAAGTTTGTGTGTTACTTCTTGATACACCTGCAAGTTTAATTTTTGCATTACTCATGCCTACCCATGTTCCTTTAACAGCAATGTTTTGATTATAAGTATTTGTATCCCATAGTAAATTACCGCCGGTTATTTCTGCCTTTTGTTCACCTATTAATCCACCTGCTTTAATTTCATCAGTTGTGCTTTCCTCTTTTTCAAAACTATTTCCGGATACTTTTGTTCCATAAATATCTGTAACTTTCTGTTGTTCTCCCAACAGTCCTCCTTCTGTTATGGCTGTTATGTTGTTAGAATCGACCCCTATATTACTTATATTTGTTTCTACACCGGAAATTCCAACCAATCCACCTGCAATAGTTCCAATAAATGAACTATTTGAAATATAACTGTCACTAATTTCCAACTTTCTTGCTACAGCTGAATTATCACGTACTTTTGCCACAAGTGCTCCGGCATTAGATGCATTAACTGTTGCGTTTTGAATATCACAATTTTTCACTGTAAGTGAACTATCACACTTGCCATAAAATACACCGCCACAATCTGTTTTCTCATTGGTATTCTTTTGTATTGTTACTGTATTTGCTTTACATGACGTAACTTGGTTATTAGTGTTAGTTGTTCCAGCTGTATCTGTTTTCACGTTTGCTGCCAACCAGCCAATATATCCACCTGCGTTATTAGATGACTGAATTGTAACATTACTCAAACTACAATATGTGAAGTGAGCTGCAAAATTGTTAGAACTTGAGTTACTATGTTTCAAACCATCAACAACATAACCAGAAAATCCGCCGATTCCAATAATTCCACCTGCATTTGCCGGAGCTAAAATATTAAGTTCATTTAATGTTACATATTTAACATCTGCGTATGCATTTTCCGTTCTATCACCCTTGTCACGGTTTCCAATACGCCCGGCAATACCTCCTACTCCTACAGAAAGATGTTTACTGTCAATAGTTTCGATATAAGAAGTTCCTTCTTTATTGTAATATTCCAACTGAACTGTTCCAGAGATGGATATATTTTTTATCTCATTTGTAAGTTCATTTGAATTTCCATCCTGCTGAAGGACATTAAACACCCCACCTACACCTATTGCATTATAATTATCATTGTAATATTCTTTTACAATCGTATTTAACGTAAGTTTTTTATTATTACCATCAAAATTACTTGTAAATGGAGTACTTCTGTCGGCGTTGTATATAGCTTTACCTGTTTTTTCATCTATACCAGTCTGAATAGATGCAGATTTGTAACGACCGCCAATTCCTCTATACCCTGATTGATACTTAGTCATATTAAAGTCGCCTGTGTCCAAATTCAATCCTGCTCGTGTATACCATCCACAGTAAAAATATGTAAGTGTTGACTTATCCGTATACTTAGTTATCAAATACGGAATTCCTGTTTGATTTTTCTCAAGTCTGTTAGTTGCAAGTTTATGATCATCATTAGCTGCCAGTGAAAAATCAGAAGTTGCATTTGCATTTTCACTGTTTCCTATATAAAGATATGAAGCATTTCTAACCTTTCCATAATCTCTGTTTCCAAATATGCCTGTATCATTACCATAATATGCATATGAACCCTTTCCATCATCATTAGAACGATTTGTATGCCCACCGCTTCCGGCTCCACTGTTTGCTATGGCTGATAAAATCAGAAGTGCCTGTGCATTCTTGACGGTTGTTGTCATTAAAGCCCTTCCTGTTTTATTATTGTTATTACTTATCGAATCAATATTTGTTTTTATATCATCTCTTGAAGCACTTGAATTAATAGTTGGTATTTTATAATTCTTATTTGTATTATTAAGCTCTTTTTTCTCTGTATTTCCGGCCTGTTCATAGAAAACACATCCATCAAGTACTCGTCCTACATAAGGATTAATATAGAAATATTTTCCATTTTCATCTGCTACATTATACTTCGCGTTGCTTACACTAATCTCTTTGTCTGAAAAGCCTGTTGTTTGAGATATATTTCTGGTAATAACACATCCTCCCTGAACAATGCCAATGTAAGCACCAATTGGGACTAAATAATTATATTCACCGGTTACATTAATTAACGGATTATTGCTATCAACATCAGTTGTAACATTAACCTTATCAATAATGTTATCTCCACCGAGAACCTGACCAATAACACCTCCGAAATAATTATTTACAGTAGCCTCTGAAATCTTATCTTCTGTAATGGTAATTGCATTTCTCCCTTCATCCTGATTATTTGAGAGACAAATATTTAAATTCATTACAACAGAGCCAAAACTATTATTGATTAAACCATGGCTTGCATTCTCTGAAACCAGACTACTATTTAACAACTTAATTGTAGGATACTCTCCATTTTCTTTGATTTTTCCTACTATAACACCACGGAAAGCTGTACTGCTGCTATATCCAAATCCGCAGAAGTTATCTCCTAAAGTTATATCTTTTGTTATTTGATAATATGCATTACGCATATACTCCCTGATATTAGAAACAGATTGACTTTTAGTTCCATCTGATGTCTTCCAATTTGTACCATCTGAAATATATTCCAAACATTTCTCTGTTTCATTATCAGAATGAAGTTCGTCTGTTCCATTTAGAAAGTTCTCGCAAATTCTGATTTTCCAACCATTTCCTGCTGTACCGTCTTTAATATAGTTTGCTATAGCTATCATCTCTGCTGCTGAATCAATTTGAAATGGATGTCCATATGTTCCACAACCATTAAGAATATCTGCCACATAAACATTAACTTTTATTTCATGATATGTATTATTTTCACTACTTTTCTCAAAAACATAAGGAAGATAATTTTCAAAATCAACTTTAGTTGTGCTGTTATTTTTATTAGTATTATTTACATAGATGTTTTCTCCACTTCTAAGTGTATCATAATAACAACGTTCTAAATCTTTATATTCCACTGACTTAGATAATTCTCTACCATAAGTTGCATTGTGGTGATCCCAGCTATCTTTCACCCAATCATCATCTAAATTAAAATTATAAACTGCTGCACAGGATGCTCCATTAGGATATTGGAATGAATGTAACAGCATAGCTTTAGAAAACATTGCTTTTTCATCTTTTTTAGCACCATCCTGTAATGCAATTGAAGAAAAACTCATAGAAATATTCTGGGCACTTGCTCCACCAACATCTCCAATCAGGCAACTTGCAGCATATTCAGGCATTGTGTTTTCAGATTTTTTATAGGTTGCACTAATATTATTCAACGCTACTGTAGAATATGAATCTACTTTTCTAACCAACAATGTTGCATAGTTATTATCAAATCCTGTTATGTATAGATTATTAAGTGTAATATTGCTCATTACCAGACTATGTGTATTAATAGTCGTTCCATCTCCATTAATTGCCCCGGATATATTTTCACAAAGCAACGCACCTGAACTATTTGTATTTGAGCCAATTGTTCCGGTAAGAACTATGTTACTTATTTCCAATTGGTATGTCTTTAATTCTTTGTTTGAACTAGCTGCAAAATTTCTAAACAGACCAAATTGCATCAGGCTATGCTGTGAATTTTCACTTGTTTTCATTACAGTAGTAGCACCTTCTTTAGTCTGCTCAATATCATCAAATTCTTTATTTGCAAACTTAATTGTAGCACCGTTTCCATTAAATGAAAGATTCTCATCTCCCACAGATACAGGATAAAATGAATATCCTGTCATATCATAGTTAGCATCCTTCTCAAGAGTTATACTTTCTCCTCTATTATCAGTTTCAAAATAAGATTTGATATTATCTGCAGCATATCTTCTAACAGACCAAAGTAACAATTCTTCTTCTATTACCTTACTTGTAGCAGTTCTGATTATATCCAAATTATAATAATATCGTGTATTATCATTTGGTTGCCAATTAGAATTATTATTCTTTGTCACGTTATGATAAGTTGTACAATTATTCTGATTAAATCTATGATTACCTTCTTCTGCATCTGATGTAGCAATTGATATAACTGCCTGTCCGTTTGCTGTACCATCAAAGCTCATACCTACTAACTCATCAAATTTCAATTTATTCTTCTCATTTACTGTAACCGTATTATCCAATACATATGCATTCTTCTGAATTTCCAGATAAAGAGCACTTGACGCAGAATGACATCCTGTATAAACCAACAATCCATCTGGTTTGTTTCCTGATGAAGCATTTCCTTCAAAATTTGTATTCTGTATCTTTATTCCATATGAGTCTGTTTCGCTGCTATTACAAACTTTCCAGTAACCGGTAGCCTTATATACTAGTCCGCCCCAATTTGCATCGCCATTACTTGCTAAGGATGAACCTGATACTCCTACATTAGAAAAAGTTACCGCAGTATTATCCCACTGGTAGCCAAGGAATCCACCCATATTGCTCTTGGCACCGGACTTTATATTTAACCCTTTAATCTTTGTTCCTGTAATATCAAGTTTAAATTCTTTAGGAGATACCGTTAGTTTACTATCACTTCTGCTAATTGAAGATATAACTCCACCAATAAAAGCATTATTTTGTGCACTTCCTGTAGCACTATCCTGCTGGATGCTACCGGATATACTATTATTCGTTGATGTAATCATTCCTGTATCAGCATCTTTTGAATTAACCTGTCCAATCAGACCACCAACATAATATTCTCCACCATAAGTGATTGCTACATTAACTGTGCAATCTTTCACTGTTACATTAGCTCCTACATTTTGAGCTACTACTGCTCCGCAGTAACTATTATTTACATCTGTTGGGTCTGCAAAACTTATACTACCTTTTATTGTCAGATTATTGATTGTTGCATTATTTGTTTTTGCAAAAAGTCCAATATAATCATGACCATAAATTCTACCACTGCCTTCTTTATCAGTTACAGGTGTATTTTCACGAACACCATACGCTTCTCCTATAGAAAGTATAATTGAGTGATTATTTCCATCCAAACTGCCTTTAAATTCATCACCCTCGCCGTTGTCACGCATAAATCCTGTGATACCTGTTCCTGTAAGGTCAATATCATTGCTAATAGACAAACTCTGATTGGAAAAATCATATGGATTTTCCCCAAAGTTTAATGCTCCACCTGCAGTCATTTGTGCACGAATTGCAATTGCAGCATAATCTTTTACAGATGAAATAGAATTATTAGGTGAGGCTACTGTAACTGAATGGTTTGTGCTGTCAAAATTTAAAAGTCCTTCAGTTCCTTCAATCGTAAATGTTTTCTGAACCGGTCTGTATACTTCACCGTAAGAACCTATGTCACTTACTCTTGTAGCCGCACTTCTCTTAAACATCCAGCTATTTTCTGCTGAAGTAAAAGAATTTCCGTCTCCAACGGCATAAATAAGTGCATTGTTTCTTTTTCCAACAAGCTGTCCTTTCGTGTTTCCTGTATTAGTAATAGTTGCTTCAGACAAATCTGTGATTCCTGAAAGACGTAATACACCACTATCCATATTTCCTACAAGACCGCCAACATTAGTACAGTTATCAGTTGTATCAAAACCACCTTTATAATTACAAATGTTCAGAAAATATCCATCACTATTTTCACCTAACACACCGCCCAGACTTCTAATGGTTTTTCCATTCAAATTAACAGACGTAGTTACATTATCTGTTGCATAAATATACCCATGACTATTAAATCCATCTATATTATATGTTTTTCCAATTAATCCACCAAAATTAATACTTGTATCTACAACAGTTGAAGAAACAGTTGCATTTTTTATTGTCAAAGCTGCAGTTGCATTTTTTTGACTATAACAGCCAAACAAACCACCAACATTTTTACCACTTAAACTTGTATCGACTGAATATACGCTTTCATCATTTGACTTTCCAACTGTTGTTGTTTTATCTTCTGATGAATTAATAAGCATACCAACAAGACCACCGGCATTACCTGCGCTGGCCTTTATTATAGATGAAGTAGTCTTTATATTGCCTTTAAAAGAAAATTCATTATCTGCTAACAAATATCCGAATAATCCTCCGGCATTGCTGTTTTCTCCCTCTGCTGTACATTCTGTCTGGACTGTTAATGTTACACCATCTTCTAATGAAAACGTAGGTTGCTCTGCCTTGCCAATCAATCCACCGGCATTACCTACACTGTCGTTTTTATCGTTTTTTGTAATGGTAGACTTTAATGTTTTGTTATTGTTATCATTACCATTGCCTTTAACTTCAACTGTTGCATTTTGAAGATACCCAACAATTCCTCCCGCATTATCTGCACCTGTTGTTGTTACCGATACTGTTGATGGGAAATTATTTATTACAAGTTTAGAACCTTTACACATTTTTCCAACAATTCCACCGGCTGATGTTTCGGTACCGTTTGAAGTTACTGAATATGAAGTTGGAAAAGTAACACCTGTAACATCCAAAGTTCCACTAGTTAATGTATTGCAAATTAATCCTATATTCTGTTCTGAACCTACAGTAATCGCACCTGTTATACTTGTATTTGTATAATCAATATTTAATTTAAGAGCACCATTTCCTGTTATTTTTCCAAATAATGAACCCGGTACTGTTCCTGACAGAGTTATTTCTATGCTTTTAACATTATTTGATATTTCTGAAACATAGTAATCAGCAAATATTATATTTTCTCCATTCCATTGACTGTTCTCGCTGTTTTGAATCTGTAAATTCATTGGTGAAGGTAGCACTGCCTTAGAAGATAATCCTGCAAATAAAGTAGATTGAATCTTAATATTAGCAATATTAAAATTTCCTTCAAAAGGACACTCTTTAGTTCCCAATCCTTTAAACTCATACCCATCATATGTAAACGGAATCTCTATTGCACCTCCGGTAACTGAACTATCTAATGAAATTATGTAGTCTTTATAGTTCTCTGCCGAACAATTTGAAAGTAATGTAAGTGCTTCTCCTGTTTTAACATATATTCTTTTATTTGTATCATCTACGGTAACCAAAGTTGTTTTTGACTTATATGTATCCCAATCTAAAATTGTGTTGTTAACAGCTTTCGTTTTACTTTCATCATCTTCCGTTTTATTTGTTGTTTTTTCATTTTTGTCTACAGACAAATCTCCATCACTTTTATTTTTTTCTGCCTTTGAAGTAGTTTCCTTCTCTATTCCGGTTGCATCTTCTTTTTCTTCTGCAGATGTATGCACTTCTTCTGTGTTGCTATCTTTATTTGAATTTTCAGCATAAATACCTTTCACGCCTATATTCATCACACAATTTATACAAAATATGATGGCTATAAGAAAAGCCATGACTCTTTTCCATCGTCTCACCATTATCATCACTCCAAATTAATAAATCTATTCTTAATTATTCTTTATTTCTTTAGCATTTACTACAACAACATTTTTCATATTGTCCCATGTTTTCTGCCAATCTTCGTTAGAATTTCTCCCTTTCTTACGATAAAAAATAGTATTTATAGTTGACTTATCAGCATAATCCATGGTAAACACTATAACTTTGTAATCCCCGTCCGTTTTTATTGTGCTTCCATCTCCTAAAGACTCTAAAAAAGTATTATCCGGTTTTACATATTTGTCATTCCACTTAAGCGTAATCTCAGCTTGTCCTGAATTTATCTCTATATAATATCGAAAAGCAGAATAATCATAAGGTTGCTTATTATTTAATTCGCTATCACTAAATCCACTTTTACATTCAAACCCAATCTTTTCACTAACCTTCACCGGTGTAATTTCTGCAGCAAGCATTTTGTTATCTGTCCACTCTAATGAATCACTGTCCGGTTTAACCGAAACTTCAACAGTCACTTTTCCCAGGTTTTCAACCGGAACACTAACTGTATAAGTATTTGTGTTTCTTCCTAATGGCAACGTGTCATTGTAAGTTACTATTCCAGACTCATCGGGAATACTATCATTTTCTTTATTAGTGATAATACATCCTTGTTTTTCACCTTTAAACTTAAACTGCGCAGCATACGTAATAACCCCCTCTGCTGTAGCAGAATTGCCTGTAATCGAGTAATTATTAACAGTAATTGTAAATATCGCTTTATCATTCTCATATTTTAAACTTGGAATTACCTGACTGTAAGTAATATTCTCTCTTTGGTCTATCTGTAGCAAATAGTTTGATGAAAATGGGATTACCTTTTGTGCTGTAGCGATGACCGCTTTTTGGTATCCCATTGAAACATATGCTGCATATATAATTGCCAAAGAAAATAGGATTCCCACCAATATTAATATAATCTTTTTTTCTTTTTTCTTTTTTCTTTTTATCATTTGTTCCTCGTAATAAGATTTCTTATTGTTTTGCCATAACATACACAATATCTGTTTCTTTGTCCGTTTCCCGCCAACTGGCTTCTACAATAAAATATTTATAATAATTATAATTCATCAGGTTTGTATTATCTGTATCACTTGTTAAATCAAGCTTGACATAATCTTTGCTTTCCCAGTAAATTGGAACAGCCTGACTCTGCACTCTTTTTTCATTATCGCCATATGTATAAGTCTGACCCTTTTCTTTATTTTTTATAAGTAACTCCAAACCACTATTACCATCTGTAGAATATCCTTTATTAGGATAATACGAATAGTAATAATTTTTATCTTTATATTTTTTACAAATGGTTGATGTGTTTTCTTCAGAAGATGTTGTTCCTTCACTTTCAGTAGCCGGATAAAGTTTTAATACCAGTCCTTCCACATTTTGAGTATGTGCGACTTCTAAGCGTACTTTATCACTATTACTTCTAATACAAATTACATTTTGTACAGTAACAATTTTGCTACTGCTTACATCCTTACTTTCATATGACAAGTTGATTCCATTCATTTCTCCGCCGTGTACACCGGCAATTGAAACATCTCCCGGTGAATTTACTTTTGTAAGGGAAGCTAGTTTATGTTTATATGCAAACCAAGCATAGCCAACAGCTATTACTAAAGCAATCATTATAAGTATTGTAACCATAAATGTTTTTCTTTTGTGTGATTTTGTTTCCATATGCATCATCTCCGTAATTTAGTTCTATTATTCCTTACATTCAACTTCATAATACATATAATCTACATTAACTCCAATCTCATAATCCGCAGCATTATACCAATTAGTGAGATATGTAAACTGAGATGCATTTAAAGCATCAAAACTAATATTTTCTCCGTCTCCAAGATTAAGCTGACTCCAATCATAATTATAGAAGAATTTACTTTTTTTAGAGGACTCATTTATTTCTTCATTTATTTTATTTATAAAATAATTCGACACATTTGTATTGAACAATTTTCCGTTATCAGGTATTCCCCTAAAATCTCTAAATGAATTTGGCCATACCCAATAAACATTTACAGTTATTGGAACATCTATCTGATATCCACCATCCGAATCACTTTTAATTAAAAATTTTTTATCTTTAATTGGCTTTGTATATCCATCCTGTTCCGTATAATTTTCAAAAAAAAAGAATATGTCCCTTTAAAAGTTCACATACTGATTCATCACTTACTTCTTGTAGTTGGAAATCTTCATTTCCTGATTCACTTTCTATAGCTGTATCTGTTTTATTATCTGTAGTTTTATATGGAATTAACTTTATTGAAAGTGAAAATTCTTTACATCCTCTTTTTTTAGGAATTACATAAAAAGTAATCTTCCCTGATGCTCCGGGCTTAAGTCCATTAGCGTTCGATTGCTGATTATTCATATTATTATCACTGTCTATCTGCATAGAGATAATTCCGTTTTCTACAATAAAATATTTTTCCCCATTATAACTTTCAGTTTTGGTTCCTTTCATAACATTTAATTTATTATGCAAGATATCATCCTCTGCTCCATCATCACTTTCCTTCGTAGCAAGGTAGAACGGTGCTCCTACGGCTGATAATTCAGTGCTTTTTGCCTGTGCATTCTTATTACTAACCAGCCATGCAACTGTGGCAACTAATAAAGCAATGATAATACATACTATTAAAATCTCATTTTTTATAAGTTTATGTCGTATTTCTTTATTTTTTTCAAGCTGTTCAATACTGTTTTCATTATTTTTATGTTCTGTCTTATCAATATGTTTTTTATTTTTCATCTCTAATCCTTAATATATAAAAGCATTTTTATAGGGTGGTTTTATCACTAAATACTTAGCATTTCAATGGGAGCATAAAGAGATTTTCTAATTAATATCTGTTGCATAGGAATTTCTTATTAATCAAAAAAAGAATCGCCCATTCATAAGCGATTCTGATACAGCTCGTACGGGAATTGAACCCGTGATTCCGCCTTGAGAGGGCGGCGTCTTAACCACTTGACCAACGAGCCATTTTTATGACACTGTGCTTTTTGCACAAGACACTTTACTATTATAACAATCCTAGCAAATTTTGCAAGTGCTTTTTAATATAAAATTCACGTATAAAATTCACGTATAATATTCACGCATAATATTTCAGCTACCATGCTCCCCCATCAACAAAGGACTGCCCAGCGGGCAGTCCTTCATCCTTCATCCTTACTTCTATATTCTCTGTTCCACTCTTCACCCTAGAAGTCAAATATTGACAACTGGCTGTCTTCCGGCATTCCTTCCCAAACTTGACATTGTTTCTATTACTGTCTTACTTAGCTTGCTTTTTTCTCGCAATTCATTTTTTGAAACAAATGGGCCTGATTGGTTTGCTACTGCTTCTACCAGACCATCGGCAGCCTTTTCGCCTAAGCCTTCTATTGTGTCAAGGCTTGGCATTAGCTTGTTGTCTATAATCTGAAATTCATGTGCTTTAGCCTTGTATATGTCTATAGGCATGAACTCAAATCCTCTGGCGTACATTTCCTGTACAACTTTCATGTCGCCAAGAGCGTCTTCATCTTTCTTAGCTATTTCGTGATTTGCTTTCTTTCGTTTCAAGTCAGCCATATAATATTCAAGCTTTTCCTTGCCTCGACACATTGTTTCGTAGTTAAATGCTTTTGCTCTAATGGCAAAGTATGCAGCATAGTAAGCAAGTGGTATGTAAACTTTA